>Ga0265780_10001808_pt1 | contig 29615 bp, 27 predicted proteins | sample P1T30metagenome_FD_192432 | JGI IMG/M metagenome (GOLD analysis project Ga0265780, IMG submission 192432) | Plant litter microbial communities from East Loma Ridge, Irvine, California - P1 T30 | ecosystem: Environmental > Terrestrial > Plant litter > Unclassified | place: USA: California... | reverse complement strand
TGGCTGTCAATCCGGAAACTACAGCTGTTATATCGAATTCTGGAAGAGAGGTTACAGGCCTGTTCTGTGTTGGCGAGATGCTGGGGGGTTTGTTTTATGGCAATTATCCTGGAGGTAGCGGGTTGACTTCCGGGGCAGTCTTTGGGAGGAGAGCAGGGACGGCAGCGGCGAGGTTAGCTGCTATTGGGGACACTACAATGTCTTCAAAGCGACCGGCAATTCTTTCACTTTTATAACAGGCAATGAGAAGTACGACTGTAGTTGATATGCTCATATACTGAATGTCAATACAACATTTCTAATGACTACACGCCAACCTAGGAAAAACCTAAACACCTTAGAGTCTACATTGACGTTAGGTCACCTACTTTGCAGATTTTTGTGTTGATGTAGTCCGCAGGCCTGTTCAATTTTTTTCTTGTATGAGGTGACCACATAGTTGTCGTACTGCTGGGGTACTCCGTGTAAGCAGCAAGTGCTAAAAGAAAAGACCGTCGTCGGGACCTTGTAGCGTACGAACCCGTGAGAAACATGTCGAACCCCTTCAGGACATATCTCGGTGTTTGGCGTAAGTCGGCAGAAGCCATCTTGTCCGTATCAGGAATCCGACTCCTCGAGCTCTTCTGTTGACGATAGTTCTCCCGACGCCTCGAGAACGAACTTTTTGAAAGGTTCAGCATGCCACTACGATGGATTGCTATCTCTAAGCTGTTCGAAGAAAATGAAGCCGCAATACGGGAAATCTCTACTCAACCGGGGATATGCACAACCGTCAGCGGGCCACTCCGTTCCTGTGTCGATCACGCACACATCCTGTGCTGCGTCCAACGCGTGCTCGTCTGACACGTACTTGACTACGTGGTAGTCTGTATTGTGGGTTCCTTCGATCGCGAGATCGGGGTCGTTGTCCACATGAGGCTGGTGGTGGTGTTGGGGACCGACAAAGACGATGTGACGGGGATCTAGCAACCATAGCTCTTTCAGATTGAAGCCCGCTAGCATCTGTAGCAGATCACACCAGTTCCCATGACTGCTCGCGAGGAGAATATGTCCCAATGCAAGGCGCCCCAGGTTCGGAAAGAAGTTGAGGAGGTTTAGGATATCGGATATACTGAACGAGTGCTGGTAGTCTGACATCAATCGAAACTCTTTCAGGTTTTTGAGTTCGTACCACAGGTCTGGGGACCGTGAGCCTAAATCAAAGGGTGCACGAAACGGTCCGGCATCCGCGACCAGTTCTTCAGGAGTCTTCGAGATTGTTATCTCCAGGTATTCCAGATTTACCAGCTCTTCAAGACCACGAGACATGAACAACGGCCCACCCCTGGGACAGGTGATATTAATAGCAACGTGCCTCAACGTATTCGGAAACCACTGGAATAGGTCATATGTCAACGAAGATGGGGTTCTGCGAAGGGCATCAGCCCCTCCTGAGATTGCACAATACGACGCCCTGTTGCCGAGTAATGGACTCTCGAGGATATCCAACGTGGGGTGGGACTCCTTGAACGCCTCCATGATCTTGGGGAAGATCCACTCACTCTCCAACTGAACACCCCACCAAGAGTATTCACCTTCTTCCAATGCTGGATATCCGTACCTGGAGCGCTCTGGTCCTCCTCGGAAGCAAGTCTCAAAGGAAACGCGGTCTGACTCGGATACTTCCCACTTGGGCCAGGTTCCATCGAGGCAATTTGGGTGTATGGGGTAGTATCGAAAGTGCTTTACCCAGCTAATCTTGCACAACAGATGTATTAGGTACTGCGTCACCGGATTCTCCTTGTCGAGATCGCCACGCCCAGTACCCCAGCGGTCGTACTCTCCGAGTGTAACAAGGCCCAGATCCATACCACAGATTGTGATTGTCTGATTAAACCAACGATTGTATTTTGGAATTTCAGTAATCTCCTCAAGTACTGGGAGTCGATGGTTGTACCACACGAGAGGTGTCCGGGAGACTATATCGACAAAATCGCGTATGAAAACATCCGATTCGAACCAGCGACGCGCGACAAGCCGACAATTGAGTACTGTGCGGACGGAGAGCTTGCAAAGTCCGTCAAATCGCTCGATAATGGGCGCCGATTCTGTATGGGTAAGATGTACGAACACATCGTCGAGTATTTCTTGTGGTAACTTCTCCATGATCGGCCGTAGTAGAAACCTGTTCTATTAATTGAGGACCAGGAGAGGAAGAGCGCAGAGTTTTATAGCAAAGGATTGCGCCTTCGTCAGACTGCTACCTGTGACGATGCAAACGATGCATACATCACGGAGAGTGTCACGCCCGTGGACGAGGTACTGATGTGAATATGCAACCGCCCAATGCTGTGAAACTCGACCGATCAATCGCCCGAGGTGGTACCAATGACATGTGATGTGTATATTCGAGGACGATCAGACGCTCCGGCCCCGCATACTCCAATGTTATCGCGACAGAACACACGAAACCCGGGTATCAATAAAACCAAACGCCTTGCCCAAGCCGGAACTCTGGCCCTCTACCTTTTTCTCGTTCTCTTCGGCGCTGGCTTTGGTTTCGCGCGATTCGTTCGGCGAGTAGTTGGCGCACTGTCTTCTTCAGACTCGGCACTAGATTCTTCATCGTCATCATCTTCGTCCTCTTCTTCTGCGGATTCAGATACGGTGCTCTGGGCCTTACTGTTCTTTGCAGCGTTGGCTCCAGCCTTGGTACCCTTGCCGCCCTTTGCAGCTTTGCCTGTCCTTGTGTTCTTTGCGTTCTTGGGTACGGGCGTGGCTTCGGTCACACTCTCAGCCTTTTGCGAGTGCACGCCATCGGGGAGGTCTTTCAGTAGGCCGATGCCTGGCGCGTAGAGTTCTTTGTATTTTTGGATGGGTGTCATGGGCGGCGACGAGCCAGTGGCTGAAGACTCACGATGGAAGCGCTGGAGCCACATGAGCTTGCCATACTCGTCTTCTGGCAGCTCGAACTCCGGCATGTTGTTGGCGTCGTCGGGGTCTAGCGGGTCTGGGTCTTCGGAGAAAGCGAACTCGTTCTCGCGCGTATCGAGGGCGTCCAGGTCGTATAGCTGCGACAGCTTCTTCCAGACACCGGGAATGCGCGTATGAGGAGCGTCGTCACTCGCGAAGCCATGCGAGCGCATGTCGGTATGGATGGAGATCATGCGAAAGTGCTTGTGCATGCCTGGGAATGTCAATGACGTGTTTAGCAAGAGATATCACCATCTCGTACCTGTCGGCTTCCACTTCATCATGCTTTTCAGTAGCTGTGTCTCCTGCTCGTCGGCCCACGGATCGCTGAGCAGCTCATCTTGCGACTGCACGACGCCAGAATCTTGCGGTGTTTGGGGCTGAGTGTCGCGCAGGGGCGTTGAAGCAGCACTGGCCTTTGCCTTCTTTCGGGGCGGCATGTTGTGATGTTTGGTGGTGGGAGTGAAGGGAAGTGAGTGAAGGAAACGCGCAGTCGCGAGCTGCAGGTACAGTGACGGAAGGCGCAAGGGTCCGCGTAGGGCTGAGTCGCCAAAACCACGGCGCGTCATACCCCTCCCTCACCCTCGACTACTCCACATCCGCCGCCATGGATGCGCGTGATTCGATTCACGACGTCTTCAGTACCGAGCACCTGTGGAGGCAGCCTTCCTTTTTTGACGATCATTCTCAAGAGTCGTCGCTTTTCGCTCCCCTCGAGCTAGACAGTGGGTCGTCGCGTCTTTTCGTCCGAGCATGTGAACGCGTTGCTGACCAGCCACAGTCTCTTCAATCAGGTTCGACCATCCTTACGCGCCCAAACATGACCTCGAACGCGAACTGCGACTGCCTGATCTGGACACGTTCGAATTTGGGCCCCTACCCGAGCTCGACAGTTTCGACGACGATAGCATTCCCATCGAAACACCGCCCTTAGAACCTGAAGAAGACGTCTGGAAGATAGCCCTTGACCTGGGACCTGCGAATAAGGATCTTCTATTCTATACTTGGGAGTCGTTCGAAAAGGGAAGGCACGTCGAAAGCCAAACGCCATATATAACCGAGCAGGGTCCCGAGACCTTCGATGCGACGTTGGTACGAGACGAGGGGAAGAATGCTGGTCGGGTACTGAAAGGAGATGTACTTTTACAATCGCTCTGGAACCTTGGTCTAGGCCGGTCCTCTATACTCTTCCAGTTCAACCCAAAGCTGAAGACGTTCCAGCCCGCCATACCGGATGGACGAGCTTCGGGACTGAGCCTGCAAGCAGCGCAGAGCTTGATCCTGTACTTTACATTCATCGGCAACACATTCCTCTATCTACGCTCATTCGCAGAGCGCACCTTTGCCTCGGCCGCGTCGATCCCCGCAAGAGTCGCTCTGGCCACATCAATATCGAGTGTCCTTTCAAGCCTGGAAGACACCCTGGGAAAGCAATCTACCAAGATCCGCTCGCTCATTCAACTTCAGCACCAGTTTGCCAAGCCTCGCAATATCCTTGTCCACGTTGCCCGTATGGCAGATGCCGTCAAACACGCCAAAACCAACGAGCAACTGTCGTCCATATTACACCACCGCCTGCTTGAACTGGAAGAGGGGGATGAACAGCTTCGACAGCTATCATGCCAGGTGCTCAGTCAGGTGTCCAGGCCAAGCTTGGAGCTCCTCGGTGAATGGATGGGTATAAGGAAAGAGCAAGTTTCTGTGCCCATTTGGCAGCGCAATAGCTTTGTAACTGTTGAAGATCCCACTGGCGATACTCTTACACTGGACTATACGTACAGGTCCGAAATGATGCCAAGGTTCATTTCTCCAGAAGACGGCAACACCATATTCGAGACAGGCCATAGTCTCCGCTTCTTGAAGTTGCAGCACCCTTATCATCCCCTGGCTCGTCTTGATGGGTTAGCAGTCCAGCCTCCGGACATGGATTGGGGCTTTCAATGGCAAGATATCGAGATACTAGCGTCAAAGGCAAAAGCGTACGAAGAGAGGCTGCGACAAGCATTGCTCGCTTTCAGCACAGGATCACATGACGAAACAGCCGCTCTCTCTACCCAATCAGAATCAGAGTTTGCGAATGAGGTCCCGACTAACTCTCAAGACCTGGATCGATACTTTGAAGACTCTATCCGGCGCATGGATGACACACCGAACTCGTCGTCTCGGGCGCTACCAGACCAGCTGCAGCTTCTCATAGAGAGGACACTAGAGAGAACAAGTGATGATGGCGAGGCCGTGTCCAATACATTCTCGCCACCCATGTCTTTAGCATCCACTTTGTCGTTCCGCCCACTCATCACCGCACAAGCGAAACTAGTCAACGCAGCCACGATCCGCTTGTTCTTTCGGTCACATCAGCTGCGACTTCACCTGTCTCTGCAGCGGCAGTACCACCTTCTAGGCGATGGTGTTTTCTCATCCCTACTAGCAACCGCCCTATTTGACCCCGACCGCGAGAGTGCCGAGCGTCACAAAGGAAAGATGCGAAGTGGAGTACATATGGGGTTGCAACTAGGGTCCCGAACGTCATGGCCACCAGCAAGTTCGGAGCTTCGATTAGCACTACGAGGCGTTCTCAGTGAGAGCTACTATTCCTCGACGCTTTGCCAGTCAACGCAAGGCGACGAGGTTGTAGCTGCACCTACCGCGCTTCTCAACAACAGAGATAACGATGAGCTTCCCGGACAGCTCAACTTCGCTATTCGCAACCTCACCGAGGCGGAACAAGAAAAGGTCATGGACCCTGATGCATTACATGCTCTCGACTTCCTGCGGTTACAGTACGTAGCGCCAGCCCCGCTAAATCTAGTGATCACGAGTACCTCTCTAGACAAGTACGACTACATCTTCAAATTCCTGCTGCGGCTTCTGCGCATGCTGTTCGTCGTCTCGCATCTACCACGCGAGTATGCAGATAGCAACGCTCGTTACTTCAGGACTGAGGCGTATCACTTCGTGATAACACTCACCAACTACGTCTTCCAGACCGGCATTGCAGAGCCGTGGGACGACTTTGACACATTGGTTCGGACGGTCGAGACCAGGTTGAATGAGGAAGACGCAGCGGGCGAACTCGGAGTACGTGTCACGGAAGGTGTTGCATCTCTGCGCGATTCGCACGAGAGATGCCTGGACAGCATCTTGTTTGCGCTCTTACTCCGGAAGCGACAGCGCAAGATCATGGCCCTTGTAGAAGAAATATTCGACCACATCCTTCTCTTCGCCAAAATGCAGAATACCAATACACAACAGGCGGATGAAAGTGTGAAAGGCCTCTACGCGAAGCTCAGAGGAAAGATACGAGTGTTCTTGAGTGTGTGCCGAGGCCTGACAGGCAAACAGGGCTACGGTAAAGGGAGGGGCACTGCAGAGGAGAACCAAATGGAACGGCTGGTAGTCGCAATGGAGATGAACAGCTACTTCGCTTGATGATAGGAAGATACTAAAAGACAAGATAGCGTTTGGGCTGTGGCCTATCATCACTCCGTGCCATGGTCATTCCGTCTCGTTTATTCCGTCTTACACGACAAGGCACCAGCCCCACTTTTCTTCACGCGTGTATACTCCGCTGCTTACAATTACCACCAAAACGATGACCACATACACCGAACGAAGCAAGATAAAAGAGACAACAGTTGCCATCCAAAATGACTTGCTCCAGTATCAAACTACCTATCAACTTAGCATAATACCCAAGCAAAATGGCCAACCCACGCACCCACGCCCTAGACAACTTCCGCACGAGCCTAACAGCCCTCGTAATCCTCCACCACGCCTCCACCCCCTACGGCGGCGCAGGCTCCTGGCCCTACACCTCCTCCCGCTACTACCCCAACAGCTCACCCGCCCTCGTCCTCTTCAACGTCACAAACCAGACCTTCTTCATGGGCTCCTTCTTCCTTGTCTCCGCGTACTTTTCCTCCATCGCCGCGAAGAAGAAGACGAGGTCGCAGTTCCTGCGCGAGAAGTGGAGGAGGTTGGGTGTTCCAACGGTGCTGTTTTGTCTAGTGAAAGGGGGGCTTGTGAGGGGAATATTGGCGGGGAGGTTGAAGGGGGAAGGATGGGGCGTGGTGGGAAGGGAGGCTTGGGAGGGTATTAAGAGTGTGAGGGGGGTTGGGGGGCCGGTTTGGTATTGTGCTACGCTTTTGGTGTTTGATGCGGTGTTTGCTGGGGTGTTTCCGAGGTATTTTGCGCGTACTGAACCGCTGCTGGCGAGCGAGAAAGCGGACTCCGGTTCGGCCTCTGGCGATATCAGTACCAGCGTACCGTCGACGAAGACTCCATCCGAAGTGGATAGTACCAACGCCCCAGAGGAACCGGAGGCCTTCCGCACTGCCTATGTTCTGGCTACCCTAGGCCTGATATCGACATCATCATTCTTGATCCGCCTCTACTACCCCGTAGGACGAGCCTTCTGGCCCTTGTTCCTCCAGCTGGCATATGTATCCCAATACATCGTTTACTACACCGCCGGCATCTACATCCACCGCTCCGGCCGCTCACTCCAAAACGCCATCTCTTCGTCCACACTACGTATCGTCGGTACCATCACCGCCTCCATCGCCTCCCTCAGTCTCTTCCACATCAACTCGCTACTCGACACCGGCATGTCTTTCCGCGAGATCGTCCCTCTCATCTTCGGCGGCCCAAACCTACTCGCCTTCCTCTACGCGTTCTTCAACGAATTCGCTGGCTTGACCCTCGCTTCGCTCCTCTTGAAGGCTTTCTACAACCCACGTTTGGCGTTTTTGAGCAAGCGGTGGATGGTGGGTAGCGTGGATGTGGCGAAGTATAGTTATGCGGCTTTCTTGGTTCATGGGCCGGTGGTTATCGATTTGCAGTGCTGGTTTGGGAAGATGGGTTGGGAAGGTATGGGAGCGGTCGCTTCGGCGGTTGTGGTGGGTGCTCTGAGTGTGGTTGAGTCGTGGGTTGTTGGGGTGGTGTTGAAGAAGGGTGTTGAGTGGGTAGGGTGGAGAGGGTATCTGTGATTGACTGGAGAAGAGCATTTTTCGAATGATGCGATTGTAGGAGAACAGACTGTAGTTTGAGACGGAAGTCTAGCTATGGAGCAACAAGACGACTGCACTAGGCTCTAGTTCAGCGGTCACGATATACTGGCAGTCGTTTCTCGGAAAGTTCTCTTGCTTGCGACGCTGTCACATTGTGACAGAAAGTAGGCCCCGGTTCACACTCTGTGAAGAATGCATGCAAAGGTTCTTCTCCCACAGCGTCCGGATGGTATACCAACGGCGCATTGATATTGTTCACCTCCGAACCAGATTGATGGGGACTGTGCCATGCTGCAATTGCATTCATTGTGGAATAGGTTCCACATATCCTCCCATCACATCCTGTATCAACAATGGTTCCGTGCCCAACTGAACTCTAGAATAGTATCAGCATGTAATTCTCCAGACCGTTACAGGATTGACATACCTCGTTGTCTGTTGACTTTCGTTCTTGTCCAAGCGCCTCATCTAAACATGCTTTTGCCACTCTGGCCAACTGCTTCCGCATGTCGGAACCGCAAGGCACTGCCGTGCAATCCAACGCCATGGCGCGAATGGCAAGACAATACACGTTGCATGGTGAAAGCGTGTAGTCGGCTGAGAGGAGCCGGCCAGCCCCTTTGTCCACTAACCCGAGAATTGCATACACTTTGTCGCGGTCGTCGGTCGCATAACTTGTTGAAGACCAGTACAAGGCGGCCGCCAGACGCGTAACACTGCGGTTCCAGTTGTATAGACGAATCATAGGCAAGATATCGTGGAGGTAGTATAATTCTCTTCCCGCCGGAGGATCATAGTGATTGGACCGTAATCTCCCCAAGAATCGCCCCAAACGGGGCCACTCTAGGGATGTGGTACCAAACATGATCGTGGGTTTCTTGGCAGCAGTGACTTCCTGGATGATCCACACCCGATACCAGTATGGATTTTGCACGAGATACACTACCGCGGCGACGATGCTGGGATCTATGTTAGAATTACAGAAATTGTTCCCACTGTTTGGAGAGACACAGTGATTCCAGTGAGACTCTATCATCAAGCTCAATTTCTCGATGTCTCGGTTTCCTGGACCCAGCCACATTACCACCTGAGCTGCATTGCTGTAGATAGTTCTCATCTGCCCTACTTGGTGCATTCTCTCCTTTAGGTTATATTGATCGATGCAGATTGCATCAATCCAGAAGCTGGAGTGCGGGAACGCGTTTCTCAGATGTGTCATCGCTTCTCTGAGATTCGAGGTGACGTGTGCAATTCTGTCATCCAGGAAAACCGGGTGCCTGATCGTAGCATTTCCCCAGACGTAGGAGAGCGCTATGTAAGGGATACTTTCTGACTTAACGTTGTACTCCTTGATCGTACAGCGGATGTCTTCATCACCGGAGTCAGGCAGAAAACGAAGTAATCTGATTGAATTTGTGCCGCTAAGTTCCCAGTATCGGTACGGTCGCGGGGGTGCATTAATTGCTTCTTTGGTTTGATGATGGCGATCTCTCTCATTTGAAGAGTACCTTTGCGTATGTGGTGGTGATGTATTGCGGGAGTCGTGAGTGGCTCGTGTTGCTTCTTGAGATGCGGGGGAGTCCGGACTAGGAGAGCAGCGCCCTTTTCGCTTGGCCGTCAGTCTCCTTGGGGCATCGATCGAACCAGCCAGTGCATCGCGCCCATAGCTAATCAATTCGGCGTCAGTAAACAATTATTTGTCGTGTCGTGATAGCAAAATCATTGTTCACCTGGTCAGATATCGAAAGCTTTGCGCGACAGGCATGTCGAGTGTTATCAGGCTACGCCCATGATCGAAGTAACCTCCGACAGATGGTGCGAGACACAGTGGCTGTGCGGTAAGATGAGTGGCTATAGAGCTTAGTGATCAGTCATTGGTGTGGTAAATAAACGTTGGCAGTATGAAAGCCAAAAGGAGCATTTGGCGTAACATGTTCCCGATGTAAATGATTTGCAAGTGTGGCAGTGCCAGGCTTCCTTCTTGGTGATGCCCAGGTGGCTGTCTAGCACTGCCCCCCCACCCTAGTCCGGGGCCGGCTAGGCCATGACGCGCAACCATCCGGGACGCGCTTCGAGCCCAGGCACGCGTCCTCTCACCTACCACTAAAGTTCCACAATAGGCGCAACCTGTAACGCTTCTTGTTCGATCTGAAAGCTCTACGTAATTTTCACTAGTGTAGCTTTGTGTAGCGGCAGGTACAACCACTAAGCACTGCATACGGATGCGCAAATTCGTCGCTGCACCACCTAATATCCCGAAAACCTGAACAGGTCTGCAGCCTACATCAAGATAAAACCATGCAAAGTGATCGTGAGATCGCATCGAATGCATCTAGAGCCGTTGTACTAGATGATCAAGATACCGTAGGGAAGGAGTAAACAGTGCCAACAGCAGATATCCAACTTCGAATCGCAACGAGCGATGCTCTAGCAGGAAACATTACTAGACTACGTCAATGTCGAAAAGAGCACCTTCTGTGGACTGGAATGCCATCTCATTGGCAGCGATCGAGGCGAGGGGTAAACGCACATGAACATGTGTACCACGCCGCCTGCCGCTACGTCACAGCGCCTCGCACCCCAGCCTTCTGCAACAGCCCCAATACCAGAAGCGCAGGTGATACCTTCCAACAACTCGCTCTACAAAAAAGACATGTCCAGAGAAAAGGTTGCCTCCGATAGCAATCGCGATATAGCTACCGAAACTACCGAGCGCTACTCCGTCTTCACCAAAGCCGAAAAATGGTGCATCGTCGCGCTGGCATCTTACGCAGCCTGGTTCTCCACGCTGAGCAGTTTCATCTACTTTCCCGCCATTCCCACGTTATCGAGAGAACTAGGGGTTTCCGTCAATAAGATCGACCTGACCGTGACGACGTATATGGCGGTCGCAACTTTCTCTCCCATGCTGGTGGCTGATGCGGCAGAAACTCTGGGACGGCGACCAGTGTATGCTGTTGCTTTGACCGTGTATTTCATCGCGAATCTTGCTATTGCGTTGTCGAAGACTTATCCGGCGCTTCTTGCTCTTCGCGCGTTGCAGGCTTTGGCGATTTCTGGTACGTGTTATCGCAGTCGTTGAGTCTGCTTCTTACCGCTGTTAGGCACGTTCTCGATAGCATACGGAGTTGTCGTTGACATTGCGTCTCCGGCAGAAAGAGGCTCTTTCGCTGCACTGGTATCATTCGCGTTCGTCTATCCTTCCGATATCGAGATAAATCAATGCTCATAGTTGCCAGTGTGACAACAGCACCTAGTATTGGACCAGTCCTTGGCGGTAGCCTCACGTCTGTGGCTGGCTGGCCTTGGATCTTTTGGTTCTTGTGCATTGTATCGGGGTCTTGCCTCGCAGCTATGTTACTGTGCCTACCGGAGACATCACGAAACATCGTGGGTAATGGATCGATTCGACCGACGAAGCCTTTGCTACCGCCTCCGCTCATCATGCGCCACTGGAATGCCACTGACATTGAGCTTGCACGAGTTTGGCGTATGCCTAATCCCCTGAAGTCGCTCATGATACTTCGACGTTTAGATAACGCAATTATCATCTTAGCTTGCGGGCTGCTTTACGTTGTACACACCTGCATCAATGCGTCACTGTCAACCTTATTTGTCGACGTATATCATCTGAATCAGCTTCAAGCCGGACTCATCTACCTTCCCTTTGGTATCGGCGGAGCTGTATCTACTTTCGTGTCTGGCCGGCTTTTAAATCGAGCATGGCGCAAAGCTCGTACTGCGCAAGGCCTATCTACCGATAAGGTTGGCGGAGATGACTTGGACAGCTTTTCTGTCGAGAAAGCTCGTCTTCAGGTCATCTGGATACCCATGTTCATAACTGTTGCGTCGATCGTAACCTATGGGTGGGTGTTGCATTACCAACAGGTGCGTCATGTCTCCGAGCTCTAATTGTACTGATGCTCAAACACTGAAGCCAATGGCTGTAACACTCGTCTTGCAGTTCGTAACGGGGTTCTGTATGCAGCTCGACTTCAGTGTCAGTTCCCCCTTGAGAATCCTTCATACGGAGTTTAAGAGCTGAAGACCGCGCAGATATACAACACACTTCTCGTAGACAAGAACAATCGAGCACCGGTAATCGCACAAGCATCTAGCAATATAGTCCGCTGCGCCTTATCAGCAGTCACAGTATCGTTTCTGCAACCAATGATAAACTCGATGGGCGTAGGCGGAACATTCACCTTCATGGGCGGATTATGTCTGCTTGCTCAATGCTTGTTTTTCATTGATTACCACAAAGGAACTGCATGGCGACAGAAGCATCTATGTAGTCCGTAGGGCCCTTGATATAATCAACCGTATATGCTCAAATGAAGCTTGAGCATCTCACCACTGCGACCTCTCCATTCCGTGGGCACAAAAGAGATCTTTCTTGGAGCCAAATGATACATAATTCGAGACAGTCTTTGCTAACCCAGTCTGCTGGCAATGAAAATACCTCGCTGAAACCTTTCTTCTCGTGGGTTGGTCGATTCATGGCCTGTGATGGTTGCGCGAGTCTAGCTTCCGACGGAATTTCCCAGGAACAGATAGAGAAATTCCGTGACAAGAATAGTAGTCGATCACGTTTGAGGAAGGATAGTGCTAGTCCCATTTGAGAAGCTATGTCTTCTGGGAGGGGTATGGGAACGACCATGTGTCGATGCTCGCCGGCTCTCCTTGGTTGAGTGTCGACGCTCACACTTGTTGAAAGGGATGACGTCGTGAAGTAGAGAAACTCTTTCAACTTGGACTTTTTGCTTCGCGACATCTGAACGAGGATATGTTGCTTGTCCGACGTGACCAGTATGCGCTCCACGGTCCTTGACATAGCTGCTTGATCTGACGGGGCTGAGGTACCTGGCTCATGTGATCTCTCGATACGATACGTGCCACGGTCGTCCAGGTCCCATGATAGCATCACGACCGAGTTTTGACCAAAGCCAAGCATCAGCGCTGGATCTTGAGGATGCGCAATCCACTTGCGGTCATGTTCGGGCGCGGGTATTGAGCGCACCACCGAGGCTGACCAGAGTGAAACCGTGCAGAGCGTGGCTGATGTAGCTATGAACAGATGGCTCAAGTCTGGCTGGAACAGCAGCTGCTGTATAGAGCCATCCGTAAGGGTCTTGAGTGAGACTTCGAATCGATGCTGCGCAACGTTCTCGCTTTCTGATGCATCCATGTTCATAGCCGTGACGAAAACCTTCTTGCCCGAGTCGGCAAAACACATGTAACGGCCATCTTCACTCCATGCTGCCTGTTCGATACTCAAAAAGCCTTTGGAATTATGCAGTTCGGTCGTCTTGTCTCGTGCAGTGCTGAACAGCCGCGCGCGTCCGCTTTCAGTACCATAGCAGTAGTACTTACCATTTGGTGAAGCTGCGAGTACGGTTATCGCATCTATCCTCCGCCATGTATGGACAGGCGTTATCGACTCCTGCGAGGAGCTTTCTGACTCGCCTTCGGTATCCGTTCCTTTTATTGCACTCTCTGCATATCGCACTAGTGCTGCAGGCTCCCAGGTGTTGCCGTAGTAGCCTCGCACGTCGTAGATGCGTCTGTGATCAGCGCTGAACGCCAAGCCGAGGATGGCGTCTTGAGATGCAAGCTGGTAGATGAGTTGAAAGGTGTTGGTAGCGTATATCTTGATCGAACCCCGTACATCACCCGTTGCGAATAGGTTTCCGTCTCCGCTAACGGTGAGTATTGAAGCGCCTGTGAAGATCTCTTCGGGCTCGCCTCCATATGGATCCCACCTAAAGACTATCCCGTCATTGTATAGTCCCAGGACTTGCGCAGAATGCGGAAGCCACTTTGCTGCAGCGACTTCGCCTCTTGCGACTTCTTTTCGGGCACGCCAGCAGTGGCCAATATGATACGGGCCTTCCACTTCCCACGCGGATAGTGGATGACCACGGTATGCAACCGCCATCAAACTGCCGTCATTGCTAAGTGCCATGTAGCTTGCGGCGTTTAAGAAGTGGCCTTCGAGTTCCTCTTCCTCAAACTTTGCGACAATGTTCCAAGTCGTCGATTGTCCGTTGATCTCAAGCGAACGTAACTGCTTATCATCTGATCCAACTAACAACGTTCTGTTATTGTTCACAAAGGCGATGACAAGTGGCCGCGATCGTGTTTCTGGGTTCGCTACTGTCGCTATACAGTCTCCAGTAGAGATATTCCAGATCTTTGTAGTCTTGTAGCCGTATGTGACGAGCAATGTCCCAGAAGAGTTCAGTTTCATCATGTATGTACGTTCACCATGTCTGATGGGACTCGTTGCAGTCTCCTCAAAGAGGGAGGTGTCGAACACAGACGCTTTTCCCGAGGCAGCGAGTACAGCGACATGATTTCCCGCAGTCGATATGGAGGAGGCGTAAGTACCAAACCCAAATGATAATCTTGCCAGCGAGTCGTCCCATGTCTGTGTCGTAAGCCCGGAAACCATCAGATTCCTTTGCTTTGTTTTACCAAACTGCTGATAAATTGCTGAGTCGCGTGGGCAAAAAGGAGCAATGGTTTCGTGGATCATAGTGGGGTTGCGTCGCAGGATGGCGCCGAACTTGCCAATGATCTTGACAAAGTCCACTGCCCAGGTTGCGGCTTGCTCCAATTCCACTACATCTCTCTTTCCGGTGTTGACTGGAAGCTGAGACCTTCTCTTGCTGACATACGCGAGGAGGTTTTTCGACGCCTGAATGAGTACGCGAAGTCGAAGTTCACTTGCTAGGATATGTATCCACGTCAGCATACAATGTCCCGTCAGAAACCTGTTTATGACACTAGCCACTGCTTCACTCCCGGCTGGTACTGCTGCCAAATGCGATGACCACCAGTTTGCGCTGTAGCTTGCAAAGTCTGGTATGTCATGGCTGAGCTTTGACCGAAGACCGGTAGACATGAGACACCGCATACAGCTCAGAAACAATTGCTCGTGTGCTTGACGTCGATCTACCTGAAAAGGTCGGCGGACAAAGCCAAGCAGATACTCTCGAGCCGTCTCATGAATCATCGCGACATTGCCATCATTGTCAATGACCACAAAGCCGCTACAGACATTCTTGATGGACTCTTGAATGTCTAGAAACTCACGTGTGTCACCTTCTAGTGCCTGCAAGAGCTCCTCTGTTGTGAGGGCGCGGAATGCACATGTGACACACTGAAGAACGGCTGACGCCAAAGCGGTGTCAGCAGATGATTGGTGCTCGGCGATGGTAACAGCCATCCGGTCGTAGATTGCTTCCATTCCACGGGGAAATTCGTGAAAAGCTTGCTCGACGGCGGAGTGCGTATGACACGAGTTGATCTTTTCTACAGCGAGTCGTACCCACTGAGAGGTCAGCAACCTCATAGCATGGTACTGGAGATCAAACTTACGAGAAAGTTGTCCTGCGCTTCATGCAAGATACGCTGGATAATGTCATCCCTGAAGCCCTTGCTGCCAGGCAAAATGAGTTCCCGGTCAACGTAGCAACGTAAGTCATCCACATGGCCCTTGATGGTGATTATCTCTTGGAAGATAGTGTTTGGCGTATGTTCCAGACCAGCAGCTATCTCTGTAGTGTCGCGACTGACTAAAAGGACTCGGATAGGTGTCGCAGAACCAGCAATGTCAGAGAGCAGGTTTATGAGGGCTTTGGCATTATCAGCTTCGTCAAGGCCATCGATGACCCAGTAGAGTGTTTCCCCAGGACTGAGCTTGAACAATATGGATCTGAATATCCGATCCCAGATCGTCCTCGGGTTTGCAGCCTCAAAGTCGACAGCTTCGCTTTCAACCTCCGCTACTTTCTGCAGAAATTCAGGTAACTGTTGCGCAATCTGATAGGCGATTGAACGTAGCAGAAAGCTCAGTGTACGCTTTCTTCTGTCTGCGAAGCGCACGAAAAAGTATTGACAGCAGAAATTGCGCTCGATGAGGCTGTTGATGATAAACGAACTTAGGACCGACTTTCCTCGTGCCGCGGCTCCTTTTAGCCAAAGTATCTGATGAGAGGATGCGTGAGGATTGAGCCAATTCACGAAACACTGTTCTTCATAGATCCATTGATTGGTGCCCTGCACCCATTGATCCCGGAAGAAGATGTAGTCGATGTTAGGAAACTCGGAGATGGCTAATATGGCTTTGAGGTCCCGAGATCGTCTCCTGCTCGATGCGCGCTGGCTACCAGACTGACTTTTCGATATTGACTTGCTGACGAGTGATTTGAGAACGTTCCTCACTGTGATGTAGTTCGGGTCCTCGGGGTTGTCATACTTGCAGACACCGTGGTGGTCTGCATTCAGAGGGTTGGATGTCTCTCCAGGATATCCGAGGAGCGAAGAATCCCTTTCTAGCACCATCTTTGTATGTCAGCAGTGAAGCCAAAGTTGTGTGTAGTGCAAGTGGGTCACTCACCACTCGCGCGCTTTTCAATCCGATCGAAGTCGGCTGTGTCTCGTAGAAAGAGACGATCTTCAGCTTTGGTGCAATGTGACGAAACTGTTCATTCAGCTTTTGCAACGTGGACGAATTCCGCGTCAACTCAGAAATGAAAGGCTTGGAATTCGTTACAGGAGTCGACTGTAATATTCGGTTGAGCACATTGGCCAGATTGGTGCCCCGATGTGGGGTGGAGAGGAAGATGATCGCTGAAATGGCTTTGACAATGTTCTCGTACTCTGGATCGTTTTGACCTTGCATATAGGCCTGTAGAATGTGAGTAAGGTACGTGCAGACTAACGGATGATGTTACCTCTTTGACGATGAGCCCGCCCATGCTGTGAACTACGAAGAGTAAAGGTACCTAGGATGCACTTTAGCAAAAGCGATGTTGTACGAAATGATTGCCTCACTTGTCCCATGTTCAGATTTTCGCTCCTTTCATCCGTGTAATATTTGAGATTGTACAGTAGAGTTTTGGCGAAGTCCAGTATCACGTTAGTGGCATTACTACCATTCGTGAAATCGGCATCGTAGCCGAAGCTCAAGATTCTCGCCAGGCAGATATCTGGCTCGAGTGGTAGGAAGGTCAGGGGCCAGAAGAGTCCAGGGCTTTTGTGCTTCGACCAAGTCATACGGCTACTACCACCAAGCCCATGGATGAAGACGATGTCGGCTTTATGTCCATTGTCTGGCGTGTAGACCACGTTCAGTCCCAAAGCTCCAGGGTCTTGGCTACTATCATTCAAGGCGATGTGGGTTGGTGACGTGGATGTCTGGGATGGCGAAGGGGTTTTCGAGGAGCGAACATCATCTTCCTGGCCTGGGAGAAGCAATGGATCGACATCGCCTGGTTCTTTCGGTCGACTTCTCTTACTCCACTCTCTTTTGAAACTGAAAGGTTTCGAAAACTAAAGGAGTATTAAGAGTGCGATGTGTGAATTTGCTTAATAGTACTTACCATACTGGGCAAAGGTTCTCGCGAACGATTGCTCGACCATCTTTGGATACGCGACAGCCGTGTTCAGAGATACTTTACCTGCGTGGCGATGTCAGAGCCTCGAAGCGTTGACCGGTCGCGTGTGGCATGCATCTCAGTCGCCGTTCAAGTTGGGGGCTGCATGCGGGGTAGTGCTCGCTCGTCTGGGAGTATCAACCCAGCTAATCATAGTCGCGCTATCCTGCCAATTACGACACAGCCCTGGTGTTCATTTGTTCGATGCCTGTAATGTGACGTCTCTAGAATCCGGAAGGGAGGCGGATTTGTCGATAACGATCAAGGGCGGGAGCGACGTCCCGCTCGTGGCTGCTGCCCGCGAATCATCTTACGTGCGGTGAACACCGAAGCTGCTCCCGTGCCACCGTCTGAGCATCCAACGTAAGCAGAAGATAACCTACCCGCATACAAGGCTTCCATCAGCTATGACCTCTGCTATTCGAGAGCCGACATACAATAAGTGCGGGTCCCCAACGTATAGTCGCGTGCTACTCTTTTAAATCCGCCATAATGAATCCATCAGAATGGGAAACCGAAATAGGAGGGACGTTCCGCATTCACCGGGCTGTGACCAGAGGTAGGCATTCCCGCGACAACGACGTCAGAGCTCGTACACTAAGCACTACGGGTTAGCTATGCCTGTCGGTACTAGGATCCTATCTGCAGAGCCTTGCGGTGTGTCTGCCTGGACGAAAACAGCAAAGATTGACGTGATTCTTTCGGACCAAAGCTCAAAGAGTTACTTCCTCAAAGTATGTCCTCGTAGAGTAGAAGGTATCTGTACTTGCTGACATATCGTTGCAACACACAGTGCGCCACCGGCGAGGGCTCACAGGCTCTTGTCGAAGGCGAGTACGAGTCTGCATGCGCTATCAACAAGATAGTTCCAGGTCTGGTTCCTCGAGCGACAGGATGGGGAAAGTATCTAGATGGTAGTACCCAGGTCTATTTCTTCCTTGGGAACCACCACGACATGGACCTCGTACCAGCCCCAGAACCGGCAAGCCTGGTGGAGAGAGTTGCCAAGATGCACATCGAAGGGAAATCTCCGACTGGCATGTTTGGGTTCCACGTACCAACGGTATGCGGCAAATTTGTGCGCACGACGAAATGGGAAAAGACTTGGGCAGCGTGTTTCACCAATCTGCTGAACGACGTGATCAGATATGACAACGAGACCAACGGTCCTTGGCCAGAGTTTGATGCTGCCTGCAAGCAAGTTATCGACGTCGTTATCCCAAGACTCCTAGGAGCTCTCCAGTCAGATGGTCGGAACATTGAGCCAGTGTTGATCCATGGCGATTTGTGGGAGCAGAATGTTGGCATCGACATGGAGACCGGCGATACAATCCTGTTCGACCCTGGAAGTGTGTATGCCCACAATGAGATGGAGTTCGGCACATGGAGGGCGTCTTGGGCCTGCCATTTCAACTCCCCGATATATATGCGATTGTATCAGCGCCATATCGAGCCCTCCGAGCCTGTAGACGAGTGGGACGACCGCAATCGACTTTACAGTGTCCATATTTATCTGAATGACTCCGCGGGCCATCCCGGTAGTATTTCGAGAGCTACGTGAGTATTCTTCTGGAAGTGCAACAACGCGGACTGATGATGTTCAGAGCTTACAACGACATGTTGTACTTGTGCGAGAAGTACGCGCCGCTGGAAGGTCTAGGCACTTACCGTCCAGAGAATGACGTTAGCGTTACTGGCGCTTATATCGAGCACGAGACCACTAAGACGAGCCATCTCCATAATGCCGTAAAGGCTTGATTGTCCGACGTGGAAGATATCGCGGAAGGCATTGCTGTGTAGCATCAGGCTCGTAAACGGTGACAAGGAAAACGGCGCGTCCCTGCCCAGGTGAGCTCGACGCGTTCTGAGTGGGTACGCGTCACGCGCTAGCCGAGGAAATCGGGGTGGCAGGTGCTGCCCACACGATGCATCGGATTCTTCTAGCTTTCGCGCTTGTCTTTAATAAATCATCTTACACGTCATTGGCTTCGGAATTTGCAGTTTCATTAGACTTGCACCCAACGATACGACAAGAAGATGCGCATTTAAGAAGAAGAAAAAGTTGCATAGAATTACATATCTCAACTACCAATTCCCAGCCCTAGACCCTACTGCCCCACAAAGAACAAGGCTAGAAAGTAACGAATTCAAGAGACGTTGATGAAAAGTGACTGACTACCGGAGCGATCCCGCTTTTCTCAAAACGCCTTCAAGGAAACAAAAGCCACAAAAGGTCAAACGCCAGACCAAATGAGTGACATAGAAGATGCCAATGTTCCCAACCACCAATCAGTTCCAACAAACGAGACATTCCAAGTGCTAATACAGAGAGAGCTAGCTGTGCAGGCTCAATCAAGCCAAACGCTTCAATCGCAAAGGAAGGACAGCCACCTAGGCCTTAGCCTTCTTGGCAAGGTAGTATGTCAAGAGGTTCAAGTGCTGTTCCCTCGCGCCGGCAACAGCTTTCCAGAAGCCGCCATCTTCTTTTGCGCCGTCGGAACCGTTGATGCGTTCGTGGAGGGCGATGCAGAACTCGATGTCTGCTTTGCGCACGTCGGCGTCTTGGTCGTCCATGCAGCGTACGGCTAGTCTGCCTAGACGCGCAGTCTGTTCGGCGGACAGTGTGACGTTCTTGGCGCCGCTCATCTGCACGAGGGATGCGAGTGTGGTCAAGGCCATGGTTGTGGACCGAGTCGACGCTTGGCCCGGTTGGGAAGAGACTGAGGACTTGGAGTTTGGCGAGGATGTTGGCGTCGATGCGGGTGTGTCCTCGATCATCGCAAGGACGGTGTTGAGACAATCCAGAGTCTGTCCATACTTGACAATCTCATCTGCGGTCGCTTCGAGGTCGATAGCGATGTGAGATGTGCTTTCGTACTGTGCCTTCGTTTGCAGGATAGTGCGGAGGACGCGGGAGTAGTACTTCGAAGTCTCCTTGCGGTAGAGTGATAGCAACGCGCGAATTGTTGCTAGAGCCTGTACTTTTAGATTGACAGCTTTCATCTGAGGCGCCTTCAACTCGTGGACGGGTGCCTCAAGGAAATCCAGACATGCCAGTAATAGCCTGCCAAAGTTCTCGTCATTCGGCCCCCAGATTTCTTGGTTCGACTTGACCATGTCCTGCATGCGGCGGAACATGTGAGCTTCGACTGTGCGTCCTTCGATCTTTTTGATGCCGCTTGTGAGTAGCTGTCGGTTCTTCAGCACTTCAGCATCGTTTGTCTCGTAGCTTTGCGTGTGCAGGACACTTCCTGTGCTGTTCGTCTTGTGGTGGCCGCGAGGGCGCTCTTCGTTATCGTTGCCCATCATGACATCGCTTGTCATGCTTCCAGTACTTTGGCGGCGCTCGTTGCTCTTCTCGTTGATGGGAAGCTCCTCCAGGACCGGCTTTTCTGATACATTCTCGACACGTGTGTGCTCCTCGCCAACAAATGGATCCTCAAACACTTGCACTTCATCTCCGGCGTCGGTACCGCGAGTGCTTGGTCGATCTGGTGACCGCAGGCGTGGGCTGCGTGTCGAAGACCGTAGGCTAGCGCTGTCTAGGTGCCCCATAGACTTTGGACTTCTTAGCGCTGCAGCACGAGGGCTGGGTATTGGCAGTCGACCGATGGACTTTCTCGGCTTCGGTGGCGTGTCATGTGTGGATTGTGTCGTTGGTTTCGCAAGGTTAGGAATGACCATGGTAAAGTTGTCTTCATCTCCCACATCCACAGCCTCATCGTCTCCAGCTACACTTCCACCCAGACCATTCCTTTGTCGAAATGGTATAGTACCTGCGTCATGCTGGCTTTGTGATCGAACCCAAGGCTTCACCATCGATAGGTCCTCCTCTTTTGCTGGGCTCACAGCCGGGCTCTCGCGACGAGAGCTCGCACTAGGAGACTTGCCATGGGCAATGGGTTGGCCAATTCTTGATTTGGGCCGCGCCGGACTAACTTGCGGGCTGTTCTGTGTTTGCGCACGCGGCCTTGAGCTGCTCTTCGGTACAGCAGGCTTCTTGGTCGCCGTTGGAGCAGGTGTCTTCTCTGGGGTCATGTTGGGCGTGCTCTTCCCTGGTCGTCGGACAGCATATGGATCCGCGGTCGCTGGTCGGTTCAACTCTGGTCGGCGGACCGGACGACGGACTGTGCCCGACATCAAGGAGCCGGTACCTGTGGAGTTCTTCAGCGCTGACTTCGTTGACTCTCCGGACATGGCAGAGGGTGGTCGCGCCGGACCCGAAGAAGCCGTGGAGAGGTTCGACGTTGTTCTCGCGCCCAAAGACTTGGCCGATTGCGATGTTGGCACTGGTGTATAACTAGCAGCAGCAGAGTTGGGGCGTTCGGGGACACCTTTCGCGGCCGCTAGCTTTGCTCTCCTCTGTTCAGCAATCTTCTCCTTCAGGGCACTCCGCGAGGCACCCGGGCCTATTGATTTCGAAAACGAAGCTGCGCTTGTCGTGGACGAGGGGGCTGAGCCGTTCGGGTTGTTGGGGTCCTTTTCGAGTGCGGTCTTTTCTCGCTTGTCGAGCGTATCGAACATCCTGAAAGCTGTGTTAGTGACTGATGATGCCTCCACGTAGTCAAACTTACTTCTCGGCCCTCTGAGGCCATACTAAAGCGTACGTCCAGTAGGCGCTTCGGTATGCCTCTCGCACCTTGGGGTTGGCGTCAGTGACACCCCTCCGGATCAAGGTGTCCAATGTCTCCAGCCCTCCTGAGTGTTCGATATGCGAGGTGTGCCTCTTGATCAGGGTCTTTGCCCAGGTCGCAGAGTGGGTTCGGGGTTGCACGTTCTTGTCTTGTGAGGCCATGGCTACGTGCTGCAATACGCGGCTGTTGTACGACACGCTCTGGAAAATGGTGTCTACTGTAACGGCTCCGTTCTGCGCTGCAATGTTCTTCGTAGCACCACACATCTTGATGAAGGATTGCAGGAGAATCTCAACCCAGGGGTCGATCGCAGAGCCGAGTGTCTTTGCAAGCTCCTGAACCAGCAGGCAGCCGTTGGTGGACATGGTTGTTCGAAGCGAGTTGGCGACCTTGAGGATACCGTCTAGGAGCGATTTGATGCCGGCGATAAAAGTTGCGTGGAACTCATGAGGCGCATTGCCCTTGAGTATACGTCTCAACTTTGTGCAGTTCTTATCTCTGGCCAGCCAATTGCCCTCGCTCTCCTTGCCTTCGTAGCAGGGGGCCATGTCGCGGAACACGTCGTCGAGCTCGCGCTGTGTGTAAATGTGTATGGGGTCCATGACGACAACCTCGACCGGGGGAGGCTGCTCATCCGCAAAGCTCTCTGCCAAGCCGACATCGGGTTGCAGCGTCTGGGCGCGTTTGGATACGATGGGTCGGGCGACGGGGGCGGGTGGTTGGGCAGGCGCGACATCCACGCTCTTAGCCATGGCGTCGTCGTCGAGGTGGGAGGTGATGTAGGTGGCAATGGCTTTCCGGACATTCAGGGCCACGAGCTGCTTCTTAAGGTTGGCTTTGGCGTGTTCCGGAGCGTGTCTGTCGTGATGTCAGTTGCTACCATGGTGCAGCATATCCGCCAATGGACGTACCCAAAGAGCTCCACAACCGCCTTCTTCGCCGTGTCGCGCACGGCGGGATCCGCGTCTTCGCAGTTTGCCACGAGCTGGTTGGAGTAGCTCTTGAAAGGGAGCCCTTCGCTCTTGTTCATCTGTCGTCACCCAAGCGTTAGAACATTTTCGCGCCTGCCCGATGCGCTACGGGGGACCAACCTTGACCACCCACAACATGGCGGATTCTTTGGCGCGCGGGTTTGTGCTCTTGATGGCATCGTGTATCAGCGCGTCAATTTCCATGGAGCACAGGTAGTGCAGGTCGGCCAGAATCTGCGAGGCGGCGCTGCGGTGGCTTTCGCGCCCATCGCCCAACTTGTCGGCGAGGATGGAACATAGTATGGGCGACTGTGACGTAAGAATCGACGTCTCCTTCTGCAGTTGCAGGCGCTTGATGAAGTGGCTCAGCGTCGAGAAGCCCGTGGACACGAGCGCGGCCGACGTGGCGGCGGTGCAGGCGATGCGGATGCACTCGAAGATAGGAGCCTGACAACTTTCAGGGACCCGGTTGTGCTTGATGCTCGACTTGAGCGTGCTGAACAGGGCCAGGCGCGACTGGACATCGGTCGACGGCTTCTGGAGTGCCTTGAGCAGGTCCGACGTCTCTTTCTCCATCGTGGGCGCAAATTGGCCCTTTGTCGCAAAATAATCCGGCAGCGGTAGAGGCGGGGTGGTTTGTATATGTTGTGAGAGTTGTTTACGGCGGGCAGCCATCCCCGTTCACGCTAGACCAGTGTCCGAGCAACCGTGCGCTTTACATGCCGCACTGCCGCTACCCCAGGGGCGCACGGCGATCCACCCTCGAAGCTTCCAGATGAATGCGAACAGCTGGTCAGGACGTGTCGCTTATTCCAATTGCAAGGCTGCTTTGATCTTCACGTCACATTGTACATCAGATGGCCTGCCCGAAACTTCCTTCTTTGCCACGTCATAAAGCGCGACAACACCACCGTAAATCACTCAAGCGGGGCCAGCCATGACAAAGTGATAGGCCGTTGCGCCGGATGCGCGGGCTGCACTAGAACAAGAGCATTAACGTTTCGAGAGGAGCCGAGTCAAAACAACAACAGATAATGAGCGAGCGATTTATTTCATTGTACAGATGATCTTTACGGATTTAGGTAATGACAGCCTTCTCTTTGTCCGACGAAGCCGATCATGCCATCTAAGCGTCCTTGTTCTGAGCGTTCCTTTCATCCCAGACACCGACGGCCTCCTCAGCTGCCTTGACACCGCTGAGAGCCATAGCGCCAAAGGTAGGTCCCATGCGGTTGGCGCCATCAACCTCGCTGAGTTCCATGCCGCCGACGATCAGACCAGGCACAACCTCGCGGGTGCGCTTGACAATGGCATCTTCGGCGGTGCGCATGTCGAGGCCGCGCATGCCACCGAGCTTCTCAATCTGCTGCATAGACACGAGGCGCTTGACGGAGAAAGCGCCGAATGGGCCGTCGTGGCCGGTGGTTGAGATAACAAGAGGTGCATTGATGGTGTTCGGGTCCATGCAAGACTGGTCTGTAAACAATTAGTAAGAGCCGAGAAAAAGAAAGCAAGACTGCAGCGTACCATCGTGATGCATGGAGACGAGAGTCCAGTTGGTGACAACACCAGCGATGCGGACGGCGTTGGGGTCGCTGGAGGTAGGAGCCGGACGGGTGATGAGGTCCTCGACAGCCGTCGCGTTAAACAGCTTGACGTTGGGGAACTGCAAGACCTTGGACAGCAAGGTGGATGTGAAGAGCGCGGCATGCTTGACGACGACAAAGTCACCTTCGTCCTCGTAGGGCACGCCGATCTCGTTCAAGAAGAGCTCCGCAGGCTTGCGCATGACCATGGCGCTGAAGAGCTGGCCACCGAGCCAGGCACCACCACCGGGAGCAACGCCAGCTTCGACAATGGCAATCTTGAGGTCAGGACGCTTGGTGGCGAGCGTGTAAGCGGCAGACAGACCGCATGAGCCTGCACCGACGATGACAATGTCCGACTCAGCGTAGGTGTCAAGGTCGTTGAAGTAGCGGCGGGTCATGGCACGAGACACCTGCGACTCGCGGATAGGGGCGAAGGTGAACTTCTCCCACTTGTTCTCGAGCTCAGCGACAGTCTTGGCCTGGCCGTTGAAGGCAGCCTTGACAGCGAGGTCCTTCTTGATGCCCATGTCGTTGCCAGCAACGGGAGTTTCGAAAATGGCAGCGGGGGGAGACATGTTGAAAGGGGTTCAAGGGTCGAAATCTGCGAATTGTTAAGTCTGTTCCACACAGGGAGAGACAGAGCAGAGCATGATCCTTTTCGCAGGTATTATCCTGATCAAGTTCGAAACCGTATAATCTCAGAACGAATCCAGCAGGACCCAACTACCACACTGGAGTAGAAGAACTACGACAGTGTGGGAGACAGATACTGCTGGAAACGAACACCGGTTCATGCAGTATACTTAGCTGTAAAAGTACCTATGTGACTTGAGGACAACGCCCACGTGCGGAACATGTTCTGCATCGTGGCTGCCATACTTGGTCGTGAAGAGTATCTGCATGGGGGTTAGCCATTGCTCTTGAGTACCTTGAAGCAGTGGATGAGTACGGATACTGAATAACTTGAGCTTTGCAAAGACAGTTAGACTGATGTAGGGAAAAGAAAAGAGGAGGGGCAGGTTAGAGGAGAGGTTTAAATATTCCAACGTGCCCCGCCACCTCGTCCACGAATATCCTCAGTCATCCGTTGGGGCGGGGTAGCTCTTGCTGTCTGCATATGAAGTGCTCGAATACAGAAGGACCCACTGTATTGTACCGCGTCCGGACCCATGTGTTCAGCACCGCGGAGTATTTAATTCGTGAGAACGGTATGTGGTGACAGGGTCCTGCATTAGTAGGCCTAATTGGGACGCAGCTCTGCGCAGTAATACATCATTAGCAAGAAGGACCGACCCACCAGACGGGAAAATTGAGGACCACACATGCTCGTGTAATTGAAATATCACCGCGAGAGAGCGTGATTCGAGGAAGGGACCGGCTAATGTTGCGAGACTTCCAAGGTTGTCGTTCCTGCCTGTTAGCGTTGGTGTTGCTCAAGACGAGATGCTTGGCATTACGACGTTCTGTTTGGAAGGCGCCACCACAACATGATACTTTCACAGCTGTTCCTAATGGCACTCTTTGATAATGTGACAATACAGCAGCGTACGCGCAAAGGTATGATGATCGTGCAGTAGGAGTTGATACTGCAGGGGATCTGGAAGTATATCTATTTCGGTCTCAGACTTGCTTCGGACTTTTGACGAACCTTAGTATATCACGATATCTAAGTTAACAAATCGATAAGTTCTCTGGAACCAGTCATATGGTAACCCATGCTGCCGAACGGGCTGGTAAACTTAATCGTGTACCAAAGGTAGGGTACTATGATACTGACTCAATAAGGTTGATCGAGACCCGCTCAGCGATGAAGATAAGGTTGAGACGGGCAGCGGCAGCCGAACTCGAGTCAACACAGAGGCAAGGCAGAGCCTGGTTGCCTGAATTTTCAGGTGGTGATCAAACGTAGTGGCGGACCGCAGCGGACGGTACAAGCATCCGAGGTAAAGCTGTTTAGGTGGCACGACGACACATGTCAAACAGCCTTGGTGTTGCGACAGGCGTTGATGAGACAGATGTGCGGCAACTGTCTTCGGATGCGTGATACGTGGTACCTGGTGTTGTCTGGAAGTATGCCTCGTACGGGTAGAAGAGGCGTTGTTAATGGTCGAGCGCGAATCGCGGTTGGGCGCTGACTCTCGAGGCGGGCAGATCAGCAGGGTGGTTCGGATCGATGAAACGTGTCTGTGTGCGCCTCGTTATTCCCGTTTGTTTCAGGATCGTGGCAGAAGGATTCCGAGGGGAGCAAATGCCGATTGGTAAGTATTTTCCGACATGTAGAGGATGATGTAAAGTAGTTGGGTACCTCGGCGATGGATGCACGCGAGGATCGGCTTAGTGGAAATGCTCAGGAGTCCAACGAACGAGATGTTGATGGCGTGGTTCCTGTGCAACATTGGTTCTGGTGAGCACAGGCGGTATGATAGGGCCTAGCTAGCGTCTGGACGTCGAGCGTGTTCGAAATAGAGACACGGGTGTTTTGCGGGGAATGAACGCGTCCTTCAATCTCTCGAGGGCGACCGCACTTTCCGATAGGATGGTGCGCTGACCCGGCATTGGACTCTGAAACAAGCGGATGATATTGTAAGCTGTGCGAATATTTATCTGGCTGCGAATTGTTAATGTATTGGTAGGTCAAGAAAGCGGCCGCGTTCCTGCATGATCTAATGCTAGACATGTGTGCAGCGCAGATGACGGGCATGTGCTGATGGAGGCGCTTCAGGGGAAAGGGCTCAGATTGCGTCAGCTATTTTGAGGATTGGGAGGATTGAGGGATGAGTTCCAATTAGTGCGGGAGAAGCGATATTATTAATTGAGCTCGTGATGCGGGTGATGACCACATGGCGTCTTGGAGGTGGTCAGAAAGACAGGAGGTTCAGAGCTACATGCGCCACGCGCGGTGTGAGCTGGGCTGAGGATTGGTACAAAGAGACTACCTGAATCAAGAGGCGATTCACGAGTGCCGGCGTTTACAAATGATAGCCCTAGGGTGGTCAGTTGTGCAGTGAACGGGCCGTTGTCAGAGGAAGGGGCCCTGGAGCGCACGATCTGCGATGGCGTGTGCTTGGCAGGGCCTCTGCAGACGTCGTAATAGCGCGGTGGAGCTGGAGTCGCAGCCCGGTCTCGAAAGCTGACCACCTTGGGCCTGCGCCGTGCGAGTGTTTGGAATTCCACGGTTGTGTTCCCATGTGCGGCACATGCTGGCAGCCGTGGTAGAGGCGCTTAGCAAGTCTATCAAAAGTCTATCAAAAGTGCAGCTAGGGGCTAGAGGACACGCGCAGAGGCTGGATTAGGCTTTCACTCTTGACATCGCCCGTGGTCCCCTGGTCGTGGCCGCCGCATGGATTTGTCTGCCGCGTATCTTTCCAGACCCTGACCAGGCACTAGCCCGCCCATTGGCTCTGCACCTCCACACCACCACGACGCCGCTGCGAGGTGCGCCTGTCTCGTCGACCAACCTAACTGCCCTGGGCCCTCGTCGCGCACAGAAGCCGTTCGCCAGTGCACCGACGCCGCTGCTGGTCGTCGCCTTTGCTTTTGCGCCGTTGGCACCCACGCCTCCTCTCGCCTTGCACTGTAGTCTGCACTGTAGTCTGGTGCTAGCAACTTTGGGGATCGCCCAGACGACGAACCACTGAACACGCCCACGCCCTGCCAGCTGCCAATTGTCCCTCCGAGCACGACACGGCTCCGGCGCCGACTGCACGCCCGCCCTCGCGCTGCCCGCCAGCATTGCTCCTGCTGCTTCACCGACACGCATATTTCTAGCCCGCCATGGAGAGCCCGACCGGCTATCCAGAGTCTCCGATCGACGACGAGGTCGTGTATCCGTGCAAGGGATGCGGAGAGGTATGAGCCGCTGCTACCACAACTCCCTGCCTGCAATCGCTCATAGCAGTCTAGATCCTCGAGGAAGGCAAGGCCTTCGAGCTCGGTATGCTTCCCCGCTGAGCCAACACCACAACTACCATCGCGCCTTCCTCCCACCGCCCATGCCAACCACCTGCCGAGGATGTACATGCTAACATTGCCTAGCCGGAAACCGATGGCATATCGACTGCTTCCGCTGCAACACGTGCGGCACCCTCCTCGACTCGGATGCGAACCTGCTGCTGCTCGGCGACGGCTCCCTGATATGCAACAACTGTACATATAGCTGCAACCACTGCGGCAACAAGATCGAGGATCTGGCCATCTTGACTGGTGACCAGGCCTTCTGTGCCAACTGCTTTCGGTGCAGGAATTGCAAGCGCAAGATCGAGAACCTGCGCTATGCCCGCACTTCGCAGGGTATCTTCTGCATGTCGTGTCATGAGTCGCTCATGGCTCGACGGCGCAAGAAATCCAAAAAGCCGCCCTCAGTGGCGCCCAAGGTGGACAAATCGCTGCCTGCTCTGCCTCCCCACGAGCAGTCCCAGTCCACCTTCACCCCAGACCTGGATACACCATCCGACATCTTCTCGGAGCCCACCACGACCGACGTATCCCCCAGACCTCCTCAGCCGCGACGGGGCGATTCTTCTTCGAACTTCAGGCGCGATGCCTCACCCATTGGAGATGCTGCACGAAGGGGTATGAATTCCATATGGTCTACATCATGCTCACACATAGCTAACCTAGCCACAACTACAGACAATACCACACTTCCAGCAACAACATACAACAAGGACAGCGCGCGTTCAGAGCTGGTAGAAAACGGCGACGACGGCATCCTCCTCCCCTTCGCTCTCGATCCCAACCCTGCGCCCGGCCCATCCCCGCTCGGCCGACCCATCAGTAGATTCAATGACCGAACACTGGGAGCCAAACCGACCGGAAGCGGTGACAGCAAGAGCGGGCGCGATTACTTCAGTAGACCCACTGGCGACCATCGCGAGAAGCTGAAGGAGAATGGCTCTCGAGAAGCCTCCAAAGAGAGACGCCAGACGCAAACACAGAGCCCGCACATTGCCTTCCAAGAGAAAGGAAGGCAGCCTTCGGATACACTGGTCGAGACACTTAGGAAGAAGAAGGACAT
>Ga0265780_10001807_pt1 | contig 29616 bp, 32 predicted proteins | sample P1T30metagenome_FD_192432 | JGI IMG/M metagenome (GOLD analysis project Ga0265780, IMG submission 192432) | Plant litter microbial communities from East Loma Ridge, Irvine, California - P1 T30 | ecosystem: Environmental > Terrestrial > Plant litter > Unclassified | place: USA: California... | reverse complement strand
CAGGTAGGTCAGGTCCTCAAGTTTCCGAAGGATTGCTTGTCCCTCCTGCGAGAGCTCGTATCGGTCGGCCCGACGGCGCAGCTCGTCAGCCGACGCGCCTGCGCGTGCCTCGAGCTCGGCTAGGCGAATGCGGATCTCGGGAATCGTGAGCATCTCGAGTGTGGGGACCATTCAGCCATGGTGACACGGACCCCCGTCAGTCGTTCGCAACTCGCCTCAGCTGCTGGACATATACGGCTTGCCAACCTGCGGAGCCGCCCGATAGGGGATCGTCGTGCGCACGCGCCTTGCCAGCTCTCGGGCTACAGGTAGTTCTCGTAGTGCAACCAACGATCGGCGCGGTGCGTCAACCCGGCAGCTCGAAGGTCATCTTCTCGATCTCGTAGCGTTTCGAAACCGACAGAGGCGATGTCATTGATGAGCTGGTCCTGTTTGCGGTCGAGCCCTGGCGTGTGGTCGCCCCGAACGGACTGCACCCACTCAAGAGCCTCAAGTAGCTCGATTACGGGCATTTCCCTGAAGCGTGTTTCTGCGTCTGGAGATTCCGGGGGCGCCTCATTGCCTCTCTTGGGCACACGACCGGGTCGAATCCTTCTGCTCACACGCGCGAGCATATTCGTCAGCTACGTAAGGGAAGTAGCTAGCGCAACGCACCCGGCAGAATCCCTCGACCAGTTCAGGCCGCCGCTGTCTCGATAGCCCATCGCTGGCCGGGCCCTCGCAGTGGGGCGTCGCGACGAAGTGCGCTTCATGCCATCCTTCGATCGTGCGCCCTCGATCGCTCTGCCTACTCGTCGTGTCCCTCTGCGCTGTCAGCCTCGTCGGGTGCTCTGAGGCCGATCCCGGTGAGCAGGTCGGCGACATCGCTCTGTGGCTTGGTCAGGCGCCTTCAGCGGTGCAGGACGACGGCGACGAGCTGGCCGTTTTGGCGGCGCTTGTCGAGCGCGGCGAGGAAGCAGGCGGCAACGAGATCTCGGCGGCCTTCAAGGAGCCCGTGACGATCAGGCGAGTAGAACTCGAGTGTTTTGGCGACGGATTCGTCGAGGGGCTGTTCGGTCTGACGTCGGCTGCGGGTGCGGTCGACACGACGTCCGCCCGTGCGAGCTGCGCCGAGGGCGTGCTCGAGCTGGACATCCCGGAGTCGTTCCGCGAGGGCGTGATGAAAGTCAGCTTCTCCTCGGTGGCGAGTACCGAGAAGGGCGCTTGGTGCGTCATCGTCCGATAGGGGATCGATGTCCGGGTTCGGTTGCGAGTACTTGCACTGGTGTCAGGTGAGCCAGGGGCCTCCGGTGATCATGCGGCGGCCGATGCTCGTTCCTGCCCGAGCCTTGTCGATGAGCGAATCAAAGTCCTGGGAGCCTGACGCGGACCAACCGTTGACGCCGACAGTTAGGGTCCAGTCCTCACCTTCGGCGTACAAGAACCCTCCGTCCATGATCCCGGTGAACATGTCGTCGATCGCGGTCAGCAAGTCGTCGCTACCGCTGTCGCACGCGTCGCAGCCGCAGAAGGGCTCCATCCCGATCAAGACTGCAGGATCACCGACGCCGAGCGCGACGACCGCGTCCTCGATGCCCTCCATGGACCCCATCACGACCAGGATCGACAGGGCATCCGTCTCCAGGGGAGTGAGGAGAACGGCCCGCGCGTCGGCGGGGCCATAGGTCCATGACGGCGCTTCGACGTTGTGTGCCGTCGCGAGCTGAAGGCCCTCAAGAGCGTCGACCCACGACATCGCCCTGGCTCCCACGACGGCGTAGCGCTCTGGTTCACTGACTCGGGAGTACTCCTCGTCGGCAACGTCGCTGTGCTCATGGGGGTCGTTCCACCGTCTGCCCGCCGAGGAACGGGAGTTGAATCGCCGGGTGACTTCAGCGACCACGTCTTGCAAATTCATGCCCTGAACCTAGCGGCGGTCGCGTGGCATTCAGTCCCGATAGGAGAACCGTCACCGAGGTGGCCTCGGGCCGGGCCATCGAGACAGGCGGTCTTGGTGCGAGTCAGGTCAGGCGGTGAGCGAGAGCCAGGAACTCCAGCCCAAGATGGTCAAGGCACTGAGCACTGCTCCGATGACGACGGATGCTATGGCCAAGCCTCGCCCGCGAGCTTCACGAGGAAGTTGGACGAGGCTGAGGATGCCGAGGACCAAGCCGACGATGGGCAGGAGGAACGAGGCGATGAAGGCCACGATGGTCAGTGGAGGAATCTTGTTCGGAAGGGTATTGCCGGCCATGTTCGTCCAGTCCTTGGTGGCTTCGATCCCAGGCCCTAGATGGGCTGATCAGGTCCTGCGGTTGCGTTCATCGTAGAAGCTGGCCCGGCCGTCGACCGGAAGGCTCGTCCACATGTCCCGCGAGAGGATCCCTCACCGAGATCTGTTCCGGACTGGTCTATCGAGACGCCTGAGTCCCACAGCTGCGGGGGGAGTGGCTGACTCGTGGGGGCCGTCCGGTGCCGGTCCTTCTGCGCAACGACGGAGCTCACGTGGCGTCGATTGCGAGGGGTGTCTACCGTGTGCCGCCGTAAGCGGCGGGGACGAGGTCCTTGCGGGCGTCACCCGTGATGACGAGTTCGAGGATCGCTTCGGCAACTTGCTCGGGGCTGTCGAATGCCGCGCCTGCGGTCATGGTCTCGGCCTCCGAGCGGCCGGCTTTCATGGAGGCCAAGAACTCTGTGCTGGTCGCGAAGGGGATGATCGTCGAGACCGTGACGCCGGAGCCCTCCAGCTCGTTCCGTGCGATGGTCGACAGGCGTTCGAGGGCGATCTTCGAGGCCACGTATCCACCCGTGCCGGGCACGTCGGCGAACGTCGTTCCCGAACTGACGTTGATGATGGCCCCCTCTCTCTGCTGACGCATCGTCGGCAGCACCGCCTGCATGGCAACTAGGGGCGCCAGGAGATTGAGTTCGAGGACGGCGCGGAAGTCATCGAGAGAGAGCTGCTCGACCTCTGCCTGGAGCCCCTGACCGGCATTGTTCACGAGTACGTCGATGCGCCCGAAGGTGTCGAGCGCGGCGTGGACAAGGGAGGCTACCTGTCTCTGGTCCGTCACGTCGCACCGCACTGCGATAGCGTCGCCGAGCTCATGGGCGAGCTCGCGGATCCGGTCCTCGCGACGGGCGGCAAGTACGACTCGGGCGCCTGCGGCCGCTGCGGCTCTGGCTGTGGCGGCGCCGATGCCCGAAGACGCACCTGTAATGAGGATGACGCGATCCTGAATCTCCATGGCGCTCTCTTTTCTGTCGTCCGGCCAGGGCCGTGTTCCACTGACTCCAATTACGCTACTGCAGCGTAGCGAAATAACGAGGAGCGGGCTTAGGCTGGCCTCGTGGATGTACAGGTGGAGCAGATTGGCGGCGAGGAGAAGCGGGCCGGGCGCCCGATGGACCGTTCGCGTGACGCACTTGTCCTGGCGGCGACCGTCGACCTCCTCTCGGAGCGGGCGTACGAGCAGGTGACGCTCGACGAAGTCGCGAGACGCACAGGCAGGGCCAAGACCACCCTCTACCGCCGGTGGGCCACGAAAGACGAGCTGGTCCTCGCTGCAGTCCGCTCCTTGGGGAGCCCTCCGGAGCTGGAGGATCTCCCGGACCACGGTTCCCTCCGAGCGGACTTGCTCGCCGTCGTCGATTCGCCGTGGCTCGGAGGGCCGGTCGCAAGGCTGGCGCTGTTCGCTGGCCTCGAGTCGGCGGGGCGCAGCTCGCCTCACCTCCGTGACGCTGTCAGGACAGCAGTGACGGAGCCGTACGTCGAGATCTACCGCCGCCTTCTGTTCCGAGCGATCGAGCGAGACGAGGTGGCGGCGGCGCTGATGGCCAGTATTTCCGTCCTGGCTGCGGTGATCCCGGCGATGAGTGATCTCCGCTTCGCCGAGGGCGGCCGCGCTCCCGGGCGCGACTACTACGTCGCCATCGTGGACGACGTCGTGCTCGCGGCCGTGCGCGGCACCGCAGGGTGACGCTGCGCATCCGGCGTGTCCGATGGACGATCGCTCGTCGAGATCGGATGCGAACCGGTTTATCAAAATGTCACGAGCTGAGTGGCTGCGGGGAGTCAGTGTCGTGTGCCAGCATCGGCGTCGATATGACTCGAGGGCGCGCGGAGGGTCGTGAGTTCAGCGCATCAGTCACCAGATGGCTGTCATTCACCGAGGAGGACCGTGCGGCGAGCACGGGCCCAGTCGGCCATCGACCGTGGGGTCTGCCCGGTGATGCGCTCGACTTCATCGGTCAGGGCGTCCACGCCCTCGAGGCCGTGACGGGCGACGAGGCCGAACTGCCGCCTCAGCCCCTCTGCCTGCCATTCCGGCATTCCTTGAGAGCGCAGGAGAAGTCTGAATGCCTGGCTCGGCAGGTGGACGTAGCGGACCTTCCGGTCGAGACCGGCCGTGAGCTCTCGGGCTATGCCTCGCCCATCGAGGAGCGTGGGGCCGGTCAGCACCGGTGACGCCCCGTGATGTTCACCGTCGCGCAGCACGTGCGCGGCGGTGCGGGCGATGTCTGTGGTGTCGATCCAGCCGATGCGACCGTGTCCCATGGTCTGCGGTAACAATCCTCGCCTGATCACCGGGGCGGATGGTTCGAGGTTGGTCATGAATCCTGATGGGCGCAGCAGCGTGAACTCCAGGCCACTTCGGCGCACTAGTGCATCGATGTCCCAGATGGCTTTTGCCCAGGGCAGGGGCGAGTGTTCCGCAGCGTCGCCGCCGGAGAGCTGCACGATCGCTCGCACGCCGGCAGCCTGGGCAGCTCTGACCGCGTTCTTGCCGTGCTCGAATTGCTGCTGCGTCGCAGCCGTGACGAGGAAGAACTGGTCGACGCCCTCCAGCGCTTTCGCGAACTCGGTCTGCTCGCCCATGTCTGCCAAGCGGACATCCACGCCGCGGGCAGCCAGCGCCGCCGCCATCTCTTTCCTGCGCACGATCGCCCGCACGGGGAGACCCATCGACCCAAGCATCTCCAGCGTCTTGCCGCCCACGTCCCCGGTCACTCCGGAAACTGCCACCACACCGTTCATCGTTCCTCCGTATCAGTTTACTGATACCCAACGGTACGTGGCTAGGCTGGGAACATGCCGTCGGATTTTTCCCTCAGTCGTGACGACGTGGATGCGATCGCAGCGTGGACGGTCATCCGCGCCGCCCGTGAGCTCGCTCGCCGGCTGGGCGAAGTTCTCGCACCGCACGAGCTGACGCCCGTGGAGTTCGGCGCCCTCGTTCAACTCGCCGCCGCCCCCGGTCTCACCCAAGCCGATCTTTCGCGGGCAGTCGGCATACGGCCGCAGAGCGTGACCGTGCTGGTGGCGTCTCTCGTGGAACGACAGCTGATTGATCGGGGGCAAGCTCGCGGGCGCGGACGACACTCGCAGATGACACTCACCACCGACGGGCAAGCGTTGCTTGCCACGGCATACCCTGCGGTGCTGGCGAGCAATGCGTGGTTCAGTCGTCAGGAGGGGGCGGAGGCGGTCGTTGAGGCGTTGCGGCCGATGCTGGGCGAACCTGAGGGAGCCTTGTAGTCGCCGCGGACTAGTTCGGCGAGGAGCCTGAGGCCGAAGTCGATGCCACCTTCCGTCATGAGGTTTCCGTTGATGACGACCCGCTCATCATTTTCCTTTGCTCTGAGGGTCTGGAGTGGATCTCCGGGCTATCCACCTAGCGGGAGATTGTTCCTCCCCCCGTATGGGCAGTGACAGGTTCATCTGCGCTCTAGGTGTCGTGCGGGGCATGCGGTGAAAGAAACCTGTTCGAGGCCCCAGGGCCGCCCCGTACGGTGCAGTGATGGCTCTCTTCAAGCGCGCTGCTGGAACCTTGCGTCTGCGTCCCCTCACCATCACCTACGTAGTCGTCAGCGGTGCCCGCAAAGGGCTTGCACACCTCCTGACCCGGTTGGGGTGGCGGCCAGCCTTGCTGCCGTACTCCGGCTACGCCGACGCAGAGCGGGGGCGCGTCCTGGCGCGAGTCGTGCTCGCTCCGGCCTCCGCCGACCCCGCGGGGCGACGCGGCATCGCCGCGTGGCGGCGACTCGTGACCTTGGAGCGCCCCTCCGTCGAGGTCGAGATCGAGGTCGGCGGCATCACCACGACGGCAGTCAGCGACGAACAGGGCATCCTCGACGCCGCCGTCGCCCTCGACGGGCCGCTGGGCGAGGGGCCCGTCGTGGCTGTCTTGCGCCTCCCTGACCGGGAGCCGACCCGCGTGCCGATCCACGTCGTGAACGGGGGGTCGACCCGCGGCGTCGTCTGCGACATCGACGACACCGTCTGGGTCACGGGCCTCTCGAACCCTCTCGGGGCCGCCCGCCGCACGTTCTTCGGGACGAGTGCGTCGCGGAGGTCCGTTCCCGGCATGGCTGAGCTTGTTCAGGAGGCTGTCCGCGGCCAGGAGCAGCCCGCGGTCATCTACGTCAGCAACGGTCCATGGAACTTCGCAGGCGTCGCGTCGAGGTTTCTTCGCAGGAACGGGTTCCCGGCCGGCACTCTGCTCATGACCGACTGGGGCATCACCCCGAGCCACTGGTTCCGCGACGGGAAGGAGCACAAGCGCTCCTCTCTCACCCGGCTCCGCGAGGACCTGCCGAACGTCACCTGGGTGTTGATCGGCGATGACGGCGAGCACGACCCCGAGCTCTACACGAGCTTTGCGCGTGACCATGCTGACGCAGTCTCGGCCATCGCCGTTCGACAGGTGCGGGGGGCCGCGGGTCACCACGAGCAGGTCATGAGCGCGCATGGTGTCCCCATCGTCCAGGGGCCCGACGGGCACGCGCTGTTGCCGCTGCTTCGTGATGCGCTCGATCAGCGGTGTGGCGAGGAGGACTAGCTCGACCGGATCTCATAGGGGCGTCGCCCCTGTCGTCCCGCGGTCTAGCTCCAGCCGCCCGGTCCTCGGCGTCGTCGAAGGAGGAAGTGTGGCTCAGTTGATGCAGGCGTCTGTGCCGTAGCGGGTCCCTGCGGAAGCAGGGTCAGGTGTCGTCACCGGTGCGTTGATGACGGGTCCTGGGTCCGTGGCTTCGGGCTCGGACGGGGTGGATGCGTCGGACGGAGACGCGTTCGAAGCCGTCAACCCGTCGCTGCCGAGGATGAGCAGGACCGAGGTCGCAGAGGGAGAGAGCAGGGGCGTGGCGCCGGGGAATGCCTCCGCCACGGCCTTCGCTTGACCTTCTGACCCTGCCGGGTACTCGATGACCGTCGTGCTGGCAGGGGAAGCTGTCGTCGGTTCGGTTGTCGTGAAGCCGAGGGATGCGAGGTCCGCGCTGACACGAGCGCCGGCCCCGTTCACGCCGCTGCCGTTGGCGACGGCGACCGTGACCGTGGAGGGCGTGGCGGCGGGGGTGTCCGTGTAGGCAGCCGGGGGGCCGATCATGTCCTGGATGAAGATGGGCATGGCGGCGAAGTCGACTTCGACGATGCTCACGGAGCTACCACGGACGGTGATGGTCGGGGTGCCGAGCACGGGAATGGTCGCGGATGTGATGGCGTCGGGTCGGAGGCCCCTGAGCTGACCGGCGAGCTCGACGAAGTCGAGGTCTGCGTCTGTCTCCATCGATCCGCTCACGGCGTCCAGGACCCGTCCTAGCTTGACGGGGTTGAGCAAAGTTCCGGCGGAAAGCAGCTGGCGGGCTTCGACGCTGAGGAAGTATTGCTGGCGGACCTGGCGGTCGAGGTCGCCGCGAGGCAGGCCGTGGCGTTGGCGGACGAAGGCAAGTGCCTGCTGGGCGTCGAGGGTGCTGACTCCGGCCGGTAGATCGACCCCCGACCAGCGGTCCTCCATCGCCTGGTTGAGACACACCTCCACGGGGCCGAGCGCCTCGACGACGTCGTAGAAGCCGAGGAGCGAGACCCGAACGTAGTGGTCTATGTGGAGTCCCGAGAGTTCTTCGACGGTCTGGATCAGGAGGCGGGCCCCGGCAGCGTCGTCACCTCCGCCGTCCCGTTTGCCGAGGGCGAAGGCGGCGTTGAGCTTGTTCTCGCCGTGGCCGGGAATGGGTACCCAAGAGTCACGGGGGAACGACACCATGGTCGCGCTCTGGCCGTCGGCAGGGACGTGGAGGACGATCATCGTGTCCGTGTTCTCGGCCCCGCCGTCGTCCTCGGTGCTGATCTTGGCGAGATCCTCGGCTGTGGCACCGGAGGGCCGGTGGTCGTCCCCGACCAGGAGGATGTTCTGCGCTGTCCCGTCGAGATCGGCGGTACCGGTGGTGCTCGACGTCTGCCGAGGGGAGATCGCGTCGATACGGGTCACGCCCTCGGAGAAGCGGTGGTAACTCGTCGCGGCGTATCCGACGGTGACGGTCAGCAGGCCTACGAGCACCCCAGCCAGCACAGGCACCCACCGTGGACGGTGCCGACGGCGAGCGTGGCGGGGAGGTGAGCTCACGTGGTGCCCGTTCATGCGGTTCCCTCCTTGCCGGTGGTGCGCCCCGCGTCGCGGGCGTCCTGGATGATGAGGTCGATCAGGGCCTGGACCGCTCGGGATCGTGGCCCGGCCCGAGTGACGAGGACGTACTCGGCGCGTCCGAGCTCGGGCAGGTGGGGCACGACCTGCAAAGAGGCGGGGAGCAGGGAGCGGCTGTGGACGATGTAGCCGAGACCGGCGACGGCCGCGGCTCGGAGCCCCGCCAGGTCGTCAGTGACGCAGGTGATCCGGTGTCCGAGTCCTGCTCGCTCAAGGGCGGCCAGGCCGGCCTGGCGGGTGATGCTCGGGGGCGGATACGCCACCACCGGGACGGGTGCCCCGTCGGGTAGGCGGTCAGTGTCGCGGCCCGCCCAGACGAGTTCGTCGTCGAAGACGAAGGTGCCGTGCCGCTCACCGGGTCGCCTCTTGATGAACGCCAGGTCGACCTGCGCGATTCGCGTCTGCTGGTGCAGGGTCTCGCTCAGGCCGACCCGGAGGTCGAGGTCGACTCGGGGGTGGGTCTGCCAGAACCGGCGTAGCAGTGCCGGGAACGTGTCGGTCATGATGTCTTCCGAGACCCCGAAGCGCACATGGCCGGTCAGCTCGTCGCTGCCGAAGTAGTTCTCAGCGACCTCAATTTTGTCGAGGATCTCATGCGCGAAGCCCACGAGTGCCTGCCCGTCGCTGGTCAGTTCGACACGATGAGAGTCCCGATCGAGCAGCCGCCGACCGACCTGCGCCTCGAGGCGCTGCACTTGTCCACTCACTGTCGACTGGCGCTTCCCGAGCTCTCGTGCGGCAGCACTGAAGCCGCCGCTGCGGGCGACCACGACGAAGGTGCTGAGCAACTCAGGGTCGATCATGAGGTCCCCAGTCATCAGACGCGCGGTCCGAGGGCGTGCGACCCCTTGTCCACGCCCAGAGGGCCACACCGCCGACGGGTATGCACAGGACGACGGCTCGCCAGAGGACTCGCTGTTCTCGCGGCATCCAGTCCGCTGCTCTGATCTGCGCAACAGCAAGTGCTGCCGCCGTCAAGGCAGCGACGGCCACCAGCGTCAACACGGCGGGAAAGAAGAACGACGACGTGAAAGGACTGATGGCGGATGGGCCCGCTTCGCTCTCGGAGACCGCGAGGTTCAAGGTCAGAGAGGACATCACGTTCCCACGCTAGGTTCTCGTCGGCAATCAGTCGAGGTGGAAGCAGTGGTAGCTGCGAACGTAGAACACGTTGGCACGCGTCAACCCGGGCGTTCTATTCTCGGCCTGTGCTCTCGACTTTCTTGCTCTGATGCCGTGGTTGGCATTCTCTCCTCTCATTGCCGCCGTCGTCATCGACCCGGCCGCAGGAGTGTGGCTCGCCGAGCGGCCAAGGATCACGCCGCGCCCCTCAGCGTCGCGTCGCTGGCGGTTCTCGCGCTAACGCTCTACCCGGATGGATCTCACTCTCCGACGATTACGTGCAACGTGGGGTTGCCGTATCTGGCCCCTCCTGCAGTGGAGTCGACTGCGAACATCCTTGTGTTCGTGCCAATCTCGTTCCTGGCCGGAGCGCTGTGGCGAGGGCCCGTGATGGTGGCCCTCGGTGCGGGCGCACTCTCGGCGTCCATCGAGCTCGTCGAGGCCCTAGTGCTGGTGATCGGCCGGGCCTGCGATACGAGCGACTGGATCACGAACGTCATCGGCGGAGTCCTGGCAGCGGGCGCGCTCACCTGGGAGCGGCACCGCAAGTGACGGAAGCCTGGACGGCAGGCATGAAAGACGTGTCGCAAGTCTTGCCCGATAGGCCATCGGCTTCCGGCTCGTCCGGTCCTGTGGCCAGTTGCGCCGTTTTTTCGTCGTTCCCCTTGGGCGCTCGGTCTGCCAAGCTCAGATGCATCGAAGGGCGCTTGATGGATGAGGGATTGATGTACGACTTGTGCAGTCGTGCGCGCCGAGTTCAGTTCGGATCGGGCGGATCAGAGGCGAGCCTCAGGGGCCTTACGGATCTCATTCGGGCTGCTGCCGATCCAGGGGGTCGCCGATCCGATCTCGAGCTTCAGCAGATGATCGAGTCCGCTCCCCAGCCCGTTGGCTACAAGTACAGCCTCAAGCAGCTGGAGTCGCTGAGCGCGAGTAGAAGTGCCGCCCCCGGTCAGTTCACGGAGGAGGAGGAGGCCGAGGAATACGCAGACGCGCAGGCGGCTTTGTTGCGGGCCGTTGGCAAGGACAGCGGCGAACCGGTCAGCGGGCCGGTTGGTGTAGCAAAGAACGTTCTCGAGCAGCTGTTATTCCGCTGGTTCTGAGGCGATCTGTCCTCCTGAACCACGTGGCCGCAGGTGCCCGATAGGGGATCGGCGGATTCAGGCAGTCATTGCAACAGGAGCTTCTCGATCGCTTCGATCGGTTTTTCGAAGGCTAACCGCTTACGTGGTCGGTCGTTGAGCTCGGCAGCGACCCAGTCGAGGTCTTCCTCGGAGTGGATGGAGAGGTCGCTGCCCTTGGGGAAGTACTGCCGGAGGAGCCCGTTGGTGTTCTCGTTGATGCCTCGCTGCCAGGGCGAATGCGGGTCGCAGAAGAAGATCTCAATGCCCGCGTCAACGGCGACCTGTTTCCACTCCCCGCATCTCGACCCCTTGGTCCCAGGTCAACGTGCGGCGAAGCGCCGCCGGGAGCGTCTGGATCTTCGAGGTCAGGGCGTCGCGCGTCTTTTCCGCGGTGTAGCCGTCGGGCAGGTGCACGAGCATCGTGTAGTTCGTGGACCGTTCCACGAGGGTCCCGATCGCGGTCTGGTTGCCCTTCCCGATGATCAGGTCGCCCTCCCAGTTCCCCGGGACCGCGCGGTCGCTGGCTTCTGCTGGACGGTCGGAGATGTTGATCATGTCGGGGATTCGGTTTTTGCGTTGACCGGTCTTCCTCGACGGATGCCGCAAGCCCCTGCCGGTGCGTAAATACCTGGTCAGCTCCTGCTTCAGGGCGCCCCGAGACTGGACGTAAAGGGATTGGTAGATGGTCTCGGGTGACACCCGCATCTCCTCCCGGTCCGGGAACTCCCGCTTGAGGCGGCCCGCGATCTGTTCCGGCGAGTACTTCTTCTGCAGGTCCAGCTCCACCTTCGCACGCAGCTCTAGGTTCACGTGAAGCTTCGCTGGTTTCGGCCTCGAGGCCCGCTCATAGGCGAGCACTTGCGCGCTCGTGGCCCGATACGAGGAACCCCGAACGGTGTTCCTCGAGAGTTCTCGCGAGATGGTCGAGGGCGATCTCCCGATCACGGCCGCCATCTGCCGCAGCGACTTGCCCTCCGCGCGGAGGACTGCGATTTCTTCCCGCTCCGCGAACGTCAAGCAGCGGCCCTTGAGTTCCCGGCCCCGCCGCGGACGCACCCCGCCGGCGTCCATCAGGATCCGTTTCCCGGTCCGCCTGCTGGTACCGAGCGGCTCGACCGCGCCGGTGATGAAATCACCCGCTTGCATCCTTGCCCAGAACACCTGCAGCAGATCAGGTCGGAGAAGAATCGAATACGTCGCCACAGCACACCATCCATTAGGTGTTGCGACCACCGCAAGAACCCAAGGATCCCTCCCCGGGATCGTTTTCGGACTGGCCTATCGAGACACCCCCGGGCCCCATAGCTGCGGGGAGCGGCCGTTTCGCTTAGACGTTCGGTGACGGATCGTCTAACGAGACCCCGATGGGCACGTGTGGTGGGGCGCGACGCTGTGGACGTTCTGAACAACATGTCGGCACACGACCGTTGGTTCATTCGTAAAGTTGTGACATGGACGCGAGTAACGGGCGATTTGAAAGGTCGCGAGCGGGCAGCGCTGCTCGTGTCCTCAGGGAGGCCCTGTTGTCCGGTGCGGTGTTGGGGGGCCTGGCCTTCGTGGTGATCGCAATGGTAAATGACGGCCTGGCCGGTGAGAGCGCGTTCTTTTTTTTGGTGGGCGTCGTGCTCAGTGCTCTCGCGGGTTGTCTCATCGCTGGTGTTGCTGCGTGTATGGGGCTGATCGTCATGCGCCTGATGAGTGCGGACAGGTGGCAGGGGCGCGTCCGGGTCTGCGTCGGGTCTATTGCAGCTGGGCTCGCCGCGTGGTTGTTGACTCGAATCCTCATCGTGCCCGAGCTGCTGTTGCCCAGCCTTCTTCCTGCAATTGCCGGATGTGTCGGTTGTGCCACGGCCGCAGTCATCCTGACTCTCGCTCAGCACCGACAGACTCGAGACGCCCAATAGCTCGAGGAACCCGCATGACCCGCTCTGGATAACCGACATGAACGTCCTGGCTGCGCATCAAGCCTTCGGGAGATGTCCCGTTGGACGACCGGTCACCAAACTGTCCGTGCCTCTCGTCGCGCCAATCGCCGCAAGCTCAGGCCCGCCGTGAGGCCGGCGCCTGATGCGGCAATCAGACCGATGACCACGCCGAAAAGAGCGGTACCGGTGAGGAGGCCTACAGCCATGCCCGCTGAGATCGCGACGACTGCCGCTGCGGCTGCGGCTGCGGCTGACGCAGCTAGGACCTGGCTTCTCGATCTGCCCCAACGGTGACGCTGGCGCCACAGCGACGCGCTGATGAATCCGGCGACAGCCCCGAGGAGGGCAAAGGCCACGGCAGCAGGAACCGCATAGACGAGAGAAATCAAGATCCATTCAGCGATCCCGCCGCCGTCCAGTCCGCTAACGGCGCCCCATGCGACCACCCACACGATGGGCAATATCAGCGCGCTTCCGGCGCCGACCAGGGCTCCTGTAAAGACCAAGACACGTCCGTCCGACCGGTGTGCGCGCGTCGGACGCTCCAAAGCAACGCTCATGACGACTCCTCTTTCTCAGCAGGTTAGGGCCTGCCTACGGCACGAGTATCCCCAGAATCAGGTGCTTCAGCGCGGGCGGCCGGCCCTCAGAGGTGTGTGCAGCATCAGAAACGAGCCCCCTCTGCGGGTGACCCGTGCCCGATCGGGGGCTCGCTGATCGCTACGCCCGGCCAGGAGGGCAAATCTTCGGCGCTCGAGCAAGCTCGCCCATTTGTTGGGAGATATCCGACAGCATCAGCGAGGTCTCCCATGACGCTCGCTCCTGTCAGTTTCGTTGTGTTGAAGATGGCCTCCACCGCGGGGGAGCGGCCATAGGTGCTCAAGATGGCGCTTTCGGGGTCGTCTTTCGGTGAATCGACGATCCAGTCGACCCCCTGAATCGTGTAGCAAGGCAGATCTGTTGGGCCTGGTTCTGTGGCACCGCAGCGAAGCAGGACGGACGTAGGTTCTCCCCAGGCGCCAGTGGCTCGGGCGTCTGTCTCGCTTCGCGTTTCGGTCTCACCGATGGACTCGGGGAGATGCACGGTGACCTGCGCGCAGTCAACCGAGTTGGCATCGGCGGCAGGGCTCATGGGGACCGCTGCTACGCACCCTGCCAACAATGCCGTGACGACAGATGCTGACGCGACAGCAACTACCAGTCGCATGCGCGTGATTCTCATGACGAGAACGTAGCTCGGGCCCGTCAGCGATCGGGCACCGGACGCGCTCTCAACTCGGATCATCGAGAATGCCAGCCCATTTGGAAGGTGGTCGTGCCCAGAAGTGGTCGTGCCCCGAAGTGGTCGTGCCATCGCTAGGGTCAGGACATGGACGAGGCCGACCGAGAACTGCTCCGCCGGGCCGAGGCCGAAGTGGCAGCGCTGCCCCACCGCGACCCCTTCATCGACCCGCCACCCCGTCTGGGCGGCAGCCCCGCCCCCGAGACCGAGCCGACTGGTCGGGCTCGGTTGCTCGCCCCGCTGACCCTCATCCTCTGCTTCGTCACGGCCTGCGCCGAGGGTTCGTGGCTGTGGTTCTCAGCCGCAGACTGGACCACCGTGTTGTGGTTCGCCGTGCCGCTCCTCCTGGTTGCGTCGATCGTGCTCGCACTCATCGCCGGAGCGCTGGGCGGCCGCGCTGGCCGGTGGGCAGGAGTCTGTGGCGGCGTCGCCATCGTGCCGCCCGTGTGTTTCGTGGTGTCGCTGCCCCTCGCGCTCTTCACGTAGGCCGACGTTTGTCGAGACGTCTGGGTTTGTGCAACTGCGGGGGAGTGGCTGGGGCGCGCTGCCGTCCGGTGGCCGATCAAACCGCGGACAATTCGGGTTCTCACCCAGCGGGCCTACGGCGCCGTCCGCTCGCTGCCGAGCATCGCGAACACCAGGGTGTCGGTCCACTCGCCCTTGCTCCAGAAGTCGCTGCGGAAGTGCGCCTCCTGACGCATGCCGAGCCGGTTCGCGAGACGGGCGGATGTGTCATTACGTGCGTCCATCTGCGCGATGGCCCGGTGGGCGTCATGCCGCTCGAAGGCGAACTGCAGGACGGCGGTGACTGCCTCGGTCGCGTACCCGAATCCCCCGTGGGCGGGGTCGAGTGTCCAGCCGACCTCGACAGTGCGTCGCTCCTGGTCGGTCCGCCAGACCGACACCGCTCCGATCAGGAGCCCCTCGTGCACAACTGCAAGCGCGAGAGACCCGGCCGGTTCGTCCAGGCCTGTCCGTGCGAGACGGCGCTCAAGGTGCGTAGCGCCTGAGTCGAGTGTCCACGGCTCCTCGACAGGAAGCGCGCGACTTCCGGTTGAGAATAGATGGCCACCAGCCGTTCGAGGTCGCTCTCGCGATGCAGACGGAGGGACAACCGGGCCGTGGTGACGAGCGCATCAGGCTTCAAGCCGACATCATCCCGCACCGGCAAGTGCACGACGCGATGATCAACTTCGGGTGCCGTCGCTGTACCGATAGACGCTCGTCACGCGAACGCGGTGGAAGCCGACGGTGTTCGGTACGTGGCTTTGTGAGCTGGTAGTCGACCTGTTGAGTCGTGCGATCTGGTTCGGGCTGCTTCGGCGAAGGCCATTCGTTGCTCGTCGGGCAACGTGTGGCCTCGACGCTCCCGGAGGAACACCTCTGCTCGAGCGGGCTCCACCGATGTCAGACGCAGGGCGAGTGCGGGGTCACGTCCCCGAACGGGAGAGTCTGCGGGCTGTGCCGCGTTCACGGCGGCCAGGGGCACCGCATGATCGCCCACGCGCAGCTCACTGTTCGCGAGGCTCACCGCCACGGTGGGCCAGCGCCGGTTGCGGATGATCGTTGCCGCGGCGAAGACCAGGACGAGGGCGCCCGCGAGGCCCCCCACGACGATCCAAATGGAGACGTGCCATCCACCACAAGAAACAGCGAGAGCGATGTTTCCTGTGTCGGCGGCGATCAGCAGGATGAAAGGCCATCGGAAGTCGCTCCACATCCTCCACGACCGTCGGTCCCACATCTTCGACCACCCTTACGGTAGGGGTGAAGGAGCTGAGTAGTTCGCGGGGTGTGCTCCTTGAGGGAGTCGGCTTCGTCGCTCAGTGGTTGGACGTTAGCGGGTCAAGGCGTACCCCGACACCTCGGTGATGGACCAGAATCGAACCATGACCCCGCGCCCCGTCGCCGTCCGCGCCGTGGCCCTCGCGCTACCGGCGCGCTGGTCGAGGCGGACCGTGCGCAGGGTCCGCTACGACGCGCTCTGGCCCGGTGGCCGGGTCGAGTTCGACGTCAGCCTCGTCGACATGATGTCCCGAGGCGCGCCCGCCGACTACTCGCCCATCTCCCACGCCGTCAACGACCGCTGTCCTGAAGTCGGTGCGGGCCCCTGGATCGACGACTGGGCCTTCGAAGTCGATGGCCCAGCCCTGCCGGAGGGGCGGCCTGTCGACCCAGGCGAGGGCGCGCGTCGGAAGTTGCGCCCGCCGCCGGACGAGCCCCCGAAAGCGCACCCGACCCTGTGGCGGGTCGTGGTCGGACTCGCCCTCCTCGCGGCCGGGACGACAGGCCTGACCGCGAACGGCTTCGAGGGGTTCGTCGCGTTCCTCTGGTCCCTGCTGACCATCTGCGGTCTGGGTCTCCTCGGAGGTCTCATCAAGCGCGGTGAGCCCCGGTAGACCCAGCCGGGCCCAGGCACCTGCGCTCGAGCGGTGACCACGCCGCACGTGTGCGACTACCCCGAGCAGCGGGCCCTCGAGACCGCCATCCTCGCCGTCTTCGCCAACAGCTCGGCGTCGCGCTTGCACGGGAGACACGAGACCTGGGGAAGGTGTGCTCGTCGCTGTGGACGGCATCTCTCCCGGCCGAACCACCGTCGTCGAGTTCTGCGGCCACGTCGGCAGCCTCACGGGCGCTCAGCCGAAGAAGCTGAGGCGCCCGACTCGTTCTCACGGAGGTACCCCTCGAACTGCGACCAGCTGACGTCGACCTCGACGAGCGCCGTGAGCTGGTCGTCAGTCTGGTGGCTGTCGAAGGCAGCGATTGCCTCACCGGCCTGCACCTCGTCGCGCGTCACGACACCCGGGGCGCCACCCGTCCCGTCGACCTCACTCCACCCACTCGTACGCCTTCACCTTCGGGGCGCCCCCGAATGATGTCCAGTGGTCACGCAGCTCCCAGTCGCTCTCGCCGACCACGATGTCGTACGGGCCAGGACGGGCGCTGATGCTCTCCGCCAGGTCGATGTAGTTCTCCCGACCCACGCCGCCCCTGAGAACGAACGTCCCGCAGTCCTTCGTCTCGATGACGACGACTCGTGAGGACCCGCCGCGGCGGAGCCCGCCCTCCGAGACGGCCCCACGGGCGCTCTCGACGGTGCAGGTGAGGGTGACGACGTGCGACTCGTCGTAGGCCCACTTGGCGAACGGGATGGCGAAGAAGAGGACACCGCAGACGGGCAGCGCGACGAGGGTCACGATCGCCGTGATCCGTCCCGCCATGCGCTGTCGAGGCGTGAGGACCCGGGGCTTGTGCTGGGGCGGCACGACCCCGGTCTGGCGCTCTCGCTCGAGACTCGCCCGGCGCTCACTTCGCCGCGGCCTGTTCGGCGGGGTGGTGTCGCTAGTTCGGCGTCTCGGCACGGTGCTCCTGGGCGGTGGGGTCCTGGTCAGCCTAGGACGCTGCGGCGGTGTCGCTGTCGGGGTCAGTCATCGCGAAGTCGTGCGCGGCGGTCCCGGAGCGGAACGGCGCCCCAGCTGCGCACGGGTCCTCCATGACGCAGACGCAGACCTCCGCAGCCCGCACCCCCGCCAGCGGGCGGAGCCTCGGCACGTCGTGCCCGTCGGCCGCCGAGGTCCTCGCCGTGCCGCCCGATGTCGAGTCAGCTCAGAGAACGGCTCGAGCTCGTCGACCAGCTCCGCGTGGACGGCGTGGCCAGCGCGACCTCCTGCCGCAGAGTCGACCTCAGCGGCGATCGGACGCCTGCCGGAGGTAGGTCACTGCGAGGTAGACGGTGATCAGCCCGCCAGCCAGCGTGAACCACGTCGGCACACGCGACGGATCCCCGACCAACAGGACCGCCGCGGCGACGACCACCGCCGCTGATGCGACCAGGAGTACCCAGAGCCCCGGCTTCGAAAGGCCGCCGTCCCCACGCTCAGACATGGCTCCACCCTGCCACAGGCGGCCGCCGGTTCGTCAGGGCGAGACGGTCACCGCAGGGACGAGGGACGGAGCAGGGCAGCGGTGAGGGTGACCGCCTCTTGCCCAGCGAGAACCGCGCCCCTAGCGTGAAGCGATGCACCCCAGGACGGTCTCGACCGCAGCCCTGGCCATCGTCCTCCTCGCAGGCACCGCCGGATGCGCTTCCGACGGGGGGCCGGACCGAGGGGCTTGCGTCTCCCGTTTCGCAGTGAGCCCGGAGCGCGCTGCACCGGGGGAGACCGTCACGCTCTCGTCGGAGGACATCTGCGAGACGGCGTCGCCGGCGGATGGGTGGACGATCGACGTGGGCCACGTCGGCGACGGCGATCCGGTCTTCTCGGTGACCACCGTGGAGACCTTCGACGGTCTCTTCCGGTTCGAGCTGACGCTGCCGCCGGACTTCCCCGCGGGCGAGGCGTACGCCGGTGTGGCCGACTGGGACACGAACGACTGCGCCGACAACGGGAGCTGCGCGAGCCCGAGCGCCACCTTCCACGTTGCTGACTAGCGAGGGCCTGCGGATGGACAGCCGGTCGTCAGACGGGACGGTCGCCGCGGCGACGACAGGCGGGTCGGGGCGGCGGTGCGGGTGCATCCGCACGCTCAGAGCTTGAGCGGGGAAGACTCGGCTGACGATGCTGTCGACTTCGCCATGTGATGACGTCATGATCCGGCAAGGCCACCGGGGCGACTCCAGTTCGCGAAGGGGACGACGCACGCGGCGGGACGTCGTGGTCCCGATACCGTGGACATCCCGTCCGCTCATCACGTCCGCGGCTCGCAGGCCTCGTCTGCGATGCGCGTCGGATCGAGGTCACACCATGCCCCGCTCAGTCCTCAGCCGTGTCCGCTCCCTCACCGGGGTGCCCCTCCGAGGTGTCCGCGTCGTCGAGTTCGTCTTCAGACGGAGGGACGCCGCCGGCGACATCTACCCGGACGACGCGGACCACGGGGTCGTCGAGGGGCCCGCTCCCGAACGTGTCTTGTTCCTCGGCGAGCGGGGGGAGCTGTCGCTCGGCGTGCGGACCCACGAGCTGTCGCTGCCCGCCTTCTTCGCCCGACACCGCGCCTCCTCGACGGGACGCGGCGTGGAGTGGTCCATCGCGGCGCCGACCTCGTCGAGCATGCGCGACGCCCCCGCGAGCGTCGTCGCCCACGGGAACGAGCTGCCCGGCTGCGACCACGTCGTCGTCCTGCTGGGCATCACCGACTCGCTCCTCGTCATATCGCCCTCAGTGTGGGAGGACCGGCTCCGCTCGACCATCGACACCCTCCTGCAGGGACTGCCCCGGAGGAGCCGGATCACCCTCGGCGAGATCCCGCCCCTCGACAACGCCGGGAGCCTCTCGGCTCCGGCCCGCGTGGCCGCCGGCATCCAGGGCCGTGCCCTGAACGCGCGGACGCGGCTGGTCGCCCGGGACTACCCCTCGGTGACGGTCGTCGAGTTCCCCGAGGAGCTCACCCGGTCCGTGTGGCGGCCGGAGTCCGAGGAGCACCGGTACCGGGACACCTACGAAGTGTGGGGCGGGCACCTCGCGAGCCGCCTCGCCTGACCTCGGACCGTCCGGAGGGCAAGATGGAGGAGCGCGCCGTTCCCGCAGGGGAGGCCGATCGCCGAGACCAGGAGAACCGCCATGTCCGACAAGCCCACAGTCCTCTTCGTCTGCGTCCACAACGCCGGTCGCTCGCAGATGGCCGCCGGCTACCTGCAGGCCCTCGCCGGCGACCGCGTCGAGGTCCTCTCGGCCGGCAGCGAGCCCAAGGACCAGATCAACCCGGTCGCGATCCAGGCCATGGCCGAAGAGGGCATCGACATCGCCGGCAACCAGCCGAAGGTCCTGACCACCGATGCCGTCCGCGGCAGCGACGTCGTCATCACCATGGGCTGCGGCGACGCGTGCCCGATCTTCCCCGGCAAGCGCTACGAGGACTGGGAGCTCGCGGACCCGGCGGGCCAGGGCATCGAGGCCGTCCGCCCGATCCGCGACGACATCAAGTCCCGCGTCGAGGCCCTGCTTGCCGAGATCGTCCCGACCGCCTCCTGAGCGACGACGCCTCCCGGGTCCGCCCTGCGCCCGCGCCGTCGGTACGCCTCCGCGCGTGTCGCGAGGGTCCGCTCACCGGCTGACCCAGCGCGACCCGTCCTCGTCCTCGGCGGGCCTCGGTGCGCCTCCTCGGACGCGGCCCCGGGCCGTGGTCTGCTGGGTCCATGCCTGAGACGAGCGAGCTGACCCCGTACCTGCCCTGGGCGGTCGCCGCCGTCCTCCTCGTCGTGCTGATCGTGCTGCTCGTGCTGCTGCGTCGTCGTGCTCGAGCGGCAGAGGAGGCGGCGAAGACCCGCGAGACCGCTCACCGGGACGCCCTCTGGCGTGCCGAGAGGGAGCACGACGAGGTCGTCCGCGCCGCCGACGCCGCGCACGAGCGTGAGCTCGAGGAGATCGAGGCCCGACGCGTCGACGCCGAGGAGTCGGCCCGCCAGAGCCGCGAGCTCGTCGCCGCCGGCGTGAAGTGGGAGGAGACCTCCCGGCAGATGCTGCTCGACGCGGTCACCGAGCTCGGCCTCGACGGCGTCCTCGTCACCAACGTGGTCTTCGTGCCGGTCGACGCGACGCGCACCCGCCGGTTCGTCGCGCAGGTCGACCACGTGCTGCTGCTGCCGACGGTCGCCCTGGTCGTCGAGAACAAGGGGTGGAAGGGCGTCGTGCTCGACGGCGTCCACCCCCGCGACGCGGGGTCGTCGTTCGCGACCCTGTTCGGCGACCTCACGCTCGAGCCGCCCTTCGCCGTCCAGGTGAAGCGCGACTCGCTGACCTCCCTCGAGCTGCGCACCCACGACCAGGGCCACGCGCCCCGCAAGCAGGTCCGCAGGCAGGCGCGTCGCGTCGCCGAGCTCGTGCGCACCGAGACGCACCGCAAGCCGTGGTTCGACACCGCCGTGCTCTACTCGCACCCGGACGCCGACGTGCACGCCGACCCCCTCGCCGACGACGACGGCGCGAGCACCGTCGTCATCGCGAGCCAGGCGCAGCTGCGCTCGCACATCGAGGAGCTCGTCCGGCGTCGTCGCCCGGGACCGGACAGCCCCCGCATCGACGAGCTCTCGGCCCTGTTCGCCGGGCTCGGCGCCGACGTCCGGCCGTTCGGCCAGCCGCTCGACCGCACGCCTGCCCCTGCCGCGACCCCGGCGGACGACGCGGGCACCTCGACGACGCAGCCCTAGCGCCCGCACACGCCGCGGCGCGGCGTCAGCCCTGCTGCACCAGCGCGCGCCGGCGGTGCACGACCCAGACCGTCAGTGCGACGCCGACCAGGCAGGCGGCGGCGACCATCAGCGCGGGCCACCCGCCGACCGGCCACAGCGCCCCGGCGACGGCCGAGCCGAGCGCGCCGCCGACGAAGTTGCCCACGACGAACGCGGTGTTCAGCCGGCTGCGGGCCTCGGGGTCGATCGAGAGCATCCGCGTCTGCAGCAGCACCTGAGCCGACTGGACGCCGACCGAGAGCAGGGCGACGGCCACGAGCACGACGACGAGGTGTCGGCCGCCGAGTCCCGCGACGACGAGGGCGACGAACGTGACGCCGAGACCGACGCCGATCCCGGGGACCGACAGCCCGCGGTCGAAGAGCCGACCTGCCCGGAGGGCCGCCACGGCCCCCACGATCCCGACGACGCTGACGAGCCCGATCTGCGTCGTCGAGTACCCGAACGGCTCGGCGGTGAGCAGGAACGTCAGGCCCGTCCAGAAGACGGTGAACACGCTCATCGCCGCGGCGCCGATGACCATCGTCACGCGGACCTGACGACCCCGGGCGACCGCGGTCAGCACCGACCAGAGGAGGCGCCCGTACGGAGCCGAGGCCCGTCGCGGCAAACGGGGGATCGAGTGTGCCATCGCGACGGCGAGCACGACGAGCAGCCCGGCCGCCACGGCGAAGACGGCGCGCCAGCCGAGGGCGTCGGCGAGGAGCCCGCTCACCGTGCGGGAGACGAGGATGCCGAGGATGAGCCCGCTGGCCACGGTGCCGAGCACCCTGCCGCGCTCGGCGTCGCTCGCGAGGTCGCCGGCGAGGGGCGTGAGCATCTGCCCCGCGACCGTCGTGAGGCCGACCAGCGTCAGGGCGACGAGCAGCAGCGGGAACGTCGGCGCCGCCGCGCTGGCCGCGAGCGCCACAGCGGAGAGCAGCATGACGAGCGGGACGACCCGGCGGCGGTCGACCCGGTCGCCGAGCGGGACGATGAAGAAGACGCCCAGGGCGTAGCCGACCTGGGTCACCGTGATGAGCAGCCCGGTCGCTCCCTGGCGAACGCCGAGGTCGGCGCCGATGGTGCCGAGCAGCGGCTGCGCCCAGTAGAGGTTGCCCACGGCGGCCCCGCCGGCGACGGCGAAGAGGAGCGTGCGCCCCCGGGTCATGAGGGCGTCGGTCACTGCACGGAGGCGGTGAGTCGGGCCACGTTGTCGAGCACCTGCAGACCGGCGGGCCGCGACAGCCAGCCCTCGAGGGTGATCTCACGCGACTTGCGGCGGTAGTCGTCCTCGATCAGACGGACCTCGTCGACGAACGTCTTGCCGTGCACCATGAGCGAGACCTCGAAGTTCAGGCTGAACGACCGCATGTCCATGTTGCTCGACCCGATCACGGCGACGCTGTCGTCGACCGTGAAGTGCTTGGAGTGCAGCACGATCGGGCGCTCGTAGAGGAAGATCCGCACGCCGGCCCGCAGCAGCGTCTCGTAGTACGAGCGCTGGGCGTGGTAGACGAGGAACTGGTCGGCGACCTCGCAGGCGAAGAGCTGCACCTCGACGCCGCGCTCGGCCGCCGTCGTGATGGCGTAGAGCATCGAGTCGTCGGGCACGAAGTAGGGGCTGGCGATGATCAGCCGTTCTTGCGCGCCGTAGACGAGAGCGTTGAAGAGGCGCAGGTTGTTCTCGCCGTCGAAGCCGGGGCCGCTCGGCACGACCTGGCACTCGAGGCTGTCGGGCCCGTGCCGCTGCTCGATCAGCGGCTCGGCCTCGGCGTCGGTCGGCAGCTCGTCGGTCTCGCTGTACCAGTCGGTGATGAAGAGGGCGTTGAGGCCCACGGCGGCGGGGCCCTCGAGGCGGACCATGAGGTCCTTCCACTGCAGGCCGCGCTTGATGTTGCCGCGCTTGTTGTAGCTCGGGTCGGTCATGTTCTGCGACCCGGTGAAGGCGACGTCGCCGTCGACGACGACGATCTTGCGGTGGTTGCGCAGGTCTGGCCGGCGCCACGAGCCGTGGAACGGACGGAACGGCAGCATCTCCTCGAACCGGATGCCCGAGTCGCGCAGCCACTGCCGTGTGACGCGTCCCTGGGGGTTGCGCATCGTCGCCCAGTGGTCGTAGAGCACGCGCACGGCGACCCCGCGGGCGTGGGCACGCTCGAGCGCCTCGAAGAAGAGGAACGTCGACTCGTCCCGGGTGAGGATGTAGAACTCGACGTGCACGTAGCGCTCGGCGTCGTCGACGGCCGCGGCCATCGCCGCGATCGAGCCGGCGTAGTCGGGCAGCAGCTGCGCGGTGTTGCCCGGCAGGAGGGGCATGGCGCCGAGCGTGCGGTTGAGCGTGACGACCGTGCCGAACCACGCCGGACGCGGGTCCGTGACGGCGTGGACGTCGTCGATGCCCTTGGTGGCGTCGAGGATGCGGTCGTTGATCTCGCGCTGCTTGTCGCGGCGGTCCTGCGGCAGCTTCGAACTGCCGATCAGCCCGAAGAGGACGCTGCCCGGGATGGGCGAGACGAAGATCGCCAGCAGCCAGGCCATCGCCGAGCTCGGCCGACGGTTGCGGGGGACGGCGACGAGGGCCACGACCCGGATGAGGATGTCGACGACCAGGATCACCGTCGGGAAGGACTTGAAGATCGTGCGCCAGGTCATGCCCCGATCTTCTCAGTCCGGCACCGTCGCCGCAGACCGTGTTCGCGCCCTGGCCACCGATCTTGCACTGTCGTCCCGAGAGTGCAATCATCTCTTCGGGGCACGAGGTCCCTCCGGCGCCGTCGCCGCACCGCGCGACGAGCAGAGGAGGCGCCCCGTGAGCACGCAGACCACTGCGGCCCCCCGGACGGGCAAGACCGCCGACCGGCTCCGCCGCACCCGTGCCGCCCTCGTCGACGAGGCGCGCCGGCGCACGGCCGAGGTCGGCCTCTCCGGCTTCACCGTCGACGAGCTGTGCACCACGGTCGGCGTCTCGCGACGCACCTTCTTCAACCACTTCGCCTCCAAGGACGACGTCGTCGTCGGGGTGGCCGTCGACGACGACGACGCCCTGCTCGACGCGTACGCCTCCTCGCGGCGCGACCCGCGCCTCCTGCCCCTCTCGACGGTGGTCGACGACCTCGCGCGCCTCGCCGTGGCGCAGGTGCGCCACGTGGGCGTGACCCGCCAGGGGGCGGCCGCGTTCCGCGCCGCCCTCGAGCGGGAGCCCCGGCTGCTCGCCGCCGTGATGCGCCAGGGCGAGGCGCACCGCCGCCGTCTCGTCGAGGCCGTCGCGTCGCACGAGCAGCTCGATCCCGACGACCTGCGCATCGGCACCGTGGTCAGCCTGCTGACCGCGGTCGTCGGGCGCGCCTGCGAGCGCTTCTTCGTCCACGACGGCGCCGCCGCAGACCGCTTCGACGACGTCCTCGACCAGGAGCTCGCCGCCGTGCGCGACCTGCTCCGTCCCGTTCCCCCGCTCGACCGGAAGGCCCCGTGACCCGCCCATGACCACCACCACCAAGTCGGCCGACGCGCCGTTCCTCCTCACCCAGAGGCGGATCTGGATCATCTTCGGAGCGCTCATCGCGGGCATGCTGTTGTCGAGCCTCGACCAGACGATCGTCTCGACGGCGATGCCCACCATCGTCGGCGAGCTCGGCGGGGTCGAGCACCAGGCCTGGATCACGACGGCCTACCTGCTGGCCACGACCATCGTCATGCCGATCTACGGCAAGTTCGGCGACGTGCTCGGGCGCCGCACCCTGTTCCTCGTCGCGATCGCGATCTTCACGCTGGCGAGCGTCGGCTGCGCCTTCGCGACCGACTTCTGGGCCTTCGTCGTGTTCCGGGCGATCCAGGGCCTCGGCGGCGGCGGGCTCATGATCCTGTCGCAGGCGATCATCGCGGACATCGTCCCGGCGTCCGAGCGCGGCAAGTACCTCGGCCCCCTCGGCGCCGTGTTCGGCCTCTCCGCCATCGGAGGCCCCCTGCTCGGCGGCTTCTTCGTCGACCACCTCACCTGGCAGTGGGCGTTCTACATCAACGTGCCCGTCGGGATCGCCGCGTTCGTGATCGCGTGGATGGCCCTGACGCTGCCCAGCAAGAAGGCCGTGAAGAAGGTCGACTGGCTCGGCGTCGTGCTGCTCTCGGCCGCGACCACGTGCCTGATCTTCTTCACCGAGTTCGGAGGCCAGGCCGACCACGGCTGGGGCGCGCCCGAGACCTGGACGTGGGGCGCCGGCGTGCTCGTCGCGGTCGGACTCTTCGTGTTCGTCGAGTCGCGGGCCGACGACCCCATCATCCCGCTCTCGTTCTTCCGCAACCGCGTGTTCGTCCTCGCCACGGCGGTGGGCTTCGTGCTCGGGATCGGCATGTTCTCGGCCATCGCGTTCGTGCCGACGTTCCTGCAGATGTCGTCGGGCGCCTCCGCGGCGGTCTCCGGCCTGCTCCTGCTGCCGATGATGGCGGGCCTCATCGGCACGTCGATCCTCTCGGGCAACCTGATCACCAAGACCGGGCGCTACCGGATCTTCCCGATCGTCGGCACCGTGCTGACCGGGGTGGCCATGGCGCTCTTCACCACCCTGACCGCCGACACGCCCCTCTGGCTGATCTGCGTGTTCCTCCTGATCTTCGGCGCCGGGCTGGGGCTCATCATGCAGGTCGTCGTGCTCGTCGTGCAGAACTCGGTCGACGCGGCCAACGTCGGCACGGCGACGAGCACGAACAACTACTTCCGCGAGGTGGGGGCGGCGCTCGGCGTCGCCATCTTCGGCGCCCTGTTCACGAGCCGGCTCACCGAGAACCTGACGAGCGTCTTCACCGGCGCCGGGGCGTCGACCGGCGACGCGGCCCAGGCCACGGCGACCCTCGACCCGGCCGCCTTGAACCAGCTGCCCGAGGCGATCCGCCGGCAGGTCGTCGAGGGCTACGCCGACGCCCTGGCGCCGGTCTTCGCGTATCTCATCCCGTTCATCGCCGTGGCCTTCGTGCTCGCGCTGTTCCTGCCCCAGATCGCCCTGAGCGACGTCGCCGGCATGGTGGCGCGCGGCGAGGCGCTCTCGGGCGACGAGGCCGAGGAGCTCGAGAAGGAGGCGCGCGGCCGGGGCACGAGGCCGGTCGCCGAGGCGGCCACCGCCTCCGCCGTCGCGGCGGGGGCCCCGGCCACCGCGGTCGGCGACGGGCTCTCCTGGGACGACGCCCCGACCGCGGGCACCCCGACGTCGGGCGCGAGCAGCGACGAGCACCGCGGGGACGACGGGCCACGGCGTCCCTGACCACGACGGCCGCCAGGGGGGCCCTGCCCCCTGGCGGGTCTCGTCCGGGCCCGCAGCACGAGATGTCCCGGTCGCACCGGCGAGTCCGCCCGGTGCGCGGCCCGCCCGGACGTACGATCCGACCATGACCGAGAGCACCGGCACGACGGAGCGGGACGCCCCTGCGTTCCCCGTCGACGCCGTGCCCTCGCCGCGACCCGGCCGAGCCCTCGTCCCGTCGTCGCCCACCCCGTCGATCCCGACCCCGTCGCCGGTCCCCGCGACGGACGAGCAGGAGCACCCCGTGACACCCGCCCTCGCCCCCGAGGCCCCGACCGTGACCCGGGGCTCCTTCGTGCCGCCCCGCCCCGTGTCCGTCCCCGGGCACCGCGCAGAGACGACCGACGACGTCGTGCCCACCGACCCGGCCGAGCCCCGCCCCGCCAGCGTCGCGCGGCACTCCGTCGACACGTCGGCGATCACGCTCCCGGTCTTCGCCCCCGAGGTCGACCCCTCGCTGCCGCAGCCGCCTGACCGCCTCACTCTCGACGACGACGTGCTAGTCCGGATGGTCGAGCGTCGTCTGGACGACACCGCGACGGTCGACCTCATGGCCGTGGTGCAGGCCCAGCTGCAGGCGCGTCGCGTCGAGGCCGCCCGCTTCGCCTCGTGGGCCCGCGAGATGGACCGCGTCGGCACCGACGAGGCCGCCGAGGCCCTCGAGCGCACCCGCCTCCGCTTCACGGGCGTCATCGACGTCGTGCTCCCGATCGACCTCGACGAGACCGTGTCGTCGACGCCCGCCGAGGCCTCCCCGGTCGACGCGGACTCCTCTCCCGCCGTCGACGCACCGACGGCTCCTGCCGGCGACGAGGAGGCGTCGGTCGCCTCGCCGGACGACGTCGCCCCCGACGCCTCCCCGGTCCCGACCTCCGCGCCCGTCGACCTGCCCGGCGCCGAGGCCCCCTCGGCGACTGCACGGCCGGCGGCGTCGGCTGCCGAGCGAACCGATCTCGTCGACCGTGCGGAGTCCGCCGACCGCGGGGCCGCGTCGTCCTCGTCGCGTCGCCCGCTCCTCCTCGCCGGTCTCGCGGTCGCCGTGGTCGTCGTCCTGGCAGCCGTCGTGCTCGCCCTCGTCGATGCGGGGCTCCTCGCGTCCGCCGTCCTCGCCACCCTGGCGGTCCCGGTCGCCGGCGGGCTCGGGGGAGCGGCGGCACTGACGGCCGTCGCGCACCGACCCGCGGACGTCGAGCGCGTCGCCTCGCGAGGTCCCGCCGCCGTCGTCGCCGGCATCGTCGTGGCCGCGGTGCTCGGGTACGGGGTCCTGGTGACCACCGCCTCCTCGCTGGCCTGGCAGGGCTGGCTCGTCCGGCTCGTGGGCTTCACGGGCATGACGCCCGCGGTCGCGGTCGTCCTGGCCGTGCTCGTCGCGGCCGTCTCCGCGTTCGTCGTCGCGGTCCTCGCCACGGGCCTGCGGCCGACCTCCCGCCGCTAGGCTGACGAGGTGTCCACCCTCGCCTCCGTCAACGCCGTCGTCGAACGCCTCTGGCCCCTCTCGGGCGCCGAGTCGTGGGACTCCCCGGGCATCGTCGTGGGCGACCCCGACCAGCCCGTGACCCACGTCCGGCTCGCGGTCGACGCCGTGCTCGAGGTCGTCGACGAGGCGGTCGAGATCGGCGCCGACCTGCTGCTCGTCCACCACCCGCTCCTGTTCCGCGGGGCCACCACCATGGTCGAGAGCACCACGAAGGGCGCCGTCGTGTCCCGCCTCGTCCGGGCCGGGTGCGCCCTCGTCGCCGCCCACACGAACGCCGACGTCGTCGAGACCGGCACGTCGCGAGTCGTCGCCCACCAGCTCGGGCTCGTCGACCAGCGGCCGATCACCCGGGGGGCCACGGAGACCACGGGACTGGGCGTCACCGGCCGCCTGCCGCGCCCCATGAGCCTCGTCTCGTTCGCCCGGCAGCTCGGCGAGGTGCTGCCGCCCACCGCCTCCGGCGTGCGCGTCGCCGGCGACCCCGAGCGCGTCGTCGAGACCGTCGCTCTCTGCGCCGGGGCGGGCGACTCCCTGCTCGACCACCCCGACGTGCGCGGCGCCGACGTCTACCTGACGAGCGACCTGCGGCACCACCCCGCGAGCGACGCCCGCGACCTCATGCTCCTCGGTCGGGGCCCCGCCCTCGTCGACGTCTCGCACTGGGCCAGCGAGTGGCTCTGGCTCGACACCGCGGCGGCCCAGCTGCGCGAGGCCCTCGACGACGTCGAGGTCACGCTCAGCGACCTGCGCACCGACCCCTGGGACTTCACGGTCGTGCAGTAGCCGACCCGCTCCTCCTCGTCGCCGGGACGCCCGGCGACACCCGACAGACCGCAGCACCACGACCACGAAGCAGGCACCATGGCACTCCAGGCAAGCCCCTCCGACCAGGCTCTCCTCCTCGACCTGCAGGGTCTCGACACGACCCTGCAGCAGCTCGCGCACCGTGCGCGCAACCTGCCCGAGATCGCCGTGCTCGCCACCATCGACGGCGACGCGTCGCGCCTGCGCAGCCGCCTCGCCTCCGAGCAGGGCGCCTGGGAGGACGCGCAGGCCGAGCTGTCGCGCATCGAGTCGGACGTCGCCGTCGTCGTCGCGCGGGCCGAGCGCGACCGCACGCGGCTCGCGTCGTCGTCGTCGGTGAAGGACGTCGCCGCGCTCGAGGGCGAGCTCGCGGCCCTGGCGCGCCGCCAGGGCGACCTCGAGGACGCCCAGCTCGAGGTGATGGACCGCGTCGAGTCGCTCGGCGCCGTCGCCGGGCTGACGAAGTCCGAGCTCGACCAGATCGAGACCCGCCGCAGCGAGGCCGCCGAGGGCCGCGACGCCGGCCTCGCCCGCCTCGAGGTGGAGCGCCGCGAGGTCGAGGCCGACCGCGCCGCCATCGCCGAGAAGGTCCCGGCCGACCTCCTCGCGCTCTACGAGCGCCAGCGCGAACGCTACGGCGTGGGCGCGTCGCTGCTCCGCGGCGGGGTGTCCAGCGCGAGCGGGGTCACCCTCACGGGCAGCGACCTCGCCGCCGTGCGCGCGGCGTCCGCCTACGACGTCGTGCTCTGCCCCGACAGCGACGCCATCCTCGTGCGGACGGCCGAGTCGGGCATCTGACCGCCGGGGGAGCGGCGTCCCTGCTCCGCGCCCTGCGGCCCGCTAGCATGGTCGACGCGGATGGGTCGGCAAGACGGTCGCGTCACCACGGGGTCCGCCCCGCGGTGCCGAGGAACGTCCGGGCTCCACAGAGCAGGGCGGTGGGCAACACCCACCCGGGGCGACCCGC
>Ga0265780_10001806_pt1 | contig 29619 bp, 31 predicted proteins | sample P1T30metagenome_FD_192432 | JGI IMG/M metagenome (GOLD analysis project Ga0265780, IMG submission 192432) | Plant litter microbial communities from East Loma Ridge, Irvine, California - P1 T30 | ecosystem: Environmental > Terrestrial > Plant litter > Unclassified | place: USA: California... | reverse complement strand
GTCACGGTGCTCGAAGTGCGTGATGCCGGTCTCGAAGTGCAAGTCGGTGACGATGGCGCGACGGGCTTCATCAAGCGGACCGATCTCGGCCGCGATCGTGACGAACAGCGTCCGGAGCGTTTCCAGGTCGCACAGAAGTTCGATGCGATGGTGACCGGTTTCGACCGTTCGAAGAAGCCGACCTTCTCGATCAAGGCGATGCAGATCTCCGAAGAGAAGCAGGCCGTTGCACAATACGGTTCGTCCGACTCGGGCGCGTCGCTGGGCGACATCTTGGGCGCAGCGCTCAAGGCACAGAACAGCGATACCAAGAAGTAAGACTATTCGGGGGTCGTTCGAAAGAACGACCCCCGTCTCTCTTTTGCCGTCGTAATTTGCCTTTGTACGTTGGTGGAGTTGCGCTAAATCAGTGCCGATACGGCCTTAACCCATACCGTGGGGGCATGGGTCCGTAGGTGGTGGGAAAACAACGCAATGATCCGTTCCGAACTCGTCGAGATGCTCGCCAACGAAAATCCTGACCTGACGCCGCGCGATGTCGAAGCGCTGGTCACGACATTCTTCGAAGAAATCACCAAACGCCTGGCCTTGGGAGGCCGGGTCGAGCTGCGCGGCTTCGGCGCCTTCTCGACTCGCCCGCGCGACGCGCGTACGGGCCGCAATCCGCGCACCGGCGAACTGGTGGCGGTCGACGCCAAGCGCGTTCCCTATTTCAAGCCCGGCAAGGAAATGCGGCAGCGACTCAACGTCGCCTGACGGCTCATGCCAAGACCGCAAGCGCCATCGCCCGCTTGACGCGGGCCGCGACTTGCGCTTGGCACGTCGCGTTGCGGACGTGGCGAAATCGGTAGACGCAGGAGACTTAAAATCTCCCTCTTCGGAATGCGGGTTCGAGTCCCGCCGTCCGCACCATCCTCCTGGCACTGGACGCTCCCGCACAGGGGGGCGGGGCACGGGACGCAGATGGACTCCCGCGCACCGGCTTGCGCGGCTTAACGACCCCGAGCGCGGCATGGCGGACGTCGTCTGCCCTGCCCGGCCAGCCGCGAAGCCCTGTGGTTCAGGTCTGCACCGCCAGGGTGCGGCGCGCACGATCGGGTGCGGTCGAGGCCCACACCTTATACACGCAGAACACGATGAAGAGCCCCAGGCAGCCGACCGTGCCGATCGCTTCCGGCAACGTCGGGGCGGCCCAGCGCAGCAGCGCCACGCCCGGCAGGACCAAGCTGTGGGCCACATATATGCTCAACGGATAACGCCCGATCCGCTCCAGCACGAACCCGACGACCGGAACCGTATAGCGGTCCAGCACAACCAGCGCGGACAGCATCGCACCGCCGACCATCGCCAGATACCAGAACTGCGGAGGCGCCGCATAGCCCGACGCGAGATCGCCAAGCGTCCGCCAGCCAACTACCCGGCCGTCGCTCAGGCCCAGCAACGCCATCCCTAAAGCGATCGCCATGACGTCGCGGTGAAACGACGTCCCATTCGCCAGATGATTGCGGATCAGCACACCGACCCCGATCATCAACCAGGCGCAGCCCATCATCACGAACACGCCGTACTTGCCCGATACGAACAGCAACCGGACCAGTTCGATCGGCTGCTCGCCCTGGAACGGGAAGGCTTCGTATCCCAGCACGCTGCCGATGAAGATCAACAGCGCGCCGCCCAGGAAGCCGATCCGCGCGGGATCCTGCGCAATGAAGCGGACCGCAAGCGCGGTAACAAAAATGGCGACGGTGTAGAACGTCAACACGCTATATTGTGCGAGGAGCAGGCGAAACCAGAAGGCTGGCTGGTCACTCGTCATCAGGACGTTGACCGTGCCGTGCAGCGAAACGATCAGACTGCAGAGCAACACCAGTCCCGACCGGTTGATCAGTCCGCGCATCGTTGCATCGGGCGCTTTGCGCGCCTTGGGTACGTAGATGATTGCCAGCGTTATACCGAAAATGAGCACGAACGCAGGCGTTGCCAGCCGTCCGACCAGATCGAGCATGGCTCGCGGCGTGCCGCCGATCCCCAGGCGCTCGTAAACGCCCGGCCCAAAGTGCGCCAGAATCATGCAGAAGATGGCAAGGCCGCGGACCTGATCGAGCGCCCTGAAGCGTGCGGGTCGCTTGGCGACCATGTCGCCTTGGGGCTGCCGCAGCGGCTGAGTACTCAATCTTAATTCCCGAACGCTGCATACAAAAGTTAGGTCGCTATTAACCAAATCCTACATCATGCTCAAACGATTTGGTTTTCGCTGTCCGGCATCCGCCCGATCTTTCACACGGTGCGACGCCACAAGCATTTCCCTACACCCGCCGCACGATCTCCTACGGCGCTGGGATCAATCCCTGAAACTGGCCGCTTGCGGGCAGGATCGTGGTGCGCCCTGATTGCCGACAGGAGTGGCGCAGGCGTGCTGGCGATGGCAGAGGTAGACAATGCTGCTGCCCCCCCGCCGCTCTCCCTCACCCCGTCCTACAGTATCGCTGCTGCTGCTCGGCATCGCGACGGCGCTTGCCGCGTGTGCGCCCAAGCCCGATGGCGGCCCGATCGTCGTCAGCGCGATCGGTGCCGCGCCTGCGCTGGTCGATCCCGCCAAGGGACGGCTCGACCCTGCCGCGCGGGTCCTGCTCGATGCGACCGCCCAAGGGCTGGTGCGGTTCGATGCTGCGGGGCAGATCGAGCCGGGCATCGCCGAACGCTGGAGCGTGATCGACAATGGCACCAGCTACATCTTCCGGTTGCGCGACGCGGAGTGGCCCGACGGTCGCACCGTCACCGCGGCCGACGTCGTCAAGCTGCTCCGCCGCCAGTTGGCAGCACACTCTCGCAACGTCCTCGCACCGTTCCTCACCGCGATCGATGAAATCGTCGAGATGACCCCCGAAGTCATCGAGATACGACTGAAGCGCCCCCGCCCCGATCTGCTCAAATTGTTCGCCCAACCCGAACTCGCGATCGCCAGGGTGGCGCAACCGGGGGGGAGCGGACCGTACCGGATCCTCGCACAACGTGGACCGCTCGTGCGGCTGCGCCCCGCGTTCGATCCGTCGCGCGCAGCGGACGATCAGGCTGCCGAGCCATCCCCGAACGACGACGCCAAGCTGATCGGCGAACGCGCGGCAATGGCAATCGCGCGCTTCGATGCGGGGTTTGCGGATGCGGTCCTGGGGGGCAGCTTCGTCGACTGGCCGATCGTGCTGGAGACGCAGATCGCCCCGATCAGCCGCCGGTTCGATCCGGCGGCGGGGCTGTTCGGGCTGGCCTTCACCAGCCGGGACGGTGTGCTCGCCAATGCGGTCAACCGCGCGGCGATCGCACGCAGCATCGACCGCGCCGGCTTCACCGCGGCAATCTCGCCCGAGTGGGAATCCACGGTACAGCTCCTTCCCGAGCAACTCGATTCCGCGGCGCCGCCTGCGCTGGCGGCGTGGACGCAGGCCCCCGGGCCCGACGAACGCTCCCCGCGCGAGACGATCGATGCGTGGCGCGCGGCCAACCCCGGCGAAGTCCGCATCCGCGTCGCGCTCCCCGATGGGCCCGGCGCGACGATCCTCTACGGCTATGTCGCGGGTGCGTTGCTGTCGCTTGGCATGGCACCCGAACGCGTCGGGCTCGACGCGCCCGCCGACCTGCGCCTGATCGACGAAGTCGCCCCCTATGACAGTGCACGCTGGTATGTCGCGCGCGCATGCCAACCTTGCGGCGGGGTCGCGCAGCTCGCGATCGACGCGGCCCGCGAGGCGGACTCGCCCCGCCTGCGCGCACAGCAGATCGCGGCGGCGGACGCGGCACTTGCGAGCGACGTAGCCTTTATCCCGATCGCGCGGCCGTTGCGGTGGTCGCTCATTGCGCCAAGGCTACGCGCATGGGCAGCAAACACGCGTGCGTGGCACCCGTTGAATCATCTTCGTACAGACACCAATTGATACAGTATGGCCCAGAACACGACACGCATGTCCTCACCCCACTTCGCCGAGATGGCGGCGCGCTATGCGAGCAAGGATCCCGCGGCGGTGCGCCAGCGGATCGTTGCGATGGAGCGGCTGCTCGAAGGGCTGTTCACGATTCCGGGGCTGAACCGCAAGGTCGGGCTGGATTTCATGCTCAACATTCTACCGATCGGTGGGGATATCGTCGGTGCGGCGATGGGCAGCTGGATCGTGTGGGAAGCGCGCAACCTCGGCATGAGCAAGATGCAGATGGCGCGGATGTTCGGCAACGTCGGCCTCGACTTCACGCTGGGGCTAGTGCCGTTCATCGGCGCGATCCCCGATCTGATGTTCCGCTCGAACACGCGCAACCTCAAGATCATCAAGCGGCACCTCGACAAGCACTATCCCGCGAGCGCGGTAGTCGATCAGGTGTGAGGCAGCAGATCACGTTTCCAGACGCGTGATCTGCCCCCCGTCCCTCAGGCTTTCCCTCGCCACACCTTCACGGCGGTACTCGATGGCACGCCGCCCGAATTGGCGTGACAGCGCTCGTAGGCGAAGCGCTTGTCCAGACACAGCCACAGCTCGTCCAGCCAGCCGCGCTTGTTGACGGTCACGCGTACCGCTTCGGCGGGAAGACCGGGGTTGGCGCGCGCCATTGCCGTGGCGATCTGTCCGGCATTGAGCGGCCCGCGCGACAACGCGCGCAGGTCGGGGAAGCGGAGCCGATCGTACATCCCCGTCGATCGCGCGAAATAGGCGTCGGGGGTGATTCCCATGCACGTCCCGTGCTTCGCCCACTCGTGCTGGATCAACTGCGGAGACGGAGTCGCGCACACCGTACGGCGGATCAAACTGGCGGGCAGCAGCGGCGTCGCGGCGCAATATTGCGGCCACTCCTTGCCGACCCCATCGGGCCACAGGCCGTGGAGCGTCAGGCCGAACCGGTTGCCGCTGCGACACTGGGAGCGCGCTTGCGGGTCGCGCGCGTTGCTATGGCAATATTCCGGGGCCCAGGTCAGCGCGAGCGTGTATCCGCCGATCGGCAGGATCCGCTGCGGCTGGCTTGCCGACGGGAGATCGGGATGCGGGCGCGGCAGCGTCATCGGAACGCTACATTGTTCGGTCTGTGCGGCAGCGACGCCCGGTGCGGCGACCAGCGCGAGCGCGACGAGGCTGTTCTTCATGCTGCCGTCTCCTCGAACCAGGCCCGCGCGTCGGGGCGAAACAATTGCCATACCGCAATCCCGTTGAGGACCAGCCCGACGATCCCCAGCACCCCCGACACCCCCGGCTGCAACTTACCCGTCAAGGCGGCGCTCAGCGTGGTGACGAGCACAAGCGCGAAGAACGCGGTGATCAGCCACTTGGCGACGACCGCGCGGCGACGAGCGGCGAAAAACCACAACGTCGCCGAAATCGCGACGCTGATCGCGGTGCCGGTCAACAGCATGCTGACCGCAAAGGACGGTCCGAACTGGCGCGCGCCAGGGTTTGCGATCAACCGCTCGAGCGACTGATTCCACGAGAGCGCCACGTTGATCAGCCCGACCGCGACGCCACCGAGATAGCATCGCTCGAACCAGGTAATTGACGTCGGACGGTGCATGATTCGTTTCCCCCAAAACGGTGATCGCGAGCTTAGCGCGCGTGTGCCGCAGCACCAGTGACTTGCGGCCAGTGGCCTGGCGTCATGACTGCGGTGTGAAGTCGAGCCCGAGGTCGACCGCGGGCGCGGACTGGGTCAATCGGCCAACGCTGATATAGGTGACGCCCGTCTCCGCGATCGCGCGGATCGTGTCGAGTCGAACACCGCCCGACGCCTCGGTCGGCACACGCCCGGCAACCTCCGCGACGGCGCGGCGGAGCGTGGGCGGGTCCATGTTGTCGAGCAGCAGATGCGTCGCACCGGAATCGAGCGCAGGGGCGATCTGGTCGAGCGAGTCAACTTCGACGATGATCCGCGCGATCCCCGCCGCGACCGCGCGCGACACCGCCGCCGCGACCCCGCCCGCGACCGCGACGTGATTGTCCTTGATCATCGCTGCGTCCCACAGCCCGAGCCGGTGATTGGTCGCACCGCCCATGCGCGTCGCATATTTCTCGAGCCGGCGAAGGCCGGGGATCGTCTTGCGCGTATCGAGCAGGGTCACGCCCGTCCCGGCGATCGCGTCGACATAAATGCGCGTCAGCGTGGCGATCCCCGACAGATGCTGCACCGTGTTGAGCGCGGACCGCTCCGCGGTCAGCAAGGCGCGCGCATTGCCCGACAGGCGGAGCACGTCGCTTCCCGGTGCGACCCGGTCGCCGTCCGCGACCAGTCGCTCGATCGACACGTCGGGGTCGAGCGCCCGGAAGAACGCCTCGGCGATCGGCAGCCCTGCGACGACGATCGCTTCGCGACTGTCCATCACCCCGGTAAACCGGGCATCCGCCGGGATCACCGCCTGCGCGGTGATATCGCCAGCGTCCCCCATGTCCTCGGCCAGCGTGGCGGCGACAAAAGCGGCGAGGTCGAACCCGTCGAGGGCAAAGGGCTGGTCGGTCATGCTCTGCTCTACCGTGGCAGACCGTGCCGGTCAGCCCATATTCGCATTCTGACACCGAAGGATCGCTGCGCGATCATCACGCAGACTTACGCCAAAGATCAATACTATCGAATGATCATAACATGAATTGTTAATCTTTCGATCGTTAACCTGTGTTCCGACTTTATGTTACAAAAAAGTCAGCAATAATATTTAGGCATGTGGTAAGTCAAAACGTCACCGGGCCATTACAATGACTTCGGCAGGTTTTAAGCGTTTGATATTACGCCCCTTCGTTTGGAACGCAATGCCGATACCTTCGATACACGACGTCATTATCACCAGTCTTTCGCGTCACAGTGCGCTTGATCCGGATGATCATATCGCGATCCAGGGGTTGACCCTCACGCAACGCCAGATCGAACCCTCCGCCTATCTAATCCGGGAGGGCGAGAAGCCCAGCCGCTGCTCGTTGATCCTTGCCGGCTTTACCTATTGCCAGCGACTGACCAGCACCGGCGCGCGCCAGATCGTCTCGCTGCAGATCCCCGGGGATTTCGTCGACCTGCAGAATCCGTGGTTCGACGAAGCGGATCACAACGTCCAGGCGCTGACCCGTACGCAGGTCGTCGACATCGACGCTGCGGCGCTACGCGCGCTCATGGCGGATCGTCCCGCGATCGCGTCGGCGCTGTGGCGGATGTCGCTGATCAATTCGTCGATATTGCGCGAATGGATCGTCAACATCGGGCGACGCGACGCGCATACGCGGGTCGGGCATCTCCTTTGCGAATTCTCGCTTCGGCGCGAAGTCGCGGGGATCCCGTCGACGCGCGCCGATCACTTGCCGATGACGCAGGAACAGCTCGGCGATACCGTCGGGCTGACGCCGGTTCACGTCAACCGCGTTCTCAAGGCGCTCGCGCAGCGCGGGTTGATCGAGCGCGATCGTCGCCAGATCCGTATCGTCGACTGGGCCGGGCTACGCGACGCGAGCGATTTCAACCCGCGCTACCTTCACCTCGCCCAGCGCTGACGGGGGCTCAGTCGCCCGTCACGCGCAACGGGCCGAGGTCGCCCATCCCCACCGTCCCGCTTGCCATCGCGAGCATCGCGTCGAGGCTCTTCTTCGCCTGCAACCGGAGCCCCTCCTCGATCTCGATCCGCGGGCTCAGGTCGCGCAGCGCGACGTAGAGCTTCTCCATCGTGTTGAGCGCCATGTACGGGCAGATGTTGCAGTTGCAGTTCCCGTCCGCCCCCGGCGCGCCGATGAAGCGCTTGCCCGGGGCCGCTTTCTCCATCTGGTGGATGATATGCGGCTCGGTCGCGACGATCAGCGTGTCGCCCGGCATCGTATCGGCAAAGGCGAGGATCCCGCTGGTCGACCCGACATAATCGGCATGGTCGAGAATGTACGGCGGGCATTCGGGATGCGCCGCGACCGGCGCGCCCGGATGCTGCAATTGCAGCTTGAGCAGCTCGGTTTCGCTGAACGCTTCGTGGACGATGCACACGCCCGGCCACAACAGCATCTCGCGCCCGGTCTTGCGCGCGAGATAACCGCCGAGGTTCTTGTCCGGCCCGAAGATGATCTTCTGGTCGAGCGGGATCTGGCTGAGGATCTTCTCGGCTGAGGACGACGTCACGATCACGTCGCTCAACGCCTTCACCTCGGTCGAGCAATTGATGTAGGTCAGCGCGATGTGATCGGGATGCGCCGCGCGGAACGCCGCGAACTGGTCGGGCGGGCAACTGTCCTCCAGGCTGCACCCGGCGTCGAGATCGGGCAGCACGACGATCTTGTCGGGGCTGAGGATCTTCGCGGTCTCCGCCATGAAGCGCACGCCGCAAAAGGCGATCACGTCGGCATCGGTCGCCGCCGCCTTCTTGGACAGATCGAGGCTGTCGCCGACGAAATCGGCAAGATCCTGAATCTCGGGCTTCTGGTAATAATGCGCCAGGATTACCGCGTTGCGATCCTTGCGCAACCGGTCGATTTCGGCGCGCAGGTCGAGCCCCGTCAGCGTCCCCCCGATACCACCGCGTGCGTCCATACCCATGCTCCCGCCTTTATCTGCGGCTCACATGGCCCCAGCGGAGGCGGCGATCAACCCGTGAGTGACTGGGTCAGCGCGAGAACGGGGGGCGAGAAGGCAATCGGCCGCATCGCCGCGACGCTCAGCGTGATTACTCCCACCCCCCATAGGTACGCCGGGTGAACCCTGCCGCGCGTGAACAGGTCATAAGCCACCGCGACCGACAGATAGACCATCATCACCAGCCAGATCGACCACAGGATCCACGTTCCCATCAGCGGCAGCGGAAGCAATCGCCCGGCCCCCGGCGCCATCACCTGTATAGCGCCGCAGAGCATCAGTCGCCGGTGCCAGTCGGGCTGCGCCCGCAACGCCACCCCTGCCGCCGTAAATCCTGCGAACACCAGGGTGTCGAGCCAGTCCATCACCAGGAACACGTTGGTCTCGAAGAACGGCGGGATGCGGTGGGCCACTGCCGACAGCGCCGTGACCGACAGCCCGGCGACGACCATCCATGCAAGGTACACGCTGGCAACCACGCCGAGACGCTGGTGCGCCGCGAAGGACCCGCGGAACACGAGGAAATTCTGCGTCGCATACAGCGCGAGCCACCCGACCGCGGTCATCCCGTGGAGATGCACCCACCACGGGGATGCGAGGCTCGAGCGACCCGCCGCGAATTGCAGTGCGAAACCGGAAATCGTCGTGATGACGATGGCCATCGCCATTGCAAAGAAGAACGCGCGGTCGCGCTCGACCAAGGGCACCGCCTGACGGGCTCGCGTCGCCATCCCCGATTCTCCCCCGAAAATCTCGATACGCAAGCGTTATCATAATTCCGGCGAGCGTGCCATAGCGGGACGCGTTCACGCAGCCGCCGAGCCGAGCCGCGCCGCGCCCCCCCCTCATGCGTTGCGAAGGCATGGCCTCGGTAAAACCCGCCCGTCATCCTGAACTCGTTTCAGGATCCAGCCCTCCTCGAGTCCGGACTATGCCCGTTGCGCAGTGGATGCTGAAACAAGTTCAGCATGACGGCAGCTTTTGGGGCGCGGGGCGACGATCAAACCTCCGATTGCTTTCATGCAGGGGTCTTGCCTCCGCGGGGATGACGGAGAGGTCCGTAAAACAACGCCGTATGGCTCGGGCATACACGACGTCACGGAACCGTCGCGGGCTACCCGCGGTTGCCCAAAACCTCCGCGATCGACCGCGTCGTATCCCATACCTCGCTATTGTCATGCGCCTCGTCCGCAAAGCGCACCCTCACCGTCGCATCCAGCCCTGCAGCACTCAGCGGCAGCGCGAAGCTCCGCTCGACCGCGCGGCGCGTCGCGTCGCGCGCGAGCTTCATCGGCACCGGCTCATGCGCCTGCCGAACCAGTTCGCGCTGCCCCGCCGAACGGTTCGCCGCCTCCAGCTTCGCATCCGCGTCGCTGATCGCGGAGAGCAGTCCGCCTTCGCCATATTCGCGGATCTGCGTCAGGTCGATCTGCGGCGGCGAGACCTCGATCGGCGGCAGCGTCACCCCCAAGGTCCGCGTCTTGGCGTCCCACGTCACGTCGCGCGCGGTCAGCTTCGCCATGTCGACGCGATATTCGACATTGCCCGGCATGATCAGCGTCTTCTTGCTGGTCAGCCCATATTGCGACTGAGTCGAAGTCGACACCGCGACATAGCGCGCCGCGAACGCCGACAGCCGGTTCTGCTCGCGCAGGCCCTGCAACGATCCGCTCGCGATCGTCACCGGGTCCGGCCCCGCCAGCTTATGCTCGACCAGCGCGCCCAGCCCCCAGAACACCGCCAGGATGAACAAAGCGATCAGTGCGAGCGCGCCTGCGAACTTGCCGAGAAATTTCATGCCGCCGCGCTCCATACATCGCCGGTTTCGCGCACCTGCCCGCGCTGCCGCAAGTCGATCAGATGCGCCAGCACCGAGCGTTCGGCGGCGGGGAACAGCCGCGGGTCGATCCCGACGTACATCCGCGCGACCATCGCCGGGATCGTCTCGGCCGAGGCGCGCAGCAACCGCAGGATCTGCCCCTCGCGCTGCTTGCGATGCCCGAGCATCCCGCGAACCAGCCGCTGCGGGTTCTCGACCGGGTCACCATGCCCGGGATAATAGATCCGGTCGTCGCGCGGGAGCAGCTTCTCGAGGCTCGCCATATAGGCCGCCATGTCGCCATCGGGCGGCGAGACGATGCTGGTCGACCAGCCCATCACATGATCCCCCGAAAACAGCGCCTTGCTCTCGGGCAGCGCGAAGGCGAGATGGTTGGAGGTATGGCCGGGCGTGGCGATCGCGCTGAGCGTCCACCCCGCCCCGCTCACGCTGTCACCGTCGGCCATCACGCGGTCCGGCGCATAGTCCGCGTCGAACGAGGCGTCCGCACGCGGCCCCAGATCGTCGAGCGCGAGCGGCGCGCACCCGACGATCGGCGCGCCGGTGATCGCGGCGAGCGGGCGAGTGGCGGGGCTATGGTCGCGGTGGGTATGCGTGACGACGATCGCGGTGACGGGGCGTCCGGCGATCGCCGCGACCAGCGCGGCGACATGCGCGGGATCGTCCGGGCCGGGATCGATGACCGCGAGATCGGTCGTCCCGACCAGATGCACTTGCGTACCCGTGTAGGTGAAGGGCGACGGATTGGGTGCCAGCACACGGCTGACGAGGCGCTCGCGCTGTTCGGGCACGCCGGTCTGTTGCTCGCTCATCGGGTTGAAATGGCGGCTTGCGCGGGGTGGCGCAACCCCGGCCTGGGGCTACGCACCCCCGACCGCCGTCATCCTGAACTTGTTTCAGGGTCCACCGCGCAGCAAGTCCGGTCCGCGCCCTTTGTGCGGTGGATGCTGAAACAAGTTCAGCATGACGGAAGGGGCGGCGGTGAGCAGCCCTCCCCCTCCCGCCGTCACCCTGAACTCGTTTCAGGGTCCACCGAGCCGCGAGTCCGGTCCGTGCCCGTTGCGCAGTGGATGCTGAAACAAGTTCAGCATGACGGCAGCGGGAGCGGAACGCGGCCCTCCCTCTCCCCCGTCACCCAGAACGTGTTTAAGGGTCCACCTTGCCACAAGTCCTGCCCACGCCCGTTGCGCGGGACAGGCGGATCACTGCCCCCGCGCGATGTCGCTTTCCAGTTCGGCGATCGCGGTATTGATCCCGTCCAGCGCGCCACGCCGCGCGTCCGCCGACATGTCGCGGTTGAGCAGCATTTGCGCCCGCGCCGCTCGCAACCCGTCCAGCGCGTGACGATAGGCCCGCTGTTGCATCTGCTGCCCGTTCATCGCGAGTTGCACGCCCTGTTCCGCAGCGGCGGCACCACGGGCCGCGGCGGCAGCGCCGCGCGCCTCGGCAGCGGCGATCCGGTCGGTGCAGACGGTGATCCGCCGCCGACCGTTCTTGCTGTCCTCGATCGTCATCTGTTTCGGATCCCCCCGCGGGCCGCACGACAGCGAGCGCACTTCGGGAACCGCCGGCACGGCGGGCATCGCGGGGATCCGCGTGACCGATCCGTCCGCGCCGATCAGCGTCGCCTGCCCCTTGGCACCGAGCTTGACGTACCGGCCATGCCGGACGATCCGCTTGCCGTCCTTGTCGATCGTGATGACGGTGGTCCCGCCCTGCCCGTCCGCAACCTCGGGAGGCTGCGGCGGCTCGGGTGGGTACGGGGGTTGCGCCATTTCCGGCGTTTCCGGGACGGTCGCCGGTGCGGGGGTCGCCGCGCGTGCCGGGGCTGCGCGCTCGGGCCAGTCCGGCGTGTCCGCCATCGGCGGCGCAGGCAGCACCTGCGCGGCCCCATAGACGTCGGCCTCGGGTTCGGCGGGCGGCGCAAGCGCAGCGATATCGACACCGGTCGCGCGTTCGACGCCTGACCGCACCCGCTCGGCCGCCGCACTGCCCGACGCGGTCAACCCGAGCCCGCCAAGCGTCAGTGCCGCGATCACCGCGCCACCACTCAGCAATTGAACCTTCGAGGTCCGCCGCGTCGTCAACATCCGCAGCCGCCGCTTGAGATCGTCGATCGTGTTGAGATGGCACGTCGCGGCGACTTCGCCATACGAGGCCGGATGCGCGGCCTTGACGATCGCGCAGGCATAGACGTGCCGCCGCATCGGGTTCATCCCCGCGAGCACGCGGGCATCGTTGGCGATTTCCTGATCGGCGCGGAACGCCCGGAAGGCGCGCCACGCGATCGGGTTGAACCAGTGCACCGCGAGCACGCAGAGCGCGATCCAGTTCGCGATCAGATCGCCGCGCGCATGATGGCCAAGCTCGTGCGCCAGCGCGAGGTCGCGTTCCTCGGGTTCATAGCGTTCGGCGAAATCGCGCGGGAAGGCGACGTAGCGGCGCACCACCCCGAAGGCGAGCGGCCCGCTCGCGGCGTCGCTCTCGATCACGCACACTCCGTCGAGTTCGGCGCTTTGGCCGATGCCTGCGAGCATCCGCGCGCAGAACCGGCGATGGGACACGACATGCCACGCGAAGAAGCCCCCCGCGCCGATCAGCCAGAGCGCAGCGATCGCGGGGACGATCCATGGATTTCCGGCGGCAGAATCGACCTGCGTACCGGATTCATTCAGCAGCATTTCGACCGGATACGCCGCAAAGTGCATCGGCACCGTGGTCGCTTGCGACACGGCCTGGCGCGTCGCCTCGGTCCAGGCGGCGGGCAGCGGCGGCAGGACCAGTCGCAGCACCGGCAGCGCCCATAGCGCATAAGCGACATTCGCCCCGAACACGCGCCGGACCGGCGTTCGCAGCATCAGCACCAGAACCATCAGCACGCTCGACGCGATCATCGCCTCGATTGCGCAGCTTATTCCGCCCGGCCCGATCATGACTTCAGTCCTTTCAACAAGGCTTCGATCTCCGCGATATCCTGCGCGGTCAGTTCATCGCGTTCGGCGAGGTGCGCGACCAGCGGAGTCAGCTTGCCGCCGAACAACCGGTCGATCAGTCGTTTCGATTCGCCTGCGACATAATCTGTACGCTGCACGAGCGGCCGGTACAAATAGCGCCGACCATCCTCTTCATGTGCGATGATGTTCTTGGCCAGCAACCGGCCCAGTAACGTCTTGACAGTATTGGCGCTCCACTCGCGCGTATTGGGAATTCGCTCGGACACGTCTTGCGCGGTCAGCGGGCTTTCGTCCCACAGCACCTCCATCACGGCATGTTCGGCATCGCTGATCTTCTCGGGCATTCGAGTCGCCTCCGTACTGACTACAGCTGTAATCGTACCGTTTACGTCTGTAGTCAATAGCCCCCGCCAGCGCTTCCCTGTGCAACCTTGGCGACTTTTCGTGAGGTGGGCGCGCCACCGCATCTGGCCTGATCGCGGCGGGGCGGTTACGGCGGGGCATGATCCGCCATTCCGAAAAGCATCTCGTTCAGCGCGTTGGCTGGCTCCGCGCCGCCGTCCTGGGGGCGAACGACGGGATCCTGTCGACCGCCAGCCTGATCGTCGGCGTCGCCGCCGCCGCCCGCGCCCCCTCCGAAGTCGTGCTGACCGGCATCGCCGGGCTCGTCGCAGGGGCGATGTCGATGGCGGCGGGGGAATATGTCTCGGTCAGTTCCCAGTCCGACACCGAAGCCGCCGACCGCACCCGCGAAGCCGCTGAACTGGAGGAAGATCCCAAGGCCGAGACGCGCGAACTCGCCGCCATCTACCGTCACCGCGGGCTTGATTCGGCGCTGTCGCTCCAGGTCGCACAGCAACTGATGGCGCACGATGCGCTCGGCGCACACATGCGCGACGAACTGGGCATCCACGAGGTAATGGAAGCACGCCCGGTCCAGGCCGCGCTTGCGTCGGCCGCCAGTTTCGCGCTCGGCGCGATCTGCCCCGTGCTGATGGCGTTCCTGTTCCGCGGCACCGCGCTGATCGAAGCGGTCGTCGCGACGACGCTGCTGCTGCTCGCGCTGCTCGGCGCGACGGGCGCGCGGATCGGCGGCGCACCGCTCTGGCGCGGCGCGCTGCGCGTGTTGTTCTGGGGCGCGCTGGCGATGGCGGTGACGGCGGGGATCGGGCATCTGGTGGGGACGCAGGTTTGAGGTGATGCGGGCGGGTTGACCCCTCGCCCCGCCCCGCCCTAATCGGGCGATACCCTCCGAAAGGACCGTTCATGCGCAAGATCTACCCCGATGCCGCCGCCGCCCTGGAAGGGGTGCTCCACGACGGCATGATGATCTGCGCGGGCGGATTCGGGCTGTGCGGCATTCCCGAACGGCTGATCGACGCGATTCGCGACGCCGGCACCAAGGACCTGACGATCGCGAGCAACAACGCCGGGATCGACGGCGAGGGCCTCGGCAAGCTGCTCCGCACCCGACAGATCAAGAAGATGATCTCGAGCTACGTCGGCGAGAACAAGGAGTTCGAGCGCCAATATCTGTCGGGCGAGCTGGAGGTCGAGTTCTGCCCGCAAGGCACGCTTGCCGAACGCTGTCGTGCTGGCGGTGCGGGCATCCCGGGCTTCTATACCAAGACCGGCGTCGGCACGCTCGTCGCCGAGGGCAAGGAAGTGAAGACCTTCGACGGCGAGGAGTATATTCTCGAACGCGGCATCCGCGCCGATCTTGCGATCATCAAGGCGTGGAAGGCGGATGAGAGCGGCAACCTGATCTTCCGCAAGACCGCACGCAATTTCAATCAGCCGATGGCGACCGCGGGCAAGGTCTGCGTCGCCGAGGTCGAGGAAATCGTGCCCGTCGGTTCGCTCGATCCGGACGTGATCCATTTGGCGGGGGTGTATGTGCAGCGCCTCGTGCTCGGCGCGCCATACGACAAGAAGATCGAATTCCGCACCGTCCGCGAGGCGGCGTGAAGCGCTCGAACTTTCTTAGCCCCTCCCCTTCAGGGGAGGGGTTGGGGTGGGGAAGTCCAGCAGAACTCAACTCTCTGCGAGGCACTGCCCCACCCCCAACCCCTCCCCTGAAGGGGAGGGGCTTGATCCTGGCTGCCCTCGCGCTCTCCGCTTGCACGACGACACCACCCGTCGCGGTAGCGCCAAGCAGCCCCGCGGTCCCGCCCGGGATGCAATATCTCTACGGTTCGGGCGAAGCCGCAGCCCAAGCACTCCAAACCTGGCGGCAACTAACGCAGTTCGCCGCGACGCAAGTCGCGACGCCCCCCACCGACTCCGCCGTCCTCGCCCCCGACGCCACGCTCGCCGCGCCCAAATGGATCCCCTGCGGCAACAAGCCCAAGGCCGCAGTGTTCGACGTCGACGAGACCGTCCTCCTCAACCTCGGCTTCGAGGCGAACGACGCGGCGCACCCGGCCCCGTACAACCAGAAGACCTGGGACGCCTGGGAGCTGACCGATCTCGACAAAGTCGCGCCGCAACCCGGCGCGGTTCAGGCACTCGACGCGCTCCGCCGGATCGGCGTAACGGTCGTGTTCAACACCAATCGCTCCGCCGCCCATGCCGATATCACCCGGGCGACGATCGAACGCGCCGGACTGGGGCCTGCCGTCCACGGCGAAACGCTGTATCTTTCAGGCGACGATGCAATGGGCAGCCGCAAGGATGGCCGCCGCGCGACGATCGCCGCCAAGTTCTGCGTGATCGCGATGGGCGGCGACCAGCTCGGCGATTTCAGCGACCTGTTCAACGCCAGCCTACCCCCACCCGCGCGCCGTGCCGCCGTCCAGCGCGAGCCCGTCTCCGCGAAGTTCGGGGCTGGCTGGTTCATCCTCCCCAACCCCGTCTACGGCAGCGCGCTCAAGGGCAGCTTCGACGACGTATTCCCGCAAGACAAACGCTGGGCCCCGCCCGCAGGAGACAAGTGATGGCCGACCAGGCAAAGGGCTGGACCCGCGACGAAATGGCCGCACGCGCCGCGCGCGAGCTGAAGGACGGGTTCTACGTCAATCTCGGCATCGGCATTCCCACGCTGGTCGCCAACCACATCCCGCAGGGCGTCGAAGTCACGCTGCAATCCGAGAACGGAATGCTCGGCATCGGTCCCTTCCCGCTTGCTGGCGAGGAAGACGCCGACCTGATCAACGCGGGCAAGCAGACGATCAGCGAACTGCCGCAGAGCGCCTATTTCAGCTCATCCGACAGCTTCGCGATGATTCGCGGCGGGCACATCGACCTGACCGTGCTCGGCGCGATGGAAGTCGCGGAGAATGGCGACATCGCCAACTGGATGATCCCGGGCAAGATGATCAAGGGCATGGGCGGCGCGATGGATCTGGTCGCGGGCGTCAAGAAGATCATCGTCGTGATGGAGCATACCTCCAAGAACGGTGATCCCAAGTTCATCCCCGCCTGCACGCTCCCGCTGACCGGCAAGAACGTGGTGGACATGATCGTCACCGACCTTGCGGTCTTCCAGCGCCCCGATCACCAGTCGCCGTTCAAACTGCTGGAAACCGCCCCCGGCGTGACCGCGGACGAAATCGCGAGCAAGACAACCGCGCACTACATCGTATAGCCCATCGTAGCCGCGTTGCCGCGCGGTCACGCAACAAAAGACGCGCGCAACATTGCATTTACGTAGTTTTCGGTTAGAGCGCGCGGCATGTCCAGCCAGCCCCTGACCCTCTACGAAAAGATCTGGGCCGATCACGTGGTCGAACGCCGCGATGACGGAACCTGCCTGATCTACATCGACCGTCATCTCGTTCACGAAGTTACCAGCCCGCAGGCATTCGCCGGTCTTCGCGCAAACGGACGCACCGTCCGCCGCCCCGACCTCACGCTGGCGGTGCCGGATCACAATTTGCCGACGACCCCACGCCGCGACGCCAACGGGGCGCGAATGCCGATCGCCGATCCCGAGAGCGTCCAGCAACTCGACGCGCTCGAGCGCAACACCCGCGACTTCGGGATCGATTACATTGACGCGGTCGCGGCGGCGCAGGGGATCGTCCACGTCGTCGGACCGGAACAGGGGTTCACCCTGCCCGGCACCACATTGGTATGCGGCGACAGCCATACGTCGGCGCATGGCGCGTTGGGTGCCCTCGCCTTCGGGATCGGCACGAGCGAGGTCGAGCATGTCCTCGCCACGCAAACGCTGCTGCTCGGCCAGTCCAAGACGATGGAAGTGCGCGTCGACGGCAAACTCGGCTTCGGCGTCTCGGCCAAGGACGTCGCGCTCGCGATCATCGGCAAGCTCGGGGCCGCAGGCGGTACGGGCTATGTGCTCGAATATACCGGGTCGACGATCCGCGACATGTCGATCGAGGGTCGGCTGACGATCGCGAACATGTCGATCGAAGCGGGCGCGCGCGCGGGTCTGGTGGCGCCGGACGAAACGACCTTCGCCTATCTCGAGGGACGCCCGATGGCCCCCAAGGGTGCCGACTGGGACGCAGCGGTCGCCTATTGGCGGACGCTGCCAAGCGACCCGGGCGCGGTGTACGACGCCGTCGTCACGATCGACGCGACCGAAATCGCGCCACTGCTGACCTGGGGCACCAGCCCGGAGGATGTCGTCGCGATCACCGGCCATGTGCCCGATCCCGACAGCTTCGCCGATCCCGCAAAACGCGATGCGGCGCGCAAGTCGCTCGACTATATGGGCCTCACCCCCGGCACCGCGATGCAGGACGTCGGCGTGGACTATGTCTTCATCGGCAGCTGCACCAACAGCCGGATCGAGGACCTGCGCGCCGCTGCGCAAGTCGCCGATGGTCGGCACGTGGCAGAGGGCGTTCATGCGCTGGTCGTTCCGGGGTCGGGACTGGTCAAGCGTCAGGCCGAAGCCGAGGGACTCGACCGGATCTTTCTCTCGGCAGGGTTCGAATGGCGCGAGCCCGGCTGTTCGATGTGCCTTGCAATGAACCCCGATAAAGTACCGCCCGGTCTCCGTTGCGCTTCCACTTCGAATCGCAACTTCGTAGGACGACAGGGGCCGGGTGCGCGCACGCATCTGGTTTCCCCGGCGATGGCGGCTGCGGCCGCCGTAACCGGGCGCCTGAGCGACGTGCGTGATTTTGTAACGACGTAAGGGGGACGATGTATGAAGCGTGTTCTGGTTCTTTTGGTAATGGGTACCCTCGCGAGCGGGATCGCCGCCTATGCCGCAACCGCGCGCACCAGCGCCAACGACGCGATCGCCGCCAACCAGCGGTAATCGGCGGGCCTCGCCCCCGCACTCCCTTCGGCGAACTGTCCAGAGTAGGATCATGAGATGCAGCCTGTCACGAATGTCTCGGGTACGGCCTATCCGTGGGGGCAGAAGAACGTCGACACCGACGTCATCATCCCGGCGCACTGGCTGAAGACGGTGACCCGCGAGGGGCTCGGCAAGGGCGCGTTCGAGACCGTGCGCGCGAAGCCTGGCAACATCTTCGATGATCCGCGCTACGCAGGGGCCCCGATCCTCATCGCCGGCGACAATTTCGGTTGCGGGTCCAGCCGCGAGCATGCCGCCTGGGCGCTGGCCGACATGGGCATCAGCGCGGTGGTCGCGCCGAGTTTCTCCGACATCTTCTCGGGCAACGCGTTCAAGAACGGGATCGTCACCGTGGTTCTCCCACAGGCCGCGATCGACCGGCTGATCGAGGTCGCGCAGGATCAACCCGTGACGATCGATCTCGAAACGATGACCGTCACCACCCCCTATCAGGATCGCTTCGAGTTCGAACTCGACGCATTCCGTCGCCAGTGCCTCATGGAAGGGCTGGACGAGATCGGCCTGACACTGGCAAGAGATACCGCGATTTCGAAATACGAAGCCGGGGTAAGCAAACACCGGCCGTGGATGAGCGGAGAACGGGCGGATGCGAGCACTCTTGTCGAAAGCGCCGGGCGGACCTGAAACCCTAACGATCGATACCCGGCCCGATCCCGTTGCGGCGGCGGGACAGGTCGTGGTGGCGGTCAAGGCGTGCTCGATCAACTATCCCGACGTTCTCATCATCGAGGACAAATACCAGTTCAAGCCACCCCGCCCGTTCGCCCCCGGTAGCGAAATCGCGGGTGTCGTCGAAAGTGTCGGCGAAGGTGTTACCGACTGGAAACCCGGCGACCGGGTGATCGCGACGACCGGATCGGGCGGTCTCGTCGAAAAGATCGCGCTCCCAGCGACAAGCCTGTTCGCGCTGCCGGAAGGACGCAGCTTCGCCGAAGGTGCGTCGCTGTTGCTGACCTACGGAACAACCATCCACGCGCTGCTCGATCGCGGCCGTCTGGTGGAGGGGCAGACCCTGCTCGTGCTCGGCGCGGCGGGCGGCGTTGGCCTCGCAGCGATCGAACTCGGCAAGGCGTTCGGCGCACGCGTCGTCGCAGCAGTCTCATCGGACGAAAAGGCGCAGGCCGCGCGGGACGCAGGGGCGGATGACGTGATCGTCTATGCGCGGGCCCCGTTCGACAAGGATCAGTCCAAGGCGCTCGCCGAACAGTTCAAGGCGGCGGGCGGCAAGGCCGGCTACGACGTGATCTACGATCCGGTGGGCGGCGACTATGCCGAGCCCGCACTCCGCTCGATTGGATGGGAGGGCCGGTATCTCGTCGTGGGTTTCCCCGCAGGCATCCCGCGACTGCCGCTCAACCTCACCCTGCTCAAGAGCTGCGACGTCTGCGGCGTGTTCTGGGGCGCGTTCGCCGCGCGCGACCCGAAGGCCAACCGGGTGCATATCGAACATCTGTTCGGACTGTGGAAAGAAGGCAAGATTGCCCCGCGCGTCACCGAGACCTTCGCGTTCGAGGATGGCGGCAAGGCGATCGCCAAGATGGCCGCACGCGGCGCGATCGGCAAACTGGTCGTGACGGTCGCTGCCTGAGGCGTACCGCCCCGCTCAGGCGGGGCGGTAAACGAACCGCACATACCCGGTGAACGCAAGCATCACCGCAGCGATCGCGCCGACCCAGATCGGCCCGATCGTTTCCCACAGCAGATACACGTTGAGCCCGGCGATCACGCTGCAGATCGAATAGCCGACCAGTTTGACCCAGAAGGGATTGGCATATTCGCCCATCCGCGCGCGACTGCTCGTCACCATCATCAGCGGGAAGATCGCGAAGGGCAACTGCATCGACAGCACGACCTGGCTCACCACCAGCAATTCGACCGTATCCTTCCCCCCGGTTGCCGAGATGACGATCAGGGCCGGGATGATCGCCAGCCCTCGCGTCACCAGACGGCGCAGCCACGGCGCGACCCGGATGCGCAGGAACCCCTCCATCACGATCTGGCCTGCGAGCGTCCCCGTGATCGTGCTCGACTGGCCGGAGGCGAGCAACGCCAGCGCGAACGCCGTCGCAGCGGCCCCACCGAGCGCGGGGCGGAGCAGTTCATGCGCTTCCTGCAACTCGGAAACGACGATGCCATTGCGCCAGAAGACCGCCGCCGCCAGCACCAGGATCGCCGCGTTGACGAAGAACGCCATGCCCAGCGCCAGCACCGTATCGACGGTATTGAACGCCAGCGCCGCCTTTACGTCACGCTTGCCCGTACCGAATGCGCGGGTCTGGACGATCGACGAATGGAGATACAGGTTATGCGGCATGACCGTCGCGCCGAGAATGCCGAGCGCGATCAACAGCGCCGCAGTATTCGGGATCGCCGGTGTGATGGCCCCCAAAGCCACCGCATCCCAGTCGGGCTTCGCAAGAAAGATGGTGTAAGCGAAACACAAGCCGATCGTCGCCACCAGAACCACGATGACCGCTTCGATCTTGCGGAAACCCCGGTTGACCAGCAGCAGCAGCAACAGCACGTCGAACCCGGTCAGGATCACCCCGTACAACAGCGGCAACCCGAGCAGCAGGTTGAGCGCAACCGCAGATCCGACCACTTCCGCCAGGTCGCATGCGATGATCGCCAATTCGCACAACAGCCATAGCGCGATGGCGACGGGGCGCGCGTAATAATCACGGCACGACTGGGCGAGGTCACGCCCGGTGACGATCCCCAACCGCGCGCACAGCACCTGCAGGAAGATCGCCATCAGGTTGGATGCCAGGATCACCCACAGCAGCGTGTAGCCGAACTGACTGCCGCCAGCGAGATCGGTGCCCCAATTGCCCGGATCCATATACCCGACCGAGACGAGAAACCCCGGCCCCGCGAACCCCAGCCACTGCCGGAAACGCGAACGCTTGGGGTCGCCCGTCTCCCACACCTTCACGCTGCGGTGCGCTTCCGGCAGCGATCGCGCGAAGTCGGGAGAGTCCGCCGGGGCAATCATGCGCTCGAATAGTGCACGTTTCGGGTGTGATGCTGCCATGCCGTGATGCCTACCTGAATTCCCGCGATTCTCCGACGCGGATTTGCGCCACGAACGGTTGCGACAGCGATGCGTTGCACCAAGGCGATGCTGCCCCTATCTCGAGGCAATCCTTTCTTACCGTTTCCGGGGACTAACGGCATATGAGCAGCTTCGACGATCGCGAGCGCGCATTCGAAACCAAATATGCACGCGACGAAGAAATGGCGTTCCGCATCATTGCGCGACGCAATCGCTTGCTCGGACACTGGGCGGCAACCGAAATGCGGCTGACGAAGGAAGAGGCGGATGCCTATGCCACCGCAGTCGTCCAGGCCGATTTCGAGGAAGCCGGCGACGAGGACGTGATCCGCAAGCTGGTCAGCGATCTGACCGCCGCCAACGTCGCCATCGACGAGTCGACGATCCGCCGCACGATCGAGGAAAAGACGATCGAGGCGCGTCGCCAGTTGATGGGGGTCGAATAATGCCCATGTCTGCGCAGGAAATCGAGACGCTGATCGTCGCGGGCATCCCCGACGCGCAGGTCGAGATGACGGATCTGGCGGGTGACGGCGACCATTGGGCCGCGCGTGTCACCGCCGAGAGTTTCCGCGGAATGCCGCGGTTGAAGCAACAACGTGCCGTTTACGCCACGTTGGGCGACCGGATGGGCGGCGTGCTCCATGCATTGCAGCTCACCACCGCCGTCCCAGTTCAGGAGTAGAGATGATGACCGACGAATCCCACAGCCGTATCGCCGACATCGTCGGCAAGTCCGACGTAGTCCTGTTCATGAAGGGCAGCCCGCTATTCCCGCAATGCGGTTTCTCGAGCCGCGCGATCGCGATCCTCAACCATGTCGGCGTCGAGTTCGATAGCGTCGACGTGTTGCAGGACCAGGGCATCCGTCAGGGCATCAAGGCCTTTTCGGACTGGCCGACGATTCCGCAACTCTACGTCAAGGGCGAGTTCGTCGGCGGATCGGACATCATGATGGAGATGTACGAGAGCGGCGAGCTGGCCACGTTGCTGGAAGAACAGGGCGTCGCCAAGGCGAACTGACCCAATTCGGGCGGGTCGTCGCGCCGTGTTGGCCGCGACCCGCCCTGCTCGAGCGTTCCGCTCGGCGGGCTTGCGACCCGAACCGCTTTGGCCTTTTGCGATCCGCCCGATGCCTCGCTAAGACCGGGCCATGACGACCCTTTCTCCGCATTCCGACGGCCGCCCGGGTGGCCGCATTCTGGTCGACAATCTCCTTGTGCAGGGCTGCGACCGGATCTTCACCGTTCCCGGCGAAAGCTTCCTGGCCGTCCTCGACGCGCTGCATGATTCCCCCGAGATCGACCTCACTGTCTGCCGCCAGGAAGGCGGCGTCGCGTTCATGGCCTGCGCGGATGGCGCGTTGACCGGGCGACCGGGCGTCGCCTTCGTCACCCGCGGCCCCGGTGCGACCAATGCGTCGATCGGCGTCCACGTCGCGATGCAGGATTCACAGCCGATGATCCTGTTCATCGGCGACGTCGACCGCAGCACGCGCGATCGCGAAGCGTTTCAGGAAATCGATTTCCCCGCGATGTTCGGTCCGATCGCGAAATGGGCGGCGAAGATCGACGATGCCCGCCGCATCCCCGAATATGTCGCGCGCGCCTGGACGGTGGCGATGTCAGGGCGCCCCGGACCCGTCGTGCTCGCTTTGCCCGAAGACATGCTGCTCGACGTCGTGGAAACGGTCGATCGCCCGCGCGTGATGCCCGCGGTGCAGGCCTGTGACCCGTTCCAGCTTCACGCGCTGGGCGAAATGCTGGAAGCCGCCGAGCGACCGCTGGCGATCATCGGGGGCGCGGGGTGGAACAGGCGGGCAGCCGAGTCCTTCGGCATATGGGTAGAACGGAGCGGCCTGGCGGTGGCGTCCGCCTTTCGGCGTCAGGACGCCTTGCCAAACACGTCGCCGGTCTGGGCGGGAAACCTTGGCTACGGCCCCAACCCCGCGCTGGTCAGGCGCGTCCGCGACGCCGATCTCCTGCTCGTCATCGGCCCTCGGCTGGGCGAAGCAACGACCGATGGCTACACGCTGATCACGCCCGACCATCCGGGGCAGCGACTGGTCCACGTCCACCCCGACCCGAACGAACTGGGGCAGACCTACCGTACCGACCTTGCGATCTGCGCGGATATGGGGTCGTTCGCCGACGCGCTGCATTCCATCGCATCCCGCCCGCGCGATGATAGCGGCGCGCATGACGACTATCTCGCCTGGTCGACGCCCGCCCCGCGCGACGGCGTTGCGCTCGACCTCGGCCCGTGCGTCGCCGAGATGCGTGCGCGACTGCCCGCCGACAGCATCATCTGCAACGGCGCCGGCAATTACTCGGGATGGTGGCATCGCTACTGGCGCTATGCCGGTCCGGGGACGCAGCTCGCCCCGACCGCGGGCGCGATGGGATATGGTGTGCCCGCTGCCACCGCCGCCGCACTACGACACCCCGGACGCACCGTAGTCGCGCTGGCGGGCGACGGGTGCTTCCTGATGAACGGGCAGGAACTCGCGACCGCAGTGGCACACGGTGCCGACATGCTCGTCCTGGTGATCGACAATGGCGGTTATGGAACGATCCGCATGCATCAGGAACGCGAATTTCCCGGCAGGATCAGCGGTACGGCGCTCCAGAACCCGGATTTCGCCGCCTTGGCCCGCGCCTATGGCTGCTGGGCGGAAACGGTCCACACCACCGAGGCGTTCGCTCCCGCGCTCGAACGCGCGATCGGCGAGCGTGGGGTCCGGCTCCTTCACTTGAAGACGGACATGCAAGTCATCACGGCGGGCACAATGCTCCCGACATGAAAAGGCCGCCCCGGTTTCCCGGGACGGCCTGTATCAATCAGTCAGTCGCAGCTCAGATATCGTCGCCGAGCGCGCCCTTGACCTTGCCGCCGAGCTGCTGGGCCTTGCCCTTAGCTTCCTGTGCGGCACCATCTGCCTGCGTCTCAGGATTGTTGCTTTCCTGCTTCGCCTTGCCAACGGCCTCGTTAACGTTGCCTTTGATCTTGTCGATGAATTCGCCCATGGCTGTAATCCTTTCGGTATCAGGTGATGTCGCCAGCCGACATCCGCTACTCCCGAGTAATAAACCGCTGATATCCGCATGGGTTCCCACGACAGATGGCTAAGCGCGCGCAAACGGGTGGGTTCATCGGCAAAGCCTGGATCGATCGGCTGGTCGCGCCACTGGCGCCCGGCAGCGCGATTCTCGATCTCGGCTGCGGCGATGGCGAGCCCGTCGCGCGCTATCTGATGGATCGCGGGTTCGACCTGACCGGCGTGGATTCGGCCGGATCGGTTGTCACGCTCGCAACCACGCGCTTTCCGCGTGGTCGATGGATCAAGGGCGATATGCGGATCGTCGAGATCGCCCAACGCTTCGAAGCAGTGATCGCGTGGAACTCGCTGACGTGGCTGACGCATGCCGATTGTGCGCTGATGGCAAAGCGCGCCGCTGCGTGGTTGAAGCCCGAAGGCCGGATGCTGTTCAACGCGGCGGCCGACCTCGATCCGAGCCGCGAGGACTATCGCGATGGGTCGCCCTACCGCGTCGATCTCGAGGCTACCGACTATTCAACCGCCATCGCCGATAGCGGGCTACGCCTGGTCGCTCGCGTTCTGTCCGACCCGGCATGTCAAGATGCCGGTATCTGGCTCGCGGAAAAACTGTAGCCCGCCCGCTTAGCGCCGGAAGAGCGCTGCCAGCTCGGCATGGGTCGACCACCGAAACTGTCCGACCGGCTGAACCCACTCCAGCCGATACCCACCCTTGCACAGGATATCCGCATCTCGTGCGAAGCTGTTGGGATTACACGAAACATAGGCAATCACAGGGACGGTCGACCCCGCCAGTTGCGTAATCTGCTCCCGCGCGCCAGCCCGCGGCGGATCAAGCACGACCGCTCCAAACCGCGAGCATTCCGCACTGGTCAAAGGGCGCCGGAACAGATCGCGGTGCTCCGTGAACAACGATCGTCCGGCACGACTGGCACCCGCCTGCAACGCCAGGATCGCATCGCGCCCGGCCTCGGCGGCATAGACCTTCCCCGGCAAGGCGAGCGCGAACGTGCCGAGACCAGCGAACAGATCGGCGGTCGCGCCACTCGCGGTTGCCAGCGCCTCGCGCACCGCACCGATCAGGCTCGCCTCCCCTTCCCGCGTCGCCTGTAGAAATGAAGCAGGGGGAAACGGGACCGGGACGTTGCTGAGCGTGATCGTCGCGCCTTCGGGTTCCCACCGGGTTTCCGGCCCAAGACCATCGTCGACCGCAAGCCGCGCGATCGCATTGTCCGAACAGAATTGCGTCAGCGCCTCGGCCACCGCCAGGCTCTCCGACAGCGTGCCTTCGATCAGCAAGTCGATGCCCTGGTCGATCTCAGTCAGGTGGATCCGCGCCCGCCCCTTGAGCGTCCGCGCAAGCAATTTGCGCAGCGGCGTCAGTACGGCAAACAGCGCCGGTGTCAGGACATGGCATTCCTTAACGTCGATGATCTCGTGACTCGCCGCGGCGCTGAACCCGAGCTTGATCGCACCACCCTTTACCTCGGCATGCAACGTCGCGCGGCGGCGCGTGCGCGGCGGGGACAGCAGCGGCGCACGGATCTCCGTGCGCAAATTCTGCGCGGTCAGTGCCCCCGCGATACGGTCCACCAGGAAATCGGCATAGCTCGCATCGTCGAGATGCTGGAGCTGGCACCCGCCGCATTCGGGAAAGTGGCGACAAGGCGGCGTCTGGTGGTGCGGGCCCGGCACGACCGTATCGTCCGCCGTCAGTGTATCGCCGGGGGCTGCAAACCGCGCATGACGGCCATCCGCGGTCACGCCATCGCCGCGCGCAGCTACTCTTACAATCGTATCGCTCATAGCGCCGCCCTAACGGCGCTGAGCGCGTGCGCAAGATCATCCGCCAGGAAAGCCCCCGGCAACCGCCGAGCCGCCTGCGAATGGAGCCATGCGCCGGCTGCCACACGATCGATCAACGGAATGTGTCGGATATCCTGCGCCGCGATCACCGCAGCGATCGCGCCCGTCAGAACGTCCCCGGTTCCGGCAGTCGACAACCACCCGTCAGCCGATGGCGTGACGATAGCCGCACCCTCGGGTGAAGCGATGATCGTGCTCGATCCCTTCAATACGACGATCGCGCCCGTATCCCGCGCCGCCGTCAGCGCGCGTTCGATGCGCGGGGAGTCGCTCTTGCCGAACACCGCATCGAATTCGCCTTCGTGCGGCGTCATAATCGTCGGAGCGGAGCGCAGGCGGACCTTCGCCAGCCGCGCCAAGTCGAGCAACTGCAACGCATCGCCGTCGATGATGAGCAACGTATCCGTCCGTACTGCGTCGTCCAGCAGCGACGCCGCCGTGGCATCGCGTCCTAGTCCCGGGCCGATCACGACCGCCCCGATCCGTTTGTCGGCAAGCGAACCAGCGGAATACTCCCGACGAACGACCGCATGAGGCACGGTCGTGCCGGTGTCCCCGAGCAACAGGACATAGCCCGCCCCCGCGCGTAACGCCGCCTGCGCCGAAAGCTCGGCAGCGCCGGGCATCGCGCCCGCCACCACGGCAACCATCCCGCGCGTGTATTTGTGTGCCGAAGGACCGGGGGTCTTGAGGAAGTCAGGACGCTGGGCGACGCGCAACGCAGTACCAAGGTTCGGCCTCAGCCCGATATCAAGCAAGCGTACCGCCCCGCAATGACCTGCTGCGGGCACTAGCAAATGTGACGGCTTCACCGCCCCCAGCGCCAGTGTGACGTCTGCTATGACCGCTTCGCCGGGCACCACGCCCGTATCGGTCGTCACGCCGCTTGGCAGGTCCACCGAGATCGTCAGGCGCGCAGCCGAAGACAAGCGCGCCAACGCCGCCGCCAGCTCCGGCTTCAATGCGCGTGTTAGGCCGGTGCCGAACACCGCATCGACCAGGATCGCCGCCGGATTGGCGGTGAGCAAGGGTTCGACCGGCCCCATCCAGCGCGACCGTGCCGCCGTCGCAGCATCGCTGCGCGGTTCGCCGAGCGCCACCACGCGCACATCCAGCCCCATGTCGCGCAGTGCCGCCGCCGCGACATAGCCGTCGCCCCCGTTGTTGCCCGTCCCGCAGGCGACGAGGATGTCAGCGTGAGCGGCGAGACGCCGAACAGCCTCCGCCACCGCGCGACCCGCGGTCAGCATCAGGCTGTCCACTGTCGCGCCCGCGGCCATGGCCGCGTCCTCCGCGCAGCGCATCTTCGCGGCCGAGAGAATGGGCGTTCCATCGATCGGCGTCATCGCGCCAGCCGTTGCAGCATGACCGTCTGCCGTCCGTCCGATGCCGCCGCCGGTAAAGCCGGCGGCGATAGCGACCGGTCCCTCGCCTTAAATGTCCGCGTAAACATGACGTTCGGTTGCTGCCCCAGGATGCGTTACCGCACCCTTATAGGCAGGCCCGACCGTCTGCGAATAGCGCCACAGCGCGCCCGACTGGTAATCGTTGACGCGCGCGACCCAATTGGCCTTGCGCGTCGCCAGCGTGTCAGCGTCGACGTCGAGGTCGATCGTCCCCGCTTCGGCGTCGATCCGGATCGTGTCGCCATTCTCGACCAATGCGATCGGACCGCCTTCCGCAGCCTCAGGGCCCACATGCCCGATACAGAACCCGCGCGTGCCGCCCGAGAAGCGCCCGTCCGTGATCAGCGCGACCTTCTCGCCGAGCCCGAGACCGTACAAGGCCGCGGTGGTCGACAGCATCTCGCGCATCCCCGGACCGCCCTTTGGCCCTTCGTAGCGGATCACGATGACCTCGCCTTCGTTGATCGCACGCGCTTCGACCGCCGCGAAGCAATCCTCCTCGCAATCGAAGACGCGCGCCGGGCCTTCGAACTGGAGCCGGTGCATCCCCGCGACCTTGACGATCGCGCCATCGGGCGCGAGCGAGCCTCGCAACCCGACCACGCCGCCGGTCGCCGACAGCGGCGTCTTGACGTCGTAGATGACCTTCTGATCGGGGTTCCACGTCACCTCGTCGATGTTCTCGCCGAGCGTCTTGCCCGTCACCGTCATGCAGTTTCCGTCGAGGAACCCACCGGCCAGCATCGTCTTCATCAGCATGTAGACGCCGCCAGCCTCGTACATATCCTTCGCGACATACTTCCCGCCGGGCTTGAGGTCGGCGATGTAAGGCGTTGATTTGAAAGCCTCAGCAACGTCGAACAGATCGAATTCGATTCCCGCTTCGCTCGCCATCGCGGGCAGGTGCAAGGCGGCGTTGGTCGACCCGCCGGTCGCCGCAACGACGCGGGCGGCGTTGATGAACGCCTCGCGCGTGCAGATGTCGCGCGGGCGGATGTTCGCTTCGATCAGCGCCATGACCTGCTCGCCCGCCGCGATCGCGATCTCGTCACGGCCGCGATACGGCGCGGGCATCATGTTCGAATTGGGCAGCGACAGGCCGATCGCCTCGCCGACGCACGCCATCGTGTTCGCGGTGAACTGGCCACCGCACGCACCATGCCCCGGGCATGCAACCTTCTCGAGCTCGATCAGCTCCTGCAACGGGCACCCGCCTGCCGCATATTTGCCGACCGCCTCGAACACATCGACGACGGTGACGTCCTTGTCGTGGAACCGCCCCGGCAGGATCGACCCGCCGTATACGAAGATGCTCGGCACGTTGAGCCGCAGCATCGCCATCATCATGCCGGGCAGCGACTTGTCGCACCCGGCGAAGCCGACCAGCGCGTCATAGCAATGCCCGCGGACCGACAGTTCGACCGAATCGGCGATCACTTCGCGGCTGACGAGCGAGGATTTCATCCCCTGATGCCCCATCGCGATCCCGTCGGTCACGGTGATCGTGTTGAAGCGGCGCGGCATGCCTCCGCCGGTGATGACGCCCGCCTGCGCGGCATCCGCCTGCGAATCGAGCGTGGTGTTG
>Ga0265780_10001805_pt1 | contig 29627 bp, 44 predicted proteins | sample P1T30metagenome_FD_192432 | JGI IMG/M metagenome (GOLD analysis project Ga0265780, IMG submission 192432) | Plant litter microbial communities from East Loma Ridge, Irvine, California - P1 T30 | ecosystem: Environmental > Terrestrial > Plant litter > Unclassified | place: USA: California... | reverse complement strand
CAGCATACACGAATAATAATGCAATCCTATTCACGTAAAGATACATCGTAGAAATACAGGAGCATAGGGTCGAAGTAGTGAAAGGGAAGTGTAGGAGCGGGCGTGACTGTCATGACCCCAATCTTTTTTAATCCCTTATCAATGGACCCTGAGTCCTGTGGGCCGTATATATAGTTCGGATAGTACAGTACTATCCTCACAAATGTATCTCTTGTTGCATGGAGTATAACCTCTTGCTACCTATTCAGAGTCCACCCATCACCCGTCACGACAGTGACACATTAATCTCAGTCCGGTATATAAGATCTTTTGATACACTCCGAGAGCTGCCAGGTGCAAGAAAGGGATCAGTGAGTCGACGGTGTGGGAAGATCATGATAGCGGCTCTGTTGCAAAGGCTTGCCACGCGTGACGAGATTGGGGACACTGTCACGAACATGTCGAACTAGTCTTCCAGCTCGATTGGATACATATGTTGGATATGATGAGACCTAGCGGGTTATCTGTGGCAGCGCCGTGCACCTCCTCGTGGTCACTCAATGATCTCGGACATGACGGCGATGATATCTCGTACCCAGCCTTCTTCCGAAATCTGTCGACCGAGCTGTGTGCAGCAGATCAGAGAGAATCGGGGTTTTAATAAGTACACCGCACTCTAAAGTTTATGCGCGGTTGGTGTTGACCGGCGACAGTCTCAGCATCAGCTTTATACATGTTGATCCCTGTCCGTATGTCTCCCAACGGTCAGCAACCCTCATTACCTTTTGGCATTTTGCGAGCCGGTCCGCAGTATAGTCCACTGGCCGGAAAGGTGATCTTGGTACTGGTACATGACCCATATTCTTTGCCGGGCAAGCTATCAAATATTCAACGACGTCTCGCCCCCGGCATGACATTGAATCTGACTCTCTCGACACTCCATCGTTCTCCAGCATAGGGCCATATAAGTTGAGCAGTCGTCTGCTCTCCGCTTGAGACTCGCTGGCTTTTCGCATACCGCCTCCTTGCTGACGTTGAATATATACAATGCATCCTATACCGGCGGAGCCATATTCGTCCCAGTCGTTAAATCTATCACTTTCTGTCGTAGCCGGCCGGCTCGAGCACACCTGCGAGTCTCTCGTCCCAGAAACGCAGATCTTGAGCGACGGAGATCTGGACTGGGTTGGGCGATATACCCCTGTTGAGCCAGATCCATTTGTAATTCTGGTGATATCGTACTAGGATTAGTTGGTCCTGTCGATTGGAGAGGAAGTGCTCACCTGCATGAACCCATTGTTGGGCTTTGCCATACTGATCCGTCGTCGGGTCGTCAAAGAAAGGCGATTCCATATACGTCTTGCCGTACATACAGTTGAAGTGAAGCTGTCATCAGTGCGGTGGCCACTTGAGTGCAAGCAGGACGGCTCACGATGCCGGGCGTAATCAAAGTTCCTTCATACCCCGTTTCCTCTAAATGTCGCTGCTTCTTGATCTGTTCCTCTTCGGTCATTCTTGGATCATCAAGCATCCCAGTCCCGTACCAGTCCTAACAATTAGGGTTGATAAGGGTGGATCTCATTGTGCTCACCATCAGACATGCCGTAGTCTCCCAGCTCAGCGGCAGGCCAGTGTGTAGACGGGGCCGATACTGAGATATGGCCCAGAACAAAGTCTGATCCCCTAGTCCAATGTTGCTGTACAGTCCTAGAGCATGAGTAGGCTCGCCGTACATTGAGTACATGGCATCGTTTGAGAGGGCTCGAGATCGGTCGGCCGGACGAAAGTGTTGCGAATCGATAAATACGTTTTTCCTCTGCTCGTCAGCGATCAGCACGGGGACTTGAACGGACCATATTGTCGAGATTCATGAGGTAGATGCAAGAGCACAAATTCGAAGTGCCGTTATATCTCGGACCTATGCCCAGGTGCATCGGTAGCGCCAGCATCGTTTCCGGAGACCAGGTGTTAAATTCTCGCCAAAGGTCTACTCGTTAGCAAGAGTAAGCAGATGATGATGGAGACTACTGCAAATAACAAAAGGATCACCTACGTGTGGGATCGGTCACAAAAAACGCGTCGGAGTCAACGAACATGGCATGTGAAACCGACGGCGGGAGAAGTTCGTGTATGAAGAGCTGCTCGTCAGTGTTACACTACGCCTTCTTTCTTCACCTTCATCATGCCGGCTGCTCGTCAGTTTCAAATGATCGGATACGGGTCACGATCACTCACGTGTTCCCGCCTGATGGCTCGATCCCAATTCCCCGTACCTTGGCACGTCCGATGTGGGAGAAGCCGTTCGCGCCAGTCGAGCCTTCATTGCTTCTATCGACAATGGGTAGAAGAAGCATCGTACCGACACAGCGGAACTCCTGAGAAGGCTGAAGCTGTTCTCTAGGAATGCTTGAGAGACCGGGTCGGCAATGAGGTGGAAGTCGACTGGCGAGGACGAATACATCAAGACGGTCTGCTGATCAGCGAGCATAATGTCAAGTACGCTGAGCTTGCCTTAATGAGAATATCGGTCTCATAGACTGTCGTGTTCCCATATACGATGAGTGAGAATACGATAGGCTCGCCATGTCCCATCAAAGGTTTTCTGCCCCATGCCGGATAGTAAGAGGAAGCGGTAGACAGCGATGACGATTGGAGCGAGCGAGCGTGTTGAGCTAGAGCGATGACTGCCGCGATGCAAATAGCTATCCCGACAAAAATGTAGCGACGAGGCGGCATCGACATGGCGGGCAGTTAGATGCGAGCTGCCAGTCTAGTGAAGTGAAGATAAGTGAAGGGTAACGACGATAATAACAAAAAGGCTAAAGAGGGCCGTAATAGGGGGTCTGCAAATTGTGTCACCTTATTCGCCCCCCCCAAGATTGAAGATCCTGTACCTTGCGCTTGTACCTCGTACCTTTCTGGCCACTGCCGGGAAAATCACCTGTCAGATCAATGACATAGTCTGTTGACCACCTCACGCTGGACACCTAGGATCGTACATTGCTTCACTCTAGACAGCCCCCCCAAAAAAAAAAAAGTCAAAAATAAGCTTATGCCAAGAGTTTGCTCAGCTCCGAATGACCTTCTGGTAACCTATAAACATCCAATTTGATCGGTATGTCACCCATCCAACCCACGTCTCCTTGTGCCTCCTCGAGATGCCTGACGACCTTGCCGACCATCTTGGCGATCCACTTATCGTTGATCACGCCAGCAACAAGTGCATGTTTAACGCCATCCTTCATTTTGCCCGATATGGCGTGTCCAAATTCTTTGATTCCCGACGTGTTTTGTTCTGGTGGTGGGTCCTTTTCGATCTCCACTATCTTGCTTGCCTTGACAAGGGTTGCCGAGAAATTCAAGAGATCCTGCGAGCAGCTCGCTGGGAGCTGTACATGTGCACTGAGACGCATATTTGTTTCGTCCTGTTCAGCTTGTTCCAATTCATGGGTCGCCTTTGTTTGATTCGGCTTGCCCTCGGCATGTGCTACTTTTTCCTCCAATTCGAGCCTCTCAGGTGACGACAGCCTTGGTGGTAGTAGATGTTCGTGGTGTGGTAGCAAGAAGCTAGGGAGCTCGAATGTCGCATCTGCCCCTGCCAGTCGCATGACTTCTTGGAGCGAGACTTCTTTCTCCAAAGTTCGATAAGCAAGCACGTCACCAAAACGGAGAGATGCAATGATATCGTAGGCGGTGTTGATGGGCACTGAAGCGACTCCAGTGACATCGTCAAGCTCCACAATAAAGTTGGCGTCCGTTAGCCATCGGAGTATCCTCTTTTCGAGTTTACGTAGCTCACGATCGTGTTGCGCGTAGTCCTTAAGCAGATGCGTCTTTAGGATATGAGCCGCTCGACGGCCCGAGCCACCTGCGGTAATCGAGGAGATTTTGACGGGGTGAAAATAAGCGATGGGGTTGAGGAGAAGGCGCAGGAGGAGCGGCAGTCTGTGTAGAAAGCCTCGGGTGCGGGGCGAGGAGAGAGTCTGTAGTGTAGTGACTTTGATGGAACGGGGAGGTGGGTGAGGAACTGTGGGCGTGGCCTGCAGCTCGGAACAAATTGCCGCTCGTCTGTCTCTAGCCGAGTCGATATGACCGGCCTGCTTGGCTATAGTCTTGCGGCAAGTCGCGATGGCGTTTGTGTCAACGATATGTTTGAGGAGTCTATCGTACTCGTCGTTGGCGTCTTGATCGGCCGGATTCAATTTGCGTATAGATTTCCACCCTGCTTTCGGAGCGGAATCCTTCATGTTTTTCCTCTCTGCGATCGAAGTAACTCTGGGATAATGAGGTCTGCGGGATCGTGATCCAGCTGCTACAAGCAGTGGGGTCGACTCGACAACCACTCCGCCTTCATCCCCCGAGTCTGTCTCGTCTAGTTCTCCAAACGTCATCTCGTCTAGTCCACCCTTGATGTTGGCGTAGCAGTCACTGATCTTGATACCGCGAAAAAGAGACACGACCACGCTCTCTGTCGAAATGGCGACTTCCAGATCCTTTGCCAGCTTGATGCCGACCTCGATTCCATGTGCAGTCACTGTCAGTGTAGACAGCGATATCGTCATTCCACGTATAACCATCAAGCCCTCCACATCTACATCGATCTCGAGAGCAGGGATGTCGAACAGAGCGATGGATTCGTTGACAAAGTGTAGATGGCGTACAAGTCGTCGAAGGCCGTGTCGCACGCCCTGGGCGACGAGATCGAATTGACAGAGACATGTAAAGAATATCGTGGGGTATGTGAACAAGGTGAATACTCCGTATATGAGCCAAGATGTCGAAGCGACAGCGTAGGTGAGGTTGAGCACCCCAACGAGGATTACAAGCGGTACGGCACTCAGGACGCGATAACCGTTACTAGCGCCAAGCAAGAGGGCAAGAGTGAGAAATGGTGTGCCGGAGAGTAGCCATCTCGTTGGCCAGTACCATTTTGTCGATGCGATTACAGCACCGACTCCGAATGCAAACGGTATGCCAGCAGACAAGCCGTGCGGCTTATCATCCCGAAGAGACATGCTGCAATGTGGACTGACAACTCGAAGAAAACAAAGCTCTAGAAAAGAATTCCGCGCAACTACGTCATGGCTTCTTTCAGTCACGTCGTCACTTTTTTACCTGTGCCTGGCCACGATCTCGACCGCCATGGCGTACCTTTAGAAACTGGGAATCATGACAATTGCGTAAACAGGTTGATGCTGGATGGCAATCGCTTGCCTTGAAGACTACTCCGTGGACCGGACGACTGCGCTTGTGAATCCGGAGAGGGCTGGGTCCTCCTGCAGGAGGCGAAGGGCCATCCGTTGTGTGCGGACCGTCCAGTGCAGACAGCCCAGCGAGTGACCGCAATTATGTGGAAGTCGGTGCTGCCCAGAGTGGTCCATGTTTCCCACCCGGACTGAAGCGATACATGCGAATGAGCACTGGCGGTCAAGTGAAGCCCGCCCATCGGCCGTGTGGACCATTCGTTGATGCTCAAACTCGAGCGATCACCGGTTTAGGTGGACACGTGAGTATGCTTGAGGGTGCCTATCAATTCAGATTCGAGATTGCAATACATGATGTCACCGTTGACGACGACTAGCCTAGATGATCGCCACCAAATTCCATTCGGCCCCAGTCACCACCCTCTTCTCCCACCTTCTCAAAGATACACCATGCACTGAACGGACCTATCAGACAGCCGGTTTACCGGGTACCATTTCCGGGCGATTCACGCTATATTGAGCTAAGAATAGCCAAGGCAGCTCTGGGCCGGGGGAAGGATCGGTGATGTACGGCCTGGTACGTCAGATGTTGGAGCTTTGGCTAGGCCAAGGGATGTGTTGACCCGGTTGAGTATATGGGATGCTGCAGCGTCTGCGCAACATAATTGGGGAGACTGAGAGATCACGCTGGCTTTTTTTCTGGCGCGGGTCTTCGATCAATTGGCCATGAAGCGGATTTCGTGAGATCTCTTTAGTCGTCACGCTAAAATGCATATCCACCGACGGGTATACGATGTGGGCTAGGCAGATATCGCACAGCCGGTCTCCACATCCGAGGGCCCGATATATGATACGGGTGCGTAAAGAATCTAGCTCCCTGACCGCTGACTGGACCAATCGTCAACATGAAGCTGGCCTCTGGGGTGATTACAACGCTCTTGACGGCGATCAGTGTTCTCGCTTCGAGCGATCTGGATCTCGGCGAGCAAGGTGGGATCGTTGCCCCGAATTATATTATCTCTGCGAAGCCGTCCACCAACGTGACACTGGCTATCAACACTTTGAATGCCGATCAGCGGAATGTCACTGCCAGCTCCTTGTACGGAATCATGCATGAAGATATCTCGCATTCCGGGGATGGAGGGATTTATGCAGAATTGCTCATCAATAGAGCGTTTCAAGGTGAGTCTCGAGCTCGACCGTCGTTGACTTTTAGGAACTCAGATCAATGCCAAAGATAATCCTGTTGAGCCATATCAGGCGACCCTGACTGGTTGGTCGACGATAGGCGATGGAATCGAAATGAGCCTCGACCGCTTGCATCCCCTCTCTACCTCACTGCCTAACTCTATGCAGATAGTGGTGGGTCAGAATGCCAGTGGGATCGTCGGGATCCGCAACACTGGTTGGTGGGGTATGGATGTTTCCCCCGGGAGATACAATGCCAGCTTTTTTGTACAAGCCGTCAATTCGACCTACTTGAGCAGTAACACAACCTTTACCGTTCAGCTGCGATCCAACACTACCGGACACGTCCTGGCAACGAGTACGATCGGTGAACAAGACATGCAGGTCGACACTTTTAAGTATCAACAGCTCAACGTGTCTTTCTACTGCAACACTTCGGCTCCCGACAGCAACAACACGTTCGAAATCACGTTTGATGGGAATGAAGCGCAAGGACAGACTTTCTTCTTCTCACTTTTCTCGTTGTTCCCGGAGACTTTTAAGGGTGAGTGATGTGTGACCTGACTGGACTGCCTACCAGCACAATTGACACAACAGGCCGGGCGAACGGTCTCCGAAAGGATCTGGCTGAAGCACTATACAATATCAAACCCAAGTTTCTACGATGTCCCGGCGGTAACAACATTGAGGGACAATCTATCTCGACCAGGTGGAAATGGTGGGAGACTCTTGGTCCTCTCGAAAACCGACCAGGGCGGATTGGCGACTGGGGATATTACAACACGGATGGACTTGGCTTGATGGAGTATCTCTACTGGTGCGAAGATATGGAGATGGAACCGCTACTCGCTCTTTATGCGGGATACAGTCTCGACGGCACTAGTTACCCTCTCAGTCACATGGACGAGGTCTTAGATGAAGTACTTGGGCAACTGGAGTTCTGTCTCGGCGACGTCTCTACCAAGTAAGCCAAATCTTTCGACCACTTGCTCACAGGTAGATGGGGATCTTACAGGGCTGAGCTGGGGCATCCTCAGCCTTTCGCCATACGCTACGTCGAGATCGGAAACGAGGATTGGTTTTCGTCGACATATCCATATCGGTTCAACTACCTGTACCCTGCATTGAAGAAAGCATATCCCGATATCACATTCCTAAGTACTGCGTATAACGAGAATGCCAAGGGTTCCAACAACCCGTATTCAAATTACACTATAGATCTGCCAGTCAATTCGGGATGGGATTATCATGTGTACTCGGTAAGTGTGTAGTCTTCCCCCAGCTAATAGCAGACACCATCACATTTTCTCGACACCTTTGACGCTTGGGACAACTGGGCCGAAATGAACAACTATACTGAGCAGAATCTAACGTTGGCTCTCGCGGAATACAGGTTGGTTTTTTAAAAAGCATATACTATCTACTGGCTGATGACGTGGTGTGTTCCAGCTAGATACCTCGACGGGATATGTCAACTACAGCGATCCACCCGCGGCGCACCCGTTGTACCCACAGATGATTCACGCCTTAGGAGAAGGGGTTTATCAGCTCTCGGCAGAGCGTAATCCTGATTTAGTCAAACTATCGGCCTATGCGCCGATTCTTCAAAATCGGAATAGTTACGCTTGGACTCCGAACCTGATCAGCTTCACGGCGAGTCAAAACGAAACGGTACTCACCACCAGCTACTGGCAGCAGTGGCTATTCAGCAACTTTCGGGGGGATTGCAATATCCCAGTTACACATACCGAAGGCGACATAAATCCGTTGTTTTGGGTGGGGAACATTATCAATGACTCTGGCTCTGTGTTGCTCAAGGTACGCATTCTTCGCGTCAAAGCTGACGTGTCCAGATCATCAACACCGGCAACCAAACAGTATCTCTGACCATCCAAATGGATGATGGATCTTATCAGAATGTGAACGCCACGACCCTCCAGAATGACGACCCTAACGCGTTCAACACCGTCGAAGGCCAAAGCGATGTCATGCCAAGGGTCCTGAAGGGCGGTGATCTGCCTGTGTTTGCCTCGTCGGAGTTCAAGTGGACAGTACCGGTCTTTTCCAGCACTGTAATTCAATTTGATAAATAGCCGCCATTTTGATGTAATGAGCAAGGAAAAAAAGAAGGAGACTGAAGCATCATCAGCCAGTATTCTTGAGAGGATTCGTATAGCAGATAGCAGTAATCTATGTGATAGTCTTGCATTTGTCCATTGCATGGATAAACTAGGAAATTACCCGAAGCAGTCTATCGAAAATGTCGACTTCACTCGTCGATCTCACTCATTATCACCAATCTATCACCAGACCTTGTAGTTTTTTTCAGATGCCGGGTCATGGCCTAGGCCCGCCGTATGCAGCTCGCCATAGGAGAGGTCTGTGGTTGGTGACCACTGTACTGGTCTTGTTGGTCATCGGACTCTCACTTGATTATACAGTCAGTCCGTCTTTATCTCTTGTCGCTGAAGTCAGGAAATCGCCGGCGCTGGCACTCTGTTGACTGGATGGCATCAACAAAAGACCTCAGACGCGCAATCGTGGCTACCGGACCAAGTACATCAGGAGGTGACGAATCCGAAAAGTACAGGGAGGATATTGATTACTGGTGGAGGAGGAAATATCGGTACGCACACCTAACAACGCATCAGCTGAGTTGTTAGGCAAATCTCTGATCCGTCGACTCCTGTCTTCCAACAACCATATTACCGTCCTCGATCTCATCTTCCATCAAGATGAGCTCGATGACATCCGCCGCGATCTCCCAAACGCTCATTCCCTGCTTCGAGTCGTTCAAGGGGACATTCGGGACGACGAGGCGCTGGAGGATGCGTTTACACACGACATCTCTGGAATCATTCACTTAGCCGCAGTCTCGCGCGTAGGCTGGTGCTTGGAGAATGAGCCCGACTGCTACGATGTCAATGTAGGCGGCACCAAGAAGGTCATCGATACCATGAAGAGAAAGGGCGTCAAAGCTTGGTTTATCCAAGCATCGTCTCGGGAAGTCTACGGAAATGCTGCGGAGTTCCCCGTACCCGAAACCGCGATCAACACTCCAGCGAACGCGTACGGTCAGACCAAGAGCGATGCAGAAGCCATCATCCGCGAAGAAGCCATTCGAGCGATACTACTTCGCTTGTCCAACGTGTATGGGGGACTAGCAGATCACCGAGAACGTCTGATTCCGGCCATAATCACAAGTGCTCTGTCTCACCGGACAATTCAGATGGTTGGAGGGAGTCAGGACCTTGACATGGTACATATCGACGATGTTGTCAATGGATTTTTGGCAGCTATCAGACGATTGGAGAGGGGTGAGGGACAGGGATCTGAGGCATATAACATCGGGACTGGGAAATCGGCATCGGCAATGACCATGATCAAGAAGGTCTTGCACCTTTCCAACTCGTCCTCGCCTCTCCAGATACTGCCAGGCGACAACCGTTTTCCAGATTACTACATCGGTACGACCAGTAAGGCAGAGGAAGAGCTTGGTTTCAAGGCGGGCGTGGGTATAGATGAGGGAATCGTTCGATTTGTCTCGGCTTTCTACCGCCAGACCGTATCCTTTATCGACGAGAAGATCGCTTCAACGTGCACTACGCCGCCAACTTATCGGACCAACGATCTTGCGTTATTGAACGGCTGTACCGGTACGATTGGTGTCGACGGACCGGAAGGGATGCAATATCTCTCCACGACAGTCAATGGAGAGGATCTTCCCTCGTGGGAGTGGCTCGATACGGATGAGATCCAGAACTGGGAGTTTCACGTCATGTCAGTATCTGATGAGGAAGTGGTTATGACTTTCTCGCAAGATTCTGGAAACCGGGTCATCACTTTTGCGACGACAGAAAAGGGACATCTGCTGGGATCTCAATCACGGTTCGCCGCTTCGGTCTTGGCCGGTAGCAATCACATCTCGCTGAAATTCGAAGACTCAGGTCATTATCTTGTGCCCGCGTTCATGGCTGACAAGACTCGGGAAACCCGATTCCGTATAACCCCGTTCTGCTGTCCTGGTAAGCCAGCGCCTTGGCCCTTTTTCGAAGAGGACCCTCTAGCCTCCGCAATCAGCGACACTCGCACCGGCACGCACCGCCATTTCAATGCATCACAGATATCGACCTTGTGTAGCCGTCTTGCCGCGGCTCAGACTGCGTCTCGGTCTCGCTTGATCGCCATCGAGCAGCTTTCACGGCCCTACAATCTAGTCGAACGATCTCTGCCCGCCGGGCAACCCCATGCATGGCGACAACGAGGCTTGGATCACTGTACGAACCTTTGTGACCACCCCACCACCTGCCTCGACACTGGCGATTGTGCTTGCGCGCAGAGTGCGTGTGTCGCCCGAGTCCGATATCCATTTACCGCATTCGCCAACGTTTCTGGCTTGTCCTATCCACCCCCGACCATCAACTGGGACGAGGTAGAGACTAACGATCCACTTATTCTCATTCGAAAAGTCGCATCCTCGTCTTGGCTCAACGTCCTCCGACCCCACGCTCGGCGATATTTACAGGGCTCGCCCTCCTGGCCAGGGATCCATCTAACCAGTCTGCCTGACGATGTACAGGCGAATCGTGATACCAATTGGGGTGATTTTGACAAGCTTCAGAGTACCCCTCATGGATGCTTTTCCGCCGACTCGGTCTTGGAGCGAGGAGTCAAGCTTTTGACCGCCGAATACCACTCGGACAGTCTGGTGTTCATGCCGTACTTTGCCGGTACACAGATGGTGGGTCGAGTCAAGAAGCATTTTCGCGCTGACAACACAGATGCCACCTGTGGAACCTTGGATCGACAATGCCATTCAGCATCATCTCCCAGCCGATTTTGACTCGACCCGACTGATCGTTCCTTTCACATTCGATTGGGGGGTCTGCAATACCGTATTGCATGACTTGTGGCGAGTTCGCGACTGGAGTAGCGTAAATGAAAGGATGACGAAGATTTCGAGCTGGCAGCCTATGGGCGATCTAAATAGTCCATGTGAGTATAGTGCGCACCTCAGCTTACCAAGTTGACATCAGGCTACCGCATCGACCAAGATGTCGTCATTCCAGCACGTACGTGTCTACAGGAAAAGCTGAGGGATACATATGGGAATCTGAACAATGTGCTACCGTCTCGAAAACGCTCCGTCCTTGTCGCCTTCAAGGGATCCTACAACGGTGCTGGTTCAGGACTGCGACGAAAGCTGGTCTGTGATAGAGCTATGCCTACGAGGCCTCGCCTGTCCGACGCGCACCGTCTTCATCGTTACTGGAACGAATTCAAACCTGGTAGTGATTATTTGGGCACTATCGGGGATACCGTGTTCTGTCCTATTCCCGGAGGAACAACAGGATGGGCGACCAGGACGATAGATGTTATCTACGCGTAAGTCACTGCTATCATCGCCCGGTGCCCGCGCTGATTACCTAGCGGCTGCATTCCAGTGCTCTTTGGTGATCAAACACATCACCCTTTCTGGGACATTCTCGACTGGACAAAATTTTCGGTCAACATCCCCGACAACCAGGTCAACCGACTCGAAGAAATATTGCTTGGCTACTCGTGGCTCGAGATCCAGCATCTTCAAACCAACCTCGTCCTGATACGAGACGCATTTCTCTACCCGGCCGAACCTGACATGAGCCCCAATCTCAAGGAGAGAGGTCCGTTCTTCTTTGCCTTGCATAGTACTGCTCTGCTGCGAAAGACCTTGTTTCCCAGCTGAATGCGGCGACCAGTTGTAATATCCTGCTCTACTCGCAGCCCCGCGGCAATAGCTTGGGTCCGTTTGTACTATAATTATCATCTTAGATATAATACCAGCAATGCATTTTTGGCACTGCGTCAATCTTTCTCAGATATTGTTTAGACTTTATACATAGTTCAACCTGCTTCCTCGTCAAGATCCGACCGCATCGTAAGTCCACTACATACAAAACAATTATCGCCCACATCGAGGCAGAAGTCGCTGTGAAGAGAATCCGTCTCGCCGCGTTCACCTGAGGAGTTCTGAACACTTCTCGGCGCAAGCTACCACAGCTGCTTGCTTCTCATCAGCTGCATATGGGCGGGGGACTCACGGGATGGCCAGACAATGCGTCAGGAAAGATAGAGGCGTCACAGACTCGTAGGTTACTGATCCCGTAGACCTTTAGGTCCGGGCTCACTACACTGTTGTCTTCTTTCGCACCTGATCGCAATCAGCCACTTGGTGGAATAGGCGGTACTGAGACCTACCCATCTTGCAGGACGACATTGGATGATAGATCGTCTCAGAATCTGCGAATCAGCGGTCATCAGGAGTCACGGCGGTAGGTCGTACACTTATCGATATGAGCGTTCAAGTCCTCGTCCGATAGCTCGTCGAATTTTGCTGGGACATCTGACTCTAGTAGAAAGTCAGCCAGGGGTGCAACCCTCGATAGACGTCGAATGAGCTTGATGCCCTCCATCAACGCCTTCCTATTAGCTTTTACGAGAAATCTTTTCCACTCGCCTTTCTGTCGTAGCCATCTGGATCACTCAAGTATCGATGGTCGATCAAGGGGTCGTCGAAGACGCTGTCCGACCGACAAGTCACTACGCCGGAACTTCTTGGACGTAGAATGACGGAAAATATGGTATAGTAATCCCCGTTGGGATCCGCCAAGTCGCCCATTGAGTGGCTGAGAATGAGCGATTACATGAGGGTGGGCTTACTTCGTATAGTGAACAGGAGCTAGCAGTCAGTACATCAACATAGGATGAGAGCATGAGACTTGCTAGTGATCAATTCCAGATCTGGTGCGTTCGGCCCGCTCGCATTGACCAAGTGGCTGGGAACCTCTGACTTTGCACCTGGCACTTCGTCTGATCTGAGGAATGCTCCTATTTCGGCGCCCTTTGAATCAGATCAGCTCACATGGTGTGTTCTTACATTGCTTGAGAGTGGACCTGTTCCATTCCAAAGCCACTGAAGGAGACTGGGGATCTGCGACGTCAGTGTTGTGCATTTCGTTCACTTCGTGGTCCAAGCTTACTCCTTTGACAGGATGACGGAGGTACTGACCACTTGTTCCCGGCTTGGTGTTGAATGTTGGACCCGCCATGAGGTGGTCTTTGAGGTTCTTACCGACACCCGGGAGGTCCACTTGACTATGTACGCCGAGCTTCTCCACTTCAGCCGATGGCCCTATGCCAGACACGAGTAATAACTGAGGTGTACCATACGACCCCATGCATACAACAACCTCCTTCCTTGCCTTGACGTAGTACCGAGGCCCATCTCGACTTTGGGCAAGCTCTACTGCATTAACGGAACCATTCTCGATATTGAGTCGAGTGACCCGGGTTGCGGTCAAGATCGACAAGTTGGAACGGTTTGTTACCGTAGCCGGTAGATATGCGGCCGATGTCGACGATCGGGTGCCGCCAGAGTCGACAGTAGCCTGAAACCGGGCGATGCCTCGTCGGCCACGATCTAGGTTGTAGTCTAGATTGGCAGGCAATCCTTCTTTGATCTACAACGTCAGAACGCTTGCTTATAATTCAACTTAAGGCTCACGCCCGTCTCCAAAAATGCTTGGGATATCACGTTTGTAGGAGGGAAGCTGGTATTCCAGAGACCTCCTTTTCCTCGCTCCTACAGGATGTTCAGTATATGGTATCTTTCCTCATCACGAGACTGACCGAGAGATCCACGTTGTATTCGGGGTTCGGTGTGAAGTTTTCGGAGATCTTGAAGTATCTCTTCATCGACTGCCATCCCCAGCCGGTGGCTCCTTTGCTTTCCCACTGAGATCAGACAAATGTCGTGGATCTATGATGATTGCATTACTCACATCATCATAGTCTGAGGGTGCACAGTGCTGATATATTTGAGCATCTGAGAATCAGATTGAATGGAAGGTTTGAGATGATCAAAGCCCACTGATTGCGCTACAGCCTCCGAGCATCTTGCCCCTGGGCAGATACATTTCTCGGCCTCCCACCTTTTCCTGAGGAGTTGTGGAATAGTTCCAGTCGGCAGGTGTCTTGTAGAGGTTCGGCTACATCGATCAGCACAAGACGGTATACAGGAGAGCTCATACCCAGCCAGCCGGGATTCGACTAAATATTTGCCTAGCGTCTGACTCGCCGGCTTCTATCACCAGGACAGAGATCTCTGGGTTTTCAGTGAGCTGGTCACATCAGCATCGTAGGCAGCATATATCTGAGCTGTGTCTGTGCTTACACGACTCGCGATGACACACCCAGCTGTGCCTCCTGAGAAGATCAGTAACCCCCGTGGACAGCTAGTACACTTACCTCCACAGACGATGTAGTCGTACTCTCGTGCATCGTCATCCTTTCCGAGCGTCGCAAAGGAGGCTATCTCGGTCGAGCCAGCATAACTAGACCAGGCTGAACCCATGGTGTATGGTATACACAAACGATGTAGAGGATCAAGAGACGTTCGGGACTGTGTGGGGGAGGGGGAGGGGGGGAAAGGGGGGGGGGACCGGCAGCGAACTGTACCCGGTCGGGGAGCCATATAACCGACCAAGGCTCGTATCGGCACAGAAACTCATAAAAGCAGTGCCGAGATCTCATGCATATGTACGGAGTTTTCCTTGGCAGGGAGCGACACTGGCACGTGATCCGTGCAGCGATAAATCATTCTACAGAGACCAGTCGTCCCACTTGATGCCAAACATTTTTTCTCGGCCGGCCCCATCCAGAGGACCTTTGAGCACCGTCCCTGTCTCGGCTTCATACTGGTGCCAAAACTCGACCAGTTCCTGAAGCTTCGTTGGAGCTGTAGCAGCTAGATCTGTGGTCTCTCCTGGGTCTTGTAGGGTCAGCGATCGCAGTCTAGGAGGCTTTGTCGAGCACATACCGACAGAGAGATCGTACAGTAACCACTTGTCATTTCCAGTAGGTGGGGGCAGCCATACGGCTTTCCATGTCCCTTGACGTATCGCTGCCTGGCCAAAGACTACGGTATTAGCCTCAACCGCCATTCAAGGGCTGAATACCTACGTTCCCATCCATGTATGGCGTTGGCATCATGTACTTCAGGATCAAGGCCAGCGAGCCAAGATGCCCACGACTTCCCTCGAGGGACCAGAACATCGCGGCCACGGAACGTTTTGCCTGGATGCGACACCTGGGCGAGATCAAGCTCAACGTAAGCTTCGTCTACGGTAAAGGTCGGGACATACCACGGTAGGTAGGATGTCCATGACCGTCGTTAGATCGTGCTTGATGGTACCTTGGACTGCTTTGCCAAGCTTGGGAAATGCGACAATGCTGGGGCAGCGAATACCTCCCTCTGTCGACCAAGCTAAGAAAGTCAGACGCCATCGACTCCAATAATCTCTTACTTTTGTACATCCGAGATGGCGCAGTGGCAGCTTGAGCCCACTGCGGTCCAAGATAAGTCCAAGAGTTACCTCGACCGATGTTGTCAAGACTGTTGTCAAAGAACTTTTCGATTGTCTTGGTGATTGCTTCTCCCATAATCGGTATGGCTTCCAGTCTACCCGTAAGTAAGGCTTCAACAATTTGAGAAAGCACTTACAGAGCCCCTTCTGCTCCGTTGTCACTGGAAAAGAATACAAAGGTATTCTCCAGCTCGCCAGACGCTTCGAGATGTGCGATCACCCGCCCGATCTCATTGTCCATAACAGTCACCATCGCGGCGTAGACCTGGCTGTAAGTGGGACGGCGAGGTGACTACAGCGAGACGCAACATGCCTCCATCTTTCGTGCACTGATGGCCCGGTCTTCGACGCTCATATCCTCCCATTTCAAGGTATCGTAAGCGTTCATCATGGGATGTGCTTTGATCTAGGATCAGCCATCACCTCGTAACCATTGGCTTACATCCTTGGCGATCAAGCCTGCGTTCTTGAGGTTTTGCAAGCGCTCTAAGCGAAGCGCTTCGGGGCCGGCATCATATCTTCCCCTATACTTTGCGACTTCTTCTTCTGGAGCTTGAAGAGGCCCTTCTTGGTCAGTCATTGCCGTGGAGGAAACGTACAATGCGGCGCAGTGAAAGGCAGGTAAGCGAAGAATGGTTTGTCTAGGTCGCGATCCCCAAGATATCCGATCATCCGGTCTGTAAAATAGGTCGACGAGTAGAAAGGTCCGGGAATTTCCTTGTGAGATATGGGCTTCTCGTTTTCCACATACAAAGGTGGAAGAAACTTCATGGCCGGGGTGTTGTCGTCTAAGAAAGGTTCATACAGATCTACAGATCAGCTCAAGGTGCTTAACGGATCCTCAAACGAGACGGACAATGGTTTCCAGCTCCAGGCAATAGTGCAAACACCTTCTGAAACCCCCTGGCGTGAGGCTGTGCTTTAGGCGGAAGACCCAAGTGCCACTTGCCTGTATGTGTTAGCTTACTATTGCACCACCAACGAAAAGCCACACCTGACATGATGGTCTCGTAGCCAGCATCGGCAAGTATTTCTGGCAAAGCCGCAACTCGCTACGGCATCAGATCCAGGTAACGCGGCGATCAGGTGCGCGGATACTCACGTCGTTGAGCATCCCTTCGTATCCAGGACGGCCCTGATAGAAGGGGTCACGACCGATGGTTTCTGCCATCTGACCCAGACCAGCCCTGCACACTTAGCTACGTTATCATCCGCGATGCCTGGCTTTGACCCACAAGTGGTTATCGGTTCCACTCATCAACATCGATCTGGGACATAAGTGTCGCCGGCATCAGTCGATCGAACGTACCTTGTCGGACTACAAGCGGAAGCTGTGTGAAAGCCAGTCTGTCGTACACCTCGAGCAGCGAGCTTGTCAAGATTCGGCGTCGCGATCTGGAAAGATCAGCCCCATGCACCTTTTCCGGACGAGCGCCTGACCTCGGATCCGAAAGAGCCAATATCACTGAAGCCGAGATCATCGGCGACAATCTAAGGACTATCAGCCCTGTCCTGTTGACGTGCACATACGATCAAGAAGTTAGGTCTGCTCATGATCGTAATCAAGGTGAAGTGTCGTGTGAGAATTCGTGCAGAAAACGCGCCGGTCTTGTTGTCACAGAATGTTCCCCGGAGATGACCGACGATGGCGCAATTTGTGCTGATTGCCGTCAATTAGCACGACATGGGCACGACATTGCCGTACACTCGTATCAATGTCGGCGCCGCCTAGGCCGGTGCATCGAAGCGAGAGATATTCCCGGAGAATATTCCGAGATATCTGGAATATCTTGAATACGAGCTCGTACGTGATATGTCGCTCATTGATTAATATTGGCATAAAGCCAGCTGCATTTTCGGATTCGCAGAACGGTCCCCTCTCGACCAAGATGTCGGTTCCGCATTCGCCTGGCAGCTTGAACGATAAGGATTCGAGTTTTACAGCTCCACATGACTCGAGCAGCGACAGTGTCTTCTCGTACACCGAGGCCGAGGAAAAACGAGTTCGTCTCAAACTCAACCTCACCGTCCTTCCGCTTCTATTCCTCGGCTTTTACGTCTTTCAACTTGAAAGGGGCAATATATCGAATGCGCTGACTGACGGCTTTTTGATCAAAGTGGGGATTACCCAAGACGAGTTCAACATCGGACAAGCCCTGCTCTTTGTAGGCATCATCCTGGGCGAGTTGCCATCTCAGTACGTGTTGCAGTGGATCGGACCTCAAGTGAGTGATGCAATCAGACTGGCGTCGGAAATCGCTGACTCACAGCTCTGGATAAGTTTCCAGGTCATGGCGTTTGGCCTCGTCGCAACCTGCCAAGCTTTCCAACATAATTACGCTTCTTTCCTAGTGACAAGAATCCTCCTCGGTATCACCGAGTGCGGGTATATTCCTGGCGCTCTCTACACGCTATCCACCTACTACAAGCGATCCGAACTTGCGACTGTCACGGCCATATTCTTCTTGGGCAATACTTTGGCCTCGGCGACGTCCGGTTTGTTAGCCTATGGAATCCTGCCACTTGGTGCCAAACATCCCCAATACCACGGCTGGCAGTGGTTGATGCTAATCGAGGGATCGATGGCCCTCTGTGTTTCTTGTCTTCTCATTGCCTTCCTGCCAGGGTCTCCCATCCGACCTCGACCACTTTTCCTCCCTATCCGTTACTTTACCGACCGGGAGGAACGAATCGTAGCTCATCGTGTTGTCCTGGATGACCACGCCAAGTCCGACTCGTCTCGACGACTTGCCATGAAAGAAGTTTCTGATACGTTAGGAAATTGGCGAATATGGCCACATGTATTGATGGCCATCGCATACATTGCACCCACATCCGCACTTGGAACGTGAGTTCTCACCGACGACCTCGCTGAATTCCGCCAGATATGGTCCGACGTTGATCAGGGGATTCAACTTTGATGGTGAGTTGCTTCCCGTCTAGAAGGCCTCACTGACGGCCAGCTCTTACGGCCAACGCGCTTTCCTCGGTAGCCGGCTGGACGTTACTGGTACTCACACTGGTATACGGCTATTTGAGCGATAGACTGCATGTTCGTGGTCCCCTGGTTATCCTTGCGCTGAGCTTGTCGACGATCTTCTGGATTGCGTTCCAGCAAAAGTCTTTGTCGTCAGACCGATGGTTAAAATACGGCCTACAAGTTATGGCCCAGGGTTTCAATTCTGGCTTTCATGTACGTCATCCGCTCCTGGTATTTCAATGGCTGACACTCAGCCTGTCAACGCGACCTGGTTGTCGCTTAACTGCCGAACACCGCAAGAGCGATCGATCGCTATGGCTATGTGTAAGCGATTTTCAGCTGTGAGGGTTCAACGCTGACTGCAGTCATCATGGCGGCTAATTCTGGAGGTCTGGTCGGCTCGCAGCTTCTGAGAGGAGATGACGCCCCCTTGTATCGAAGGGGCTTTAAGATTTGCGTCTGTCTCTTGTCGTTCGCTTTGGGGGTCGGAATCCTACAGCACATTCAATACCGTTTCACCAATCAACGCCTGGAAAATAGGGAGCAGTCGACGGTCGAGACGCCAGGCAGGCAGGTGTCGGGTTTCAGGCATACCTTGTAGCATTTGTACACGGGATACGAAAACTTGAAACCTATCACAATTCTTTTGGACCATCTTCATGCATTCAGTCGATCAGAGTTGAGTGTGAGGTCCGCAGTAGTTCGGTCGTACTTGACAATGCGTAGCTGCGGGTTGGTTGCCCAATTAGGGTGGAGCTTCGGGATTCAACCATGATAGAAAGATCTAAACTTCAGGGATGACAGGAGAATGAATGGAGAGAAGACGTACTGCATCCCAATCAGTATTTGCCATGTTTGGAGCAGAGAGGTCCCCATTATTGTGAGTCGGATCTTGATCCCTGTAGGTACTGTCGTTGACATCAAGTGGTTCCGGTATAGTGCTTGACTCGAACGCCAACAACCATGACTCGAAATCGGTAAAGTCGAGATTTGGGGCGGGAGGGCAGATATTGAATGAGCAATCCTGCTCGGACTGGGTAATCAGATCTTGCAGCCCACCTTCAGACTGTCCTTGAGATGAGTGGACTCGAAGAGGAGCCGAAGAATGCCGATCACCGTCGGCAAATAGGCTGCCTAAAAAATCCGCTTGTAGGGCCGCTGTGGTCTGTCGGTCCTGGCTAACGGTCTTGAACATCCTTGAAGTGGTATCAATCAGCGTGGCAGCACTGTCTCTCTGAGCTTGCTCGATACAGGGACTGTTCACCAACTGAGCTTTGGTCAGCTCCGCTTTTCGGTTCTTTCCGGGGAGTCGACACCTCGATGACTGACGAATCGCAGGAAACAAGCGGCATCTGAAACATCATCAGCTAAGTATTCGATGCAATCTACTTACAAGCTACCATGACAGCTATGCTGTCTTGAGCGTGCTGTAGGATGGTCACGTCCAGATCGCGTATTCTCTGCAGCTGCATGAGATTCTCCGTCGCTAGAGTGTAACAGTATTGTTCGGACGAGTACCTCTGTTGACCCAATCTAGCTTCCGTCGGCGCAGGAGTCAGGATCGAGGTGGCATCGATGGCAAAGCTGTTGAGTGTCAATCGAATCTAGGTCTTCAGCTAATTAAAGCAGGCCGCGAGACTTCATCTGATGCGGTATAGATTGGCATGCGGGCACGCAGGCCGCGAAACATTGGGCAACGATGTAGAGTATTAGACGGAAATCTGACCCACATGAAGCTCGAAAAACCGGAGATACGCCCAATAACGGTCTGGAGAATTATGTCTGGTCATCTCTTCTTCCCAGAATGTCTTCCACTCATCCAAATCGTAGCTCACTGTGTCAGTCGTTGTGACATTTTGATCGCGTCAACATACTTGACAGCTGATCTATCAGCCTTCAGATCACCAGACCTTCAAAAGGGAGCAGCTTACACAGCAACTCTCGAGCAATTGATTGACTCTTGCTGCGATCGCGAGGACCCTCATTGACTCCGAATCGATCTATGGCAGAACACTATACAGCATCAGCAGCGGAATGGCTTTGCGGACTCACAGCTATGCTTCGCAATTCGGTGAAGCCAGCAATCACCGCATCTCCGTCGAGACGTAGGGGATGTTCCGAGAAACTTCTTGGACTGCGAATGATCAGATCATTCCCACGCAGACACCAGTCTGTTGCGATTATCAGCCTCGTTGAGTATACACACTGGAGGAGGTTACAGACCTCTTCCAGTGGTTGATGACAAAGCTCTGTCCATCATAAACGCCCTTGACGGTCAGTTCAGCTGGGCGTTAGAGCAAGACAACGATCTCACAGCATCCACGTCCTCATGCGACTTCGCTGTTCTCGAATCGCCTGTATTCCTGCTCCAGGCATATCCGACAAAGGTGTCTTATCTAGTCCTATCTCGACGGCGAGACGGCACAGCAACCCGACGTACGTCCATCCACGATCGTCATTGGGGGCCTTCCAAAAGTACATCGAAACTATCAGTCTTTGATCATGTTTCGGCGTTGGAGTAACGCACCACCATCCAGCCTTGAACCGTTTCGATGGACCTGTGACCACCTAGTACTGCTCGTACCGAATAATTCCTGACAGCTTCTGTGATAGCATTGATCATCGGAGGCGCTATGAATCGAGCTGCGGCGAGTAGGATAGCAGTGAACCTGATTCTCAGTGTCTGTCCTGAAGCCCGTGCTCACAAGAAGTCACTCCGCTCTCGGATATAGTCGAGCTTATGAAGGGCGGGATCTAAAAGCATGATGATCGGGTTCAACATCTCGAAGAAACTATCAAAGTGAGCTCATTTGTTGCCAATCAAAGTATCTGTTACTCACAACTCGAATAAATGAGTCGCCATATCCAGGGACAACACCCCGCGCGTAATCAGATCCTCCTGGAGTATTCGCGTCTGCTTGTTGCCTTGCCCACGATTTGAAGTCGGGTTGAGGAGAGTCCGAAGGGAGAATGGACGATTTGCGCCGGATATGAAGGGAAGCGGATTTGCAGTGTACTGCGCTTGATCCAGAGGAATGTCGTCACATGAGGATCCTTCTTGCTCATCGACCGCCTGGGAGCCATAGCGAGCGATGTCTATACTTACGTCTGGGCGGAGTGATGACAGGGGGAATACCGAGTGATCGGACCCTCGCGAGTCCTGTCGAATTCCGCTATTCTGCGGGGGCAACATAGCATCGGCTCTGGGTAGGTCGAGGCCCCTCACCCTGTAGGTGAGCTTCTCAGCCACAAGAAGAGTCACTCACCGTTTGCGACCTCTCTTGTGCTGTTCAAACACACAGACACATCCAGCTGCCTTGCACCTTTCGCACTGAAGATCTGACGAATGCGTCTTGACGCATTTCGCTTTACAACGTCGACATAAGCTGCAAGCCACTACAGGTCCCTTGCGACCACGCCTTCGAGAGTCATGATCGTCTGTAGTAGACAGCATGTCTCAAAGAAAGGTCGAATGTATAGTAGACGAGCCCTGAGTGTGGAATCCCATCATTCAGAGTTATGTCCAAGCAAGGTGAAGCGAGACCGGGAACAGGTGGTGGCCGTATCGGATTTCCACGTGGGCAATCGGATATACATCGGTCTACGGGTCCTAACTACGCACATTCCGGGACGGGAGTCGCACCCTTGCCTGTCACTACGTAGTCCCTCAGATTGGTCAGGGCTAGAACTTCCATCTTACGTCTAGCATCACAATTCTCGGTACCGACATGCGGTAGCAAAGTCACATGTGGCATGGCTATCAAGCGCGGATCCACTTTTGGTTCCTTCACGAAAACGTCCAAACCGACCGACCCCAGCTTCCATATTCAGCTTGTCTATCAGGGGAAGGGGGAGAGACTCACATGTCCATCCTGTAGAGCCATAATCATGGCCTCTTCATCGATAATTGGACCTCGGGCGGTATTTATTATGATGGATCCTTGCTTCATCGCTCTGATTTCGTTCGCTCCGATGAAACCGCGGGTTGTATCGCTCAAAGGTATACTGACCAATAGGACATCGACTATCCGCAGCATATCGTACAACTCCGGGACATATGGCACATCGGCTGGTGCCGCTGTGCTCTGCCTTCGATTATGATATATCATCGTCATACCAAACGGGCGGATGAGGTTGACAAATGTCAAACCTATGCCTCCCATGCCGAGGATACCTATTGTTTTTCCGCTGAGGTCTCGGGCTCCCGCTTCGACATGTTTAAGAGGACCGAATGCGCCCGATCTGAGCTGGGCTTCGCATTCACTGAATCTGCGCATCGTGGCAATGAGAAGGTAGACGGCAGTGGTAGCCGTAGCTTCGTCGACAGCCCCTGGCGTATTGCTCACAGTGATCCCTAGCACACATCAATCAAGGCAAATTTGAGCAAGCACATAATACTCACCTCTTTTCTTTGCAGCAGCCACATCAACGGAGTCGTACCCTGCACCTTTGTGAGCGAACCATTTGCATGATGCCGGCAGAGCATTCATCATTTCTTGATCAGGTTGTCCTACCGCATCGGCAGAGAGGTGTTCATGGTACACACCGACAATGTCACCGTATCTTCCCTCCGGCTTCATATCGGCGAATAGCTCTGAGCGAGATACTGATTGCATCTCCTACACATGAGTTCTCGCTGGACTTGTCCACTCACGATCACCTGCGCAACGGTCTCCAACAAATATCGACAATCTTCTTGAGCCCAGTAGAGTCGCCCTGTGATACATGTCAGCTTGTCCTATTTCTCACAGATTGAACCTACCCATGATCAATACTCGAGGAGGCATCTTTGCTATGTGAGGTGTGCAGTGACTAGACTCGCGGACATAGATTTCAAAGATCAGCCGGCCTACGGAAGCGCAACGGGCCGGCTTGTACCGGAACTCGGCGTATTGAGCGGTGACTTGACAACAGCCCTCCCGGTTATAAGCGCAGTGCTTCATGTAGCCCTTTCGGCCTATCATACGTCAAAATGGCGGAAACCACTCAGTCTTTTCTTCAGCTCAAACAAGAGCTTGCGAATACATACCCCAACTTTGAAGCCCGAGTTACCCAGACTTGGCAGGAGATCTTGCTCGAGCTCGATCATGTAACGAGCAGAATCGCCAAGACTGGTCCCGATTACGTGCCGATCATCGAATTCAACCAACTTGACCAAATCGACCATGATAAGTTAGAGGAGCTGAAAAGAAGGGGTACCTTCGTCGTTCGCCAAGTGGTACCGGAGTCCGAAGCGTCTGAATGGCGAGCCGACCTAAAACAATGGATTGCAGCCAACCCGAATGCCGAAGGAACTCCCGCGGATAATCCGCAATACTTTCAGATCTTTTATACCAAGCCACAAGTTGCGGCACGAGCACATTCAAATGTCTTGAAGGTACAGAGCTGGTGCAACAGGCTCTACACCCACTCTCAGGATACGGAGCCGGTGGACCTCGATCAACCTCTGACTTATGTCGACCGTTTCCGAATGCGAGAACCGGGTTTCGCGTGGGGTGCCCATCCCCCTCACATGGATGGCGGTGCAATCGAAAGATGGCGTGACCCGACCTTTCGACAAGCTTTCGAGAAGATCCTCCAGGGAGAATGGCGATCGCATAACCCGTATCATCTGAAAGGCCGAGTCGGCGCTAGGACATCCACCGAGGGACAACCAAACCAAGCCAGCATCTTCCGTACCTTTCAAGGTTGGCTGGCGGTCAGTAACACGGGTCCGGGGGAAGGTACACTCAAGGTGTTCCCCGATATCCTTCTGAGTACCGCCTATATCATGTTGCGACCGTTCTTTGCATCTACAGTCCCCCCTGATCACCCTGCAGCTCTCGCCGTTGAGAATTGGCGATATGGTGAGTTGACTGGGTGTAGTAGCCGAAACGTAAGCTAACACACAGACATAACGAGCCCCGAGTTCCATGGGGTTGCTACTGGTGCATCAGCTGGAGCATCTGGCGGAGTTCGTCCATTTGAATTTTCTCCTGAGACCCACCCCCACCTGCGACTCGAAGAAGCGATGATATCTGTCCCCCCTGTTAGGCCGGGAGATATGGTGTTCTGGCAGGCAGATGTGGTTCACGCGGTAGAGAAGGAGCATAATGGGAAAGGGGACTCTTCGGTGATGTACATACCGGCTGTGCCGAAGTGTCCCCAGAACGATGATTATGTGGCACGACAAGCCCAAGCGTTTACCGAAGGTCGTCCTCCACCAGATTTTCCTCAGGGTCGTACCGAGCTTGACTACGCCATGCACGCTACGAAAGAAGATATACGGAGTAATCTAGCGTTAAAGGCGATGGGGTTGGCGGCTTAAGGAGATCAGACAGAGTACCTAAATCAGATCGAGGTGTCATGTATTTACTACTTTTTTCGAGCGCTTGGTGGACAAGCATTCTTACGGTAGACTACCGTCTCAAAGCTACTGTATCAGATCATCCTACCCGTCGCCCGCAGAGAACGTAACGCTAGCTCGACCGGCAAATCAACTTCATGGACTCGCGTTATCTTGACACATGCTCAATCGCTCCGCTGTTGCAAGGCGGAGAACAAAGTGTCTAGACTATACAGTACAGTGCATCACATATACTACTGCAGGAAATCCCCTCCGGTCTCCTTTTTTAGCAGCTCGTATTCTGGTTGAAACTGAACCTTAGCCAGATTCCGAAGAACTGTACTCACGTTATTGTAAATTGTCTCCCAATAGCCATTGCTCTCTTTTGTATACGCCGCATCTTCTGGCGCAATGATCGACTTCTTCAGGCCATTTGCGGCAGCGGCTTCGACTAGCAGTTGCTGCTGACAGATCTTCTCCAACAAGCAGAAAAGATAAATGCACTCATCGACAGTTTTTCCGACTGTATCGTCAGCCATCCAACTCAGAGTAAATCGGCGAGCATACGGGTCAGAAGACCATGATTCTGCATGATTACCGCCTGGTTCCTTGGTCCCAGCGCGTTTGCGATATTCTTCCCTTCTTGGTCGCTGAGAACGATACCACCATAATTTCCGTATACAGACAGATTGTCGTGAAACAGACAAGCATCCTGCTGCATGATATCGATCGCCTTGCCAAACGAGGCCCATGTCCTTCCGTGAAGACTGTGACAATGAGCGGCAGCCACTGCATCAGGTCGAGCTAGGTGTAGGGTGTGATGAATGACATAGCCCGCTTCATTGACAGGTAGCTGAGCGCCGTGCTCGGTGACGTATCCATCGGGGCCGACCAACACCAAATCTGATGCCTATCGATCAGAGAGGACCGATGAACATGGAAAAGGGAAGTCACATACCTTGATCAAGGAGAAGTGCATGCCGAACGGGTTCATCCAATAATGGTCGGGCATAACCGAGTCCCGGACGGTGATATGACCAGCTGTCCCTTCACCGAAACCCATTTTACCCCAGTAGCGGAAACAACCAGCCATATGCTGCTTCAACCAGGTCCTCTCTTCGTACTTGTCGTCGAAGGTGGGTACACCTGGCATCTTGATCGTGCCAGCTCGGTCTCCCCTCCAAACTCGTTGAAAAGGATTGTCATCGAGATCCTGTTTATGGGTGTTGATGTGATCCGAGCTCCCCTGCAGACGTAATCTGGGGTTACTTATTTGAGTTTCGCTTGCCACGGTGGTTGTCGACATGATCGATACGATTGATAAATGATCGGCCGGTGCATCGTGGCTCAAGCTCTACTATCAGAGGTCGCAGTGGGGCTACCAAGACGCCGGTCATCAGGCCGGAAAGACGCCGCCAATGTCACCGGATACCGCCCAAGAGGGGTAATTCCCGATATCTGTGGAGCCCTCTGTCCGGCGTCTTGACGGCGAATTTGGGATGCAGCGACTTATATATGTCATTACATTCATTGCTTGGCTGATGCGTTTATACAACAGTCAGCTACAAGATGGCGGGTATCAACGACAAACCCCAAGTGAATGATCACGACCACGTGGAAACTGTCCCCGAGACGATCTTGGGCACACCGGCCGATATGGTGCTTTCGACCTTGGTAGCCCAGGACGGTGTACCCTGGTTTCGAAAACCGAACCTAAGGAAATTATACCTGCTGTTCATCGGCAGTGTGCTTTGTATCGAAACCACATCCGGCTACGACGCTTCTGTCGTCAATGGGCTCCAGGCGGTGCCCAAATGGATCGAGTGTAAGCTCAAATTCCTGGCCGCTGTTCGAAATACCCACTGATTCTGCAGATTTCAACAGCCCAAAAGGAACGACGTTGGGACTTATCGGTTCGATGTATGCTCTTGGTGTAGGTCATTCGTACTTCGCTGTACTCTTCTAATAAAAGGCAATTGCTTCAGTACCTGTGGTTCCTTTTGTTGCCGACAAGTTTGGTCGTCGACGATGTACACAACTTGGCTGTCTAGTCATGATCACCGGGGCGATTCTTCGTGAGTTATCCTATCCTCTATATGATAGAGCTCATGCCACTGCAGAAACTGCAGCCCAAAACACTGCGATGTTTATGGTGTCTCGAGCGGTCATCGGTGTCGGCATCACACCGGCGATCGTCGGTGCCTCGAACTTGATCAGTGGTAAGTTTAGACGTTGTGTTGCAGCTCATGCTGTATACTGACCTTCTAGAGTTGGCACATCCCAAAGAGAGAGCCCGACTTGGCTCCCTATTCAACGCCTTCTTCTTTACCGGTGAGCGTTCTTGGACATGTTTTCGTGCCTCTGGCTGATGTTCAGGATCTGCGTTAGCAGCCATAATTACAATCGCAACCTTTCGCATGGCATCCGATTGGGCATGGCGAGTTCCTAGTCTGCTTCAAGTCGCACCAGCCTTAATATCTTTCTGCTTCATATTCCTCATCCGTAAGTAATGGGACACGTGCAGTATCGAAAGTCTGCTGATAGTTAGCCGAGTCACCTCGATGGTTGATTGCCAACGGCAAGCACGAAGAGGCTTTGCGTATCCTTATCACCTATCATGCCGAAGGCGATGAGCATTCCGAACTCGCACGAATCGAGTACGCTCAGATTCAACAAACTCTTGCACTGGAGAAAGAACTAGCGAAGCAGAGTTGGCGATCGCTCATGAAGACCCCTGGCGATCGAAAGCGTGTCGCCATCGCTGCCTTCTTGGGTTTGGCAACTCAGTGGTCCGGAAATGGATTGATCTCGTACTACTTATCGCCGATTCTCACAAACGTAGGGATCACGGATGCTCTTACTAAGCAGACTATCAATCTTGGCATCACTCTTTGGGGGGCTCTCACCGCTTTCACGATCGCCTTCTTCTCGACTCGTTTCCCTCGACGTCGAGTGTATCTCCTATGTACCTCTTTGATCCTGGTGGTCTTTATTATGTGGACAGCATTTTCGGCTCGATTTGCCGAGACTGGTGATCGAGTCTGGTCAGGTCTCGTGGTCACTCTGATCTTCCTGTACCAACCTTGTTACAATATGGCGTTCAACGCCCTCACATACGCCTATCTTCCAGAACTATTCCCCTATCGGATTCGTACGCGAGGCGCAGCCGTCTTCCAATGGTTCTCTAGGGCCGGTCTCTTCCTCAATACATTCGTCAATCCTATCGGGATGCAGCAAGCCGGCTGGAAATACCTCACCAGCTACTGTGTCTTCATCGGGTTCGAGATCGTCTTTATTTACTTCATGTTCCCTGAAACGGTCAACAAATCGATCGAAGAGTTGGCGTTCCTATTCGAAAAGGATGCACATGCAGAACAAGGGAGACGAGTAAGGGAGCAGACCGAAGGCGATTCAAAGGAATGAAGGAATAATGTGTATACTATGCAGGAACTTTGCAAGGCCCAATACCCATGTGTCGCTTGAACCCGGATTGTGCTCTATCCGTAGCTGATCTTATGGACAAAGTTGTGTAAGCGTATCTGCCGATGTTTGGGCGATAGAATGGCCGATGCCTGCGATCTCAGGTGTGCAGGAGGAGAATCCTCGACGAGACAGTCATCCTAATATCTGATGTTTTACGAGAAGAGTGTTGCTTGCCAGTTCAGCGACTGCTCCGTTTCAAAGTCTACTCACAGTCATTGGTATCCAGCTTATGGGTGAGGGCGGTTCTCGAGCTGTGTTGAGAGCGTTCGGCTATATAACGCGCCGATATGGGTGCGAAGGCACACGGCCAGCTATCTCATATTCATGGAGGGCGTTCTCCCCAGATTTGATAATGTGATCAACACCGGAAGCGACGTTATGGCAAGGCGGATTTATCGTACCTGATGTCGGAGATCTCGTTCGCAAGAGCACTTTTGCGACACTGAGAAGCCTAGTAGCCTAAAGACCTCTACAGTAGTCATCAGTGAGTGTATCACCCGTCCCATACTTCTGCGACTGGCATGCATGTTAAGCCGTCCATTAGAGGTCACAAGCTTGTCATGCCGAGTTCGATGTCTAATGACGGATGACGCGCGTTCGGCCATATCCGCTTCTGACTCATTTGTTTGGCGTCATCAATCAAGGCCGAGTCTGCTGGAAACCGGCACACGTAGCCGCTGGACTCCATTTTTAGCTTCGGCCTCCGACGCTTAGGAAGTTTATATATATATTTGTTGATCGCCAACACCAGTTACTGTCATCATTTTTTCCCACTCGTCGATCAGCACCTTTACTCTCCGGGTTTGCAATGTCGCTTAGTGCTCAGTCCTCAGGACGTCAGAGGTCCCCTTCTGATACGCCGACTCTACACGACAACACGGATCACACACTAAAAAAGCGACCTTGGCGTCGGTATGTCACTCCTTGGGAACAAATCCGTGATCACAAGTATGAAGGTGAAGGAACGGACGAGAAGCCTTTCGTTGTCGATTGGATCCCCGAGGGAGACGCCGAAAACCCCATGACCTGGGGAGAGACATACAAGTGGGTGGTTATTATGCTTG
>Ga0265780_10001804_pt1 | contig 29640 bp, 14 predicted proteins | sample P1T30metagenome_FD_192432 | JGI IMG/M metagenome (GOLD analysis project Ga0265780, IMG submission 192432) | Plant litter microbial communities from East Loma Ridge, Irvine, California - P1 T30 | ecosystem: Environmental > Terrestrial > Plant litter > Unclassified | place: USA: California... | reverse complement strand
CTCCGTCACTTACACAGAAGGTTATTCGATCCACTCGGAGCAAAGCTACGACCCACTCGATGATGTGGTTACCGAGAATCCGTGGTTATCGGTTTCCTCGCCTTCAGGATATGACAGCTTACATACCAGTGAAGCAGATGACATGGACATGGATATTCCGTTGGAATATCAGGGTGTTGAGGGTATGTACAGATTCATAGCTCACTGTGAGTCACGATAGCTGAACTGAAGGGCTGGAGTTGATGAACGATGATACCTTTTTGCTTAGACTGATGAACGGAGTTGGTCATTTTTTTTTCTTATCTCCATATCTCTCCTATGTAGTATCAAATAACCTACAATAAATCAAACTCATGAATAACAGGCTTGGTTCACGACCATCGGTGTCCACGCTAGTAGCGTGCCATTACGTGTCGAATGTAAGCATTGGCATCAACTGGATTTCAAACTTGGTACTCAGGGCGTGGATTGCTTCCAGAACTGCAGCCGAGCTGTTGGCTTTTCTGTCCAATCATCTAAACAGGCGTTTAACCGAATACGGGTTTGACGAGCGTAATGGCGTAGAAATTTGGGTTATTCCCGGGTAATGGCGTAAGTTGGAACCTCTACAATGACTCCCAGCTTCGCCATGTCGTTTTTACTCAGCAGTCATGCTGATTGTTTCCATTGTATCTAAATTTTGCCAACAGATATCGATAGTGAGCACTGTTGCCGAATAATCTTCTTTGAACCTGGTGTGAGAGGACGTTATTTCCGGCCATGACTCCAATTCCACCAAAACAGGATTATCAAGAGGAGGCATTGCCTGGAAACACAAAGACAGGAGGAGTTATCATGGGTGGCACGGAAGAAAGGGCGCCAGCCCACGAAGCAATAGAGGAGAGCAAAGTTGATGTTCCACCCAACGGTGGCTATGGCTGGGTATGTGTAGCAGCCGTGGCAACCATCAACGCCCACACATGGGGTCTAAACTCTGCCTACGCAGTCTTCCTCGCATACTACCTCTCCAGCAACATCTTTTCCGGCGCCACACCTCTCCAATATGCTTTCATCGGCGGCCTCTCCATCTCCCAAGCCCTCATCATCGCCCCCATTGCCACGCTAACTACCCGCCGTTTCGGCACCCGTACCACGCTGTTCCTTGGTGTGGGCCTCGAGACGGCATCCTTCATCGGCGCGAGCTTCGCCTCACACACCTGGCATTTGTTTCTCAGCCAGGGCATCTGTTTTGGCTGGGGCATGGGCTTCCTGTTTGTGGGCTCCGTAGGCATACCCGCGCAATGGTTTACGACGCATCGCTCACTCGCCACCGGATGCTGTACGGCGGGCTCTGGTCTCGGCGGGCTCGTCTATTCGCTCTCGGCACAGGCCATGATACGCAACATTGGCCTGCCCTGGGCGTTCCGCACACTGGCCGTCATTGCGTTTGTGGCAAACACGGCGAGTGCGCTGCTGATCCGCGACCGCAACAAGCAGATTGGGAGCAGCCAGCTTGGGTTTGACTATCGGCTCTTCAGGAAGCCCGAGTTTTTGGGCCTGTTGACGTTTGGCTTCTTGTCGATGCTGGGATATGTCGTCTTGCTGTTTTCGCTGCCAAACTATGCGCGTACGATTGGTCTTTCGAGCCAGCAGGGCTCCATCATTGGCGCAGTGTTCAACTTGGGTCAGGCGCTTGGCCGACCGCCGATTGGATACTTTTCGGATTCGATTGGGAGGCTGAATATGGCGAGCAGCATGACGTTTCTCGTCGGTCTATTCTGTCTGGTCATATGGATGTTTGCCAAGACGTTTGGGGTGCTGGTGTTTTTTAGTCTGGTGGCCGGAACGGTTGCGGGCACGTATTGGGCGACGGCTGCGCCGGTGACGACCGAGATCATGGGACTGAGGGATTTGCCGAGTGCGTTGAGTATTACTTGGTTGGTGCTTGTGCTACCTACTACCTGTATGTTCACCTTCTTGCTCTCCTTGCTCCTTTGGCGAGCAGTGTCGTTGCTAACGTCTTCTTGTAGTCTCGGAGCCCATTGGACTGGAGATTGTAGCCTTCAACGGTGGAAGCTATACTGGTGCTATATTGTTCACAGGATGGATGTATATTGGTGCAGCGGTATTTTTGTGGCTAGTGAGAGCTTGGAAGATTGGTGAGGATGAGGAGACGGTTGCTGTTGCGGCTAGGAAAGCGAGAGAGAATGCCGTTGGCGCTTGTGCGGACGAGGACGACTTTGAGAGGAGCGCTTTTCTGAAGAGGGTCTTCATGATACGCAGGGTTTGAGAGGCCGGCTGGGTTGGTGTGAGACATGTCACATGACGTCATATTGCATTAGTCGGCGCATAAAAGGATGTTGTTGCAATTCCAAGAGTGTATGTGCATGCAGAGCTGGTGTGATACAAGGTTATCTGTTATGGTGTGAGGAAGGAAGATTCCGCTCGTAGTTGAGCATCGTTAGATTTCTCGGTGCGAGTGTAGGGAAGCAGAGGCCTGTTAACCAAGCGAAGCCCATGCAACCTGCAAACTTGGGGGTTCTTTTTCTTTTCTTTTCTTTTCTCTCCTTTCAAACTGCTGAAACTGCAGTGTCAAAGTGCGCCATTGGTCATTGGCCTGGAGCAAAAGAAGAAGACGAAGACGAAGACGAAGAAGTAATTACGGCGCATGAGCCTCGAAGCATCCCTACCCCTGCCGCACAGCATTAGCTCCCGCCGTCCTAGCAACTAGTCAGGACCCCTTTCTGCATCTCCGCCCATTTGCATCGTCGTTCGCATGCAAAAGAAACAGCGCGGTGGTGGTGTCGAGACGGATGCGCGGGGGAAGGGTGGGAAGTTTTGGGTTGGGTGCAGGTGGTGGGCAGAGAGCTGTGATCCAGTCGCTACAGAGGTGCTAGCACCCACTGACGCACATGAAAATATGTCGTGCCAGCGCGTGATTGGCTGCAAAAGGGCAGATCCATTTGCGAAGCTCTCCAAACTATTGGCTTCGTCCAAATATTGTCGTCGTTCGCTAGTCAATGGCCACGGACGCGTCGCGGGCACGCAGGCTGGATGCTTGTGTCAATTCTGTCCTAGGTGTGGGTACATGTAGTTGGCTTCCGGCACGTGACGCTGGGATTGGTGACGCCGTGCAACACCACTCAAAGACAGGCGTGCAGAGATTCGCGTGAGTCGTTCCCATGTGGCCTCGCCTGCTCGGCGGCCTGTCCAGGGCATCCCTGCATGGCGTCGGACTCAAGACCCCCTGACGCATGCCAACTGGCACTACACGGCTGACTTTAGCCTCGCCTGCTCTCCTGTCCGTGTCCGGATTTTGTCGACGACACTGGCACGCCTTTGACTGCCACTTCTTCATCCGTTGTTACCTGCTGCTCCGGGATGTTCGCTCGTCCTGTTGTCTCCAGAATCGCGCTATCCCACCTTATGTCGCTCTTTTAAACTGCCCGTTAGCCTTTCCTTGTATTATACATAATCAAACCTGCGTTCACTGGACCTCGTCCGCCCCGAGTCCCCTCGCGTTACCTGGCTCCGAGCATCCACGACGGCCTTTGTGGAGAGCAGTCTGTCGCATCGTTGGCGCGTGCAGCACTCCGAAGGGACGTGTTGCACATCATCAAACTTGTGCACGCTTAGTAGACCCTTGAATGCAAGCTCGACGGTACACGTCGTCTTCGCTGCAGCCGCCCTCATCGCCTCCATTTGCTCCCCAGTACTTTGGTGAAGCGTCAAGCCCGCTTGAGGCACGCGAACCAGTCTCTCCCACCTGGACTGCCCCCTCGCCCACTCGCACCCTTGGGCACTCGAGCCCCGAGCTTCCACTTCTTCCGTCCTTCTCCGTCCTTGGAAACGGTCCCCGGACGCCGTCTACCGCCGCGCGACGCGACCGAACAGACACTTCCTACTACACGGCAAGCTGGGGCAGTCCGTACCGCCATCCGCCTCCCACCTTCGACCCCTCCCGCGTCGTCTCGACCAACTTTGGGAGCGACGACTTTGAGGAGGAGGAATCATCCGGCCTCCAGTTCGGCCTTGGCCATCTGCTTCCATCGCGACTAGACCTCGAGGAAGACTCGCCCAACAGGTTCAACCTCGAGCACCTAATTCCCCGCCTGGACCAAGACGCATCGCCAATTCAGTTCAGTCTCGAGCATCTCATCAGGTCTCGCTTGCCTAACCTAGAGACGCCCACAAAAGAACCTCGCCCCTCTGGTGCTACTCCTCGGCCGTCTGACCGGAATCCTACCTCGGAAGAGTGGGTTCAGCAGTTTTTGGAGCAGCGTTGGAACCGCGAAACAAACGATTGGCGGAGCAACGACAGCGATACTGAGGGATCCGCCGAGGAACAGAACATTCCCATTGCTGCTCCACCGAAACGTGGGCACAGAGACAGGAATACCAACAAGACACTGAACCAGCAGGACTTTTGGCGTCACTTTAGCAAAGACCAAAAGGAAGCACTCGGCAAGATGATGGCCTCAAAGTACGCCGACCCCGAGTCCACGGCACAGCCCAGGCGAACCTCGGGAACACCTGTCATACAGCAGACAAATGGACTTAGTCCCACGGCTGAGAAGACTCCAATACCGACACCCATGAAGGCGCCCAAGCCAGCGGAAGAGACACCCAGCAAGGCTGCGAATGCTGGTGCTTTCAAGACGAACCAGGAAATAATGAACAAGCCACTTCCGGACCCCCCGGCCAAGTCTCTTTTGGCCCCTCCGGGCACAGCGCCTGCTCAAGCAACTCGGATGCGCAAGAAGGTCATTGTCAAAGGCAAGGGATGCGTCATCTCCATACCCCGCGACATTCCCAGGGGCACCCCTGGGTTCCCTCCGAAGCCCATGAGCGCCGAGGATGTCGACAACAAGCTTAGGCAACTCGAGCAACAGGGCTACGATACTCGTGGCTTCAGCACCGGAGGTCAGGAGACACACAACCGTGCCATTTGGCCGTCAGAAGCCGAAGTGCAGGCGGAGCGCGCCGATGCTGGTTCACGATACAAGGTTCGCGTGTCGAAACTATCAGAGTGGAAAGACTACGAAAACTCCTTGCTCGAGGCGAAGCTCGCTGCACTCGGTGTCAGTATGGGCGGTGAAGAGGACATACCACTTCCTCTATCTCGAACAGCTTCCTCTCACCCAGGCCAGGTATTTTCTCCTCCACTGCCGACTTCTTCGGCCGGCAGTCTTCGTATGAACAGACAGGGCAGTATCGCTGGCTTCCCATTTGGACCATCACCAGGACATATGTCACGACAATCTATCGCTTCTCCAGCAGCATATGGAAACGCCCGAGCAAGCATGCATATGCACCGCCATTCGACTTTTGGTTCGCCTGCAAACTTGAACTTTCCTCAGCACGGCTATTCGCCATCTGGCACATGGTCTCCAAGTGGCTACTTCAATGCTCAGGATGGTCGCAGTGGATCGCCTGCTCATCCCTTGAGCCGACCTGACCTTGCCGGTCTCATTTCGCCCATTTCTCCATTCGGAATGAGACCCAACCAGCAGTTTCCTATTACACCGCAACGTGATGACTTCCAGTTGCACATGCAACTGCAGCAGCAGCAACTACAGGCCCAGCTTCTCCAGCAGCAACAACAACAACAGCAGCAGCAGCAACAACAACAACAGGTTCTTGGATTGCGGCCAGCGTCTACGCTTGCTGAAGTGCCCGAGGATGAAGACGAAGAGGACGAAGTGCCGGCGATGAAGCATGCCGCCAAATCCACAACGGAGATTGCTGTCCCAACTCCTCGGACTCATCGCCACAACCTTAGTGAGAACCTTGAACGCGAGGCGGCGAATGAAGAGTATCACTTGGAAGAAGCCATTGACAAGCAATTTGCAGAAGGAGGAGACTTCAGTACAGAGCCAGAGACAAATGTACCATTCAAGCCTTCCAATGCTGTGGCTAACCCTACATGGGAAGAGTCCCGTACTATCCTGCATCAGCCTCAGCCGCACAGCAGGGCCCATTCGCTCGCCAAATCGCAGAAGCCGGTCTCGTTCTCGTTCCCAGCGCAAGCGCAACAGAACCCCCGCACCGAGAGCGACGGTGCGCGCACGAATATCTCGGAGAACACGAACCCCAGCCTGGAAGATGGAGAAGTCCGCACTACGCAGCACTCAAAGGCGCCATCGCAGGTCAGCAACTCGTGGAAGGACAACAAGTTTGCCTTCAGCAAGCCTACGTCAGCCATGCACAGCAAGCATACGTCGCGCTCGTCTGTGTCGAAGCTCAATGTCGAAGCTAAAGAGTTCAAGTTTAATCCATCAGCATCTTTCAGCCCCGGTTCGTTCTCGTCAGGTTTCAGCAGCTTTGCACCGCCCGTCAAGCCTCCCACTGAACCCGTGGCGCCGAGCAACGCACAACCTGGTATCGATGGACTGGCAAACTTCAACGTCACGGCTCCTACATTCAAGCCTGACGTCCCAGCCTTCAAGCCTGTGGCGGAGGCCCCTGTCGTCAATGCTACTGTGAACAACTCTCCATTTCCAACTGGTGGCTTCGACTTCTCCAGCCCGCCGACTTTCAAGCCGGACGCTCCAGTATTCAACCCTGGTGTTTCGGCGTTCAACCCTAACAAGCCAGTCCCTGCCCCGACAGCTTTCTCATCAAAGATCTTTGGAGATGTCAATCTCTCTGCTAGCGACATTGTCAAGCCAGCCACGCGTTCCAAGGCCGTTCCCATCGTACGTCCTGACAACACGCAACAGAAGACACCTGAGATCGAAGAAGAGCGTGAGAACGGCGAGGACGAGGCTGGCCGGCCCATGCAAGCTGATGGCCGTGAAAAGCGTGTTCGACGTGACCGTACTGACGGGGACGACGTGCCCAAGTTTGCAATCCAGCCCGTGCTCCAATCGCAGCCCTTGGCTCAATTCAAGGAGCCCAACGTTACCAAGCTGGACTCTGAAATGGAGCAAGAGGAGCTCGATACAGACAAGGAGAACCTGTCGCCCGAGGTCAAGCGACCGACCAAGGCTCAGTCAAAGAGCCCAGAGCCCTTGTCGCGAAGCACGGCTCCTTTTGAGCCCATTTCTCCTGCCCCTATTTCTCCTGCTCCTGAAAGCGATGCAGCTGCGGACGATGACACGCCTCACGCAAGCGACGTACCTACGCCCACGACTGAGGAGCCCGTGCCAGGATCCAAGACGCATGGCCACAAGAGCACCCTTTCGGCCAATGCCAAGCCATTCGAGTTCCGACCACAGTTCAGCAGTGCTGGCTACGACTTCGGCTTCCACGTTACGAAGCCCTCCCAAGTTGAAGATCCCGAGAAGACTCAGGTGTCGCCCCCTCGGTCCCGGTTCGCAAGCAGGAGTCCGGCAACCACCTACCGACCTAGCGATGACGGCTCCTTCAAGACGGCTATGGAGTCTGGCAGACAGGCAGCACGTTACACGGAGAGCGAGAGCGCCGACTTTGACCAACTTGGTGATGCTTCTTTCAACGACATTGATGCTGTTATGAAGCATATGGACGGAGAGGGCTCAGACTTTGGCGTTGAGCGTGACGAGACGTCTTGGGATCAGTCGTCGCCTCAGAGGACTCCCAATGTGTTTGAGCGCAGCGACTTACAGCCAAACTTCAAGCTGCGCAGTGACGCGCCTAGCCCAAGCCCCCGCCGTGGATTCTTCCCCGGTCGCGTCATACCGCCAGGCTCTGCGACAACAGTGCAGGATCCGTTCGACAGCGAGCGAGCTGCACTCCCATACGAGTCTCCTGTGCGTCACTTGAACGGTGTTGTTGCTGATGATGATGCTCCCGTTAGCGACTGGGACACTGAGGATGAGATCAAGGTCCAGGCACGCAGTGGCTTCTTCGACAAGCACGTCGATGACCTCATGGGCCGTCTTCTGCAGGACCGCCTCGGCCCGCTAGAGCAGAACCTGCAAGGCATCCAAGAGACGCTTGCCTCCATCTCGCAACGTCCGGGACGTGGCCGCCGCAGCATGTCGACCAACGAACGCCTGGACAGTGACGCTGATGATGAAGATGACGATGCTGGTATCGACCACGTCGACTACCGCACCCGCTCCCGTGGCAGAGACAGGAAGTTGGAGAAGATCCGATCGATTGTTCGCGACGCGCTTGAGACGCACCAATCACAGATCACCTCGCTACCAGTCCCGGTACCCGAGCCAATGATCCCCGAGAAGATCCGGGAGATCGTCACTGACGCACTCGCGCAACACCAGCCATCGGTGCAACCCGTGGAACCTGATCAGATCCGTGCCATCATCCAGGATGCTATCGCTGCCAACAAGCCCGAACCACAACAGGTCGCCGAGCCCCTCAAGCCTGAAGATATCCGCTCCATCCTTGCCGACATGCTCGCAACCCATGTACCCCAGCCCGTGGAACCGGTCAAGACTGATGATATTCGATCGATCGTCATGGAAGCGTTTGAGACGCACGCTCCTCAGCCAATGCCAGCTCCAGTTCCCGAACAGATCTGGCCCGAGGACCTGAAGTCAATCTTCGCCGAGGTTCTCGCATCTCAGCAGCCTGCGGCCCCTGCCGCACCAGTTGCAGAGCCGGACCTGATCCGTTCCATCGTAGCCGATGCCTTGGCATCTCAGAGACCGAAGAACGCCCTGGAGGCTCCTGTAGATATCCCGCAGCCTACGCTTGACATGTCTGAACTGTACCAGATCATCGGTAGCCTCAAGGCTTCCATCGCACAGACTACCAGCCATCATCTTCAAGCCGAGGACGTTCGCGAGCTTATCGACGATGCTTTCAAACGCCAGAACACGGAGGCTGCAGAGCGTAAAGAGTCGCAGGCCGTCGAAGAGAGGGATGTACGCATTGCAGACCTTGAAGAAATGCTCAAGGAAGCTACTCTGCGTTTTGACGCCGAGGCAGAAGCGCGCAAGGCTCTCGAGGCTCGGGAGGCCGACTCTGCCCGTCTTCTCAAGGTCACTGAAGAAGAGCTTACTCTCCTCCAGCAAGCTGCTCGCGATGATGAGCACAAGATTCATGCTCTGACTGACGAGCGAGATGTCATCCGTCACAGCCTCACCACCTACCAGGCCAGCGAAGAGGAGCTTCGCGATAGAGTTTCTTCCCTCACTTCCGATAATGAGCAGCTCAAGCTTACTAACATTGCTCTGGAAAGCTCCGAGGAGGACCTCAAGAAGAAGCTGGATTCTGTCACCGCAGAGAACGAGGCCCTTACTTTCACTCTTGAGGAGCATCGCCTCTCTGCAAACAAGTGGCGTGGAGATCTCCAACACGCTCACGAGGAGGCCGAGCAGCTGCGCAAGGCCATTGGAGAGGCACGCTTCCAGGCCGAAGAAGCCACTCGTGTTCGCGAGTCGATGCGCGCCAAGTTCGAGAAGCTCCAGCAGGACATGGTCGTTGCTACGCAGCAGATTGCGGCTGAGCGCAGTCAATGGCAGAAGAACGAAGAGACCTCTGCCAGCAGATATGAGATCCTTAGTGCACGCATTGAAGCCGAAGGTCGTACCCGTGAGCGCCTGGAGACCGAGCTTGAGCGCCTAGAGACCCAGGAACGCGAAGGCATGAAGCTCAGATTCAACCTCGAACAAACTCGCAAGCACAACGCCAGGCTTGAAGAGACGATTGATCAACTGAGGCAGGAATCTATGCAACATCAGAAGAACGCAGAACGCTATGAGCGTGACATGCGAGAGGCCAGGGATGCTGCTCATGTTGAGATCCGCCGCACCCGCGTGCTGATGGAGGCCGATGTTGACGCAGCCAACAACCAGGTCAACATTGTCCGACACGAACTCGAGAGCGAGATTGCTCGCGTGCGCGCCGAGCTTGATCAGGTTCGTCTGGATGCCGACACAGCCAAGGAGAAGCACGAACTCGACCTGGAGGCAGCTTCAGACCTCAAGAAGCAAGCCATACAGGACGCGCTGGAGAGCAAGAGGCACAGCCTTCACGAGCAACAGCGCACCTTTGAGCGTCAACTGGAGCACATCAAGCATGAACATGCTCGTGCTCTGGAGTTCGCTCGTGAGGATAAGGAGCGCGCTGAGGCTTTCCACAATGACAAACTTGCACTGGCCGACTCCAAGCTCGACCACTTCAAGGACAAGATTGCGCTTTTGGAGGAGAAGCTCCAGGTTGCCAAGGAAGCTGCTACCGCCGCTGTTGCTGCTGCATCCAAGTCGCCCATAACATCTACTTTTGGCCCAAGCGGCTCTGACAAGATCTCGACTCAGGCACTGCGCGAATCCATTGGTGTTCTTCAGGAGCAGCTTCAGGAGCGTGAAGGCCGCATCGAGACTCTTGAGCGTCAACTCGAAGATGTCGATACCGAGGCCCCTGCCAAGCTGAAGGAGCGCGACACGGAGATCAACTGGCTCCGTGAACTGCTTGGTGTACGTGTCGACGATCTGAACGACCTCATCAACTCTCTCGCTCAACCCACTTTCGACCGCGAGACCGTTCGTGACGCCGCCATTCGTATTCGCACAAACCTGCAGATGGAGCAGTCAGAGAAAGAACGCCTCATCTCAGGCGGACAACAATCCTTCCCTACCCTCAGCTCGCTCTCCAATTTTGCGTCGCCCAAAGCAGTCCAACTTGCTGCCGCCATCGGTAACTGGCGTAAAGGTCGCGGAGAAGCTACATCCGCCCTCGCGGGGAACAATACCGACAAGACCCGCAATGTAACACCCGCGCGCGCGCAGCCTCACTCGGCCCAATCTTTCCTCTCGGGCCTTATGACCCCGCCAACCTCGAATATGCGCCGCTCCTCTGAACTCTCTTCTTCGTCTTTGCGGCCCCAGGGTCATCGCACCAACTCAAACTCGTCGCGTGCCTCCACCGAAGTTGGCTTCCCTGCTCTCGGCAAGGCGCCACGTACGCCCCCGCTCATGAGGAAGCAGGCGTATGACCAGGACGCCGAGATGGAGCATTTTAGCGAGTCAGGCTTCTACGACGATGAGAGCACAAGCACAGTTGACGATGGTCAATTGACGCCTTTGGCTCTTAACTTTGGGAGGGAACTATCACAGCGGTAGTTTTCTTCTAAAACAAGACTGATTTTGGACACCACCAACGGAGAAAAGAAAGATGAATTACCATTTCCTTTGTTAGTTGTAGTTGCTCTTTCCTTACCAACGTAGCTCTTTATTAGAGAGCAGCCTGTCGTTTACCGTTGTATGGATTTTTTGCTTTGTTTTTTGTTTCTTGTATGCAAGATAGAATGCTCTTTCTTTTTTGTTTGTCAACACCCTTAATGCTTGCCTCTTTTTTTTTGCTTGCTGTAACTCGGACTGTCTTTAGCGCACTCTTGGCTGGTTAGGACATATATACCCCCCTTCTTTCTCAAGACTGCACTCTCTTTCTGCATCAGCACTATTGCAACCCTAGTTTTCCTTGCCCTCAGATTGTATACATGGACATGTTCTTTTTTTGTTTACTTTAAACTTTCCTATGTGGTGTACGTAGGTGGGCAGGAAGGCAGGATATAGGCGTACAATGCCCTGGATATATATATATATAGGGAGAGAAGGAGAGATGACGGACGGGCTGGTCAAATTGTTAATTACAAAATTTACGCCCAAGGAATATGGGACGTGGAAAGGAGAGAGAATGCGTCAGCATCACCTGCTCGAAACTTTTCCCGGCGTGAATCATCCTCATAAGCATATGTGTACCTCTCTATCCACCCAAATACATGTACTTCCCATCGAACCCTCCTCCCAGCCAATGGCCATCTATGTCCAAAGCCATTTCCTGCACTTTTCCGTTCCACAAAGACACGGAATCGCATCCTCGCCCGGCTCATCCATGGGTTCCCCCTCATCCTTGTCCAGGTAGTCAAACGTCAACTCCTCTCCCTTTGGAATGAATCTGCAAGCAAAGAATGCAATATCGTAGACCTTGACATCATGCTTGTTGTAGCTAACAGTGTACTGTCTGCAATTCGGTTCGCAAGAGTGATTGATAAACTTTGTAGGGCCGCCCATGAACTCGCCATCGACAACGTACAAGTCCTGGTCGTCGAGATGCTCAGACTCTGCAAACTTGTCGAGAGAGTAGAGGTACGAAGCTTTTGCTTTCGACGACGTGCTTTCGCGCCGTGTGGCTTCGGCGTCGGTGATGACTTCGCCGCGGTACGTGTCGATGAATTGGCCTTCGTGCACGTCTTCCTGGCAGCGGAGACCCCAGCCGCGGCCGTCGTTTGCACGGAAGATTTCGACTTGGACTTGTCGGCCAAACTGCACGTTCTTGTTGCGGCAGTAGGGACCGCAGTTGCACTTGTCGTTGCATTCGTAAATGGGACGACGCGAGTTGAGGTAGAAGGGGACGAGGCAGCCTGTTCGCTCCTTTTTGGTGCCGGTAGCAAAGTAGGGAAATTTCTTGGGGAAACCGGCCGTTGAACCTCCGGTTGCTAGCGTATATTCGTACGCTTCCCTCTCTGCCTCGCTGAGGCGCGATTCGTCTACCGCCGCGTACTCGAGACAGTCGCACTTCTTGGTGTACTCGCAGCCAATGTCACGGCCCATGTGTGGAGAGCACTGCATGCAGCCTACCATGGAATCCGGTGATGCGCGATAAACGCCCTGGCCTAGGACGTACTCGGAGATGTATCGAAATCGAAGGGATGGTGTTGACGAGTCTACCAAGTTGATCAAGTGTATGGGTTTACCCTTTGTTCCTGGCACCTTTTCCAGTCTACGGACGTACTCGTTGCGTATATGGGCGAGTGCTTTGTCGACACTGGAACGACACGCTATCCGTGCCATGTCTGGTGTTGGGATTGTGCGGACATCAAGCTCCGGTATGTCGTTACCAGAGGCATACCGACAAAAGATGTATCCATGTCTGTTAGCATCCAGAACGCCGTTGTATATGTCGATGGAGGGCGCAGATGGTACAGTGGAGGAAGCTGAAGGTGAGCGCGATATAGATGGCATTCGGCTTTCCTGGTGAAGTCGTCGATCAAACGGCGAAAAGCGACATTCGTCATCAATGCCGCCATCTGAGCTCTTTCGCTTCCTGGACCCGATATGCGTACGATTTGACGCCTTTAGTCTGTGGGTGGTCAGTAAAATGCGGGTGTGCAGTGCTAGTTGGTGACTTACTCCTCTCTCGCATCGAGGTAATCTTGAACGTGCTCAAGACAACGCATCAACTCGGACATGGAATGCCAACTAAGCGGTGGATTTATTGTCGTTTCCTCGGCTATCCAACGTACAAGATATTGCTCGTCCTAGGCGGCCCGATTTTAGCATATATGCACGGACCATCAGTGTAAGATATTACCTACATTGTTATGAATGCGATTAGACAATATTGAATGTACCTAAAGACCCAGAATACATTAGTGCCTATATGTTTCATGTCTTGACAAGAAAGTACTTACCCGGTCTACGAGTACCCGCCGCCTTGCGTGACCGTTGGCCGGTATGACCACCATAGCGCTCATTCCGGTACTGCGTCTGCGCCTGCATCGCGTTAGCTTTATTTTTATCCTGTCTACAAGTTGGTTGTATTGATTTTGACCGAAGAGCACATAGTAACTAGAGTATGTCGACGTTACTCAACAGTCGCGACTCGTACAAGGTAAGAGCGTAGACTCACTAGGTAGTAGGCTTGTCCTAGATCTTCGTATTCCGCTCTAGAAATATTAGCAGGATGTTAACAATATAAATCTAATTAACTAACTTAGTTATCTTTGGTTCTGCTCTTAGTTAGAGTGTTAGATTGGTTACGCGCTTGTTTGTGTTCGTATCGAGAGCGATAGGCAGAGCTTAGTAAGCGAGTGCACTGACTATGTAGCTAAGTTACTCTACTATCTACATTACTAACAGAATTCTCTACTCTTCTAGAATATTTAACTCCAGGTTAGAAATTAATTTAGTGTATAGTAGCCTCTCTAAATATACAATATAAAGTAATCCCCCTAAAGTGTACATGGAAGCCGCTTCTTTTGTTTTCTACAACTAACAGTCTGCTAGAGTAAGCGCGATTCCTAAAACTCAATAGATTCAACCTTCTTGGTGTAGTGAAGCAGGGAAGAACCTGCGAAAATCTTAGTCCTTAGCCCTCTACAGTATATCTATTCACTCGTAGGTACATCCATCTCTTAGACCTAACAGGCTAGTAATAAATCAACTTGTATTGTGTCAGAGATCTACCATGTTAGAGCCAGACGCCAGTAAAAGAGAACAAGATGTTCATGTCCGTTGCATGTAATGCTAGGCAACTTAGTTGTCGATTTGGTACACGCTAGTTGATGTGTTATCGCTATCTTAGCTTCGCGACTCGCCAAAAAAAGTTCCGCCCGCATCTGAAGCCTGACACCAGAACAACAGTGCCAGCACAATACACCCCAACATGGCTTCGGACGCGCAAAATACCCCCTTCATAAGGACACTTGCATCGAGTGGTACGGATAAAATGCCTGAATACTCTGCCATAGGCAAAGACTGATGTTTGCGACAGACAAGGAAGTCCGCGACCAAGCACTCGACTCGTTACGAACCTACCTCGGCGCGCAATCAAACATCTCTGAACTAGACTTGTTAAAGCTATGGAAGGGGCTGTTCTACTGTATGCGCACATAAGATCTTGCTGTTACAATACTAACACGGCCCTTGTAGGTCTATGGATGCAAGACAAGCCTGTCCTTCAACAACGTCTCTCCCGCGATCTCGCCTCTCTCGTCTCTACCCTCCGCACATCCGTTGTCCTACCCTTCATTCGCGCCTTCTTCCTAACCATGTCCCGCGAATGGAGCCACATTGAAGCGCTACGGCTAGACAAGTACCTTTACCTGATTCGCCAGTACATCAACGCGTCCTTCACCTTCCTCAGCAAAAACAAGTGGAAGAAGAATCTACTAGAGCAGTGGAACAGTATCATGGAAGAAATACCACTGGAATGCCAAAATATGAAAATTCCAAACGGGTTGAGGTATCACGTCATGGACGTTTGGGTCGATGAGATGGAGAAGGTCGAGGGTGCAGACTGGGAGAAGGAAGAGAAGAAGGAGACGCTGGAGACGCTAGTGTTGCCTATCGAGAAGATGACCAAAGATGGCAAGCTGAAGCCATTGAGAGCTGCGGCTAAAGAGTGCTTGGCCGACGAAAGGTTGAAAGCTTGGAGAGGCCAAGAAGTTGAAGCTGCGAGTGAGCCAGACGAGGAAGACGAGGACGCAGAGTGGGGAGGTTTTGCAGACTGAGGAACATCCAGTTGGGAGATGTAAAGAAACATTTCGCATATCATTTCAGCGAGGCGTTCATGGTAGTTCTGCCTTGTCGACAAGGCACGGAAAAGTACTGGGCTTGGAATTTGGTGCGAGATATAAGGTCGCTAAATGTGCTACTTGAATGACTGGGCTGTGTCCCTCTGCCATTTAGCTCACCTAGTTTTTCGCACGCTTTGCCTCTGTGTTGCAATGTATTGACTGCGCCCTGTCTCAATTGACTTATAGGTCCACAATCACGTCGTCTTCTTTACAGCACCCTGCTCCGTCTCTTCTGTGTACCGCCCGAACAAATCCGGTCTTACAAAAAGCACGTATAATCTCCACAGCAACGGTGGAACGAGGCATGCCACACTCCCTGCAGCAGCCTTCTGGCTCAGTGCCGCCCCTTCGCCGCCTCCTTCCAACAAGTCCAAAATCAAAATAGGTATCAGCGCTCCTTCGCCCAAACCCAGCAGCATATACACTGGCCGTCTACTTTCAATCCCGTTGCGAGTATTTGTTGCGCCAACCAGTAAAGCCGACGTCAGACCGCTGACAACAAGGCCGCCCAAGATGCGTGCCAAAAGAATCGAGGTGGAGTTGATGTCTCGTGAGGGGTGAGCTAGTATAGCAGAGAGAACGGAACGTGTATTTGTGATTATTGGTATGCTGAAGAGATTTGCAATAGCTTCAAGGACAAAGGCTTTGCGGATTGTGGAACCGTTGACCGTGGGGTCCGGTATGATGTATGGGTTCGCAATGGGGGATTTGGTGTTGGATGACATTGTGATCCGGGGTATGTAGGGCTTCTAGGTAGCAGAATGTAGGGCTTTGGGAACTGGGCAGTTGATGTCGTAGTTGTCTGGCTAGCGTTATCCGATGACGATCAGATGCTGCAGATGAGGGCAAGAAAACGTCATCGTCCTTGGAAAGGTATTAGTCAAGAAATCTGGGAGCCGGAAAAAATAAATTCAAAAGCTTATAAGATTTTTTTTTTGTGTTTGTAGTGTCCAGTTACAAGTTGCCGAATATGTAACACAGAGCAAGACTGGTGTGCTTTGCTTTCTAGGGATACCGATAGCCTATACGGACGTTAGCGCTTATGACAACCTGTAGCTTCGAAGAGCATTGTTGATACCCCTCTCCGTGTCAAGTCTCACTCAGTGAGTTCCAAGTCAGTCCTGGAGTCGACCAGTGTTAAGCCATAGCGTTACCAGTTATATCTCTAAAAGCGGTTTAGCCACCTTTGAAGATTTGCGCTTGTTACTCAGCTCGCATCTTGAACCTACAGCTAGGCATAGCATGTGTGGCCAACCCTAAGATCTAGAACCAACGCTGCCCATCTTGAGGTTGGGGACGGGCCAGACCCGTGTGTGCATGCGTCAAGCACGTCTAGTAGACCTGAAACCTGCGCCTATAGCCCCCACACCTCAGGTCACGGTATTATTCCTTCCGCGACGGATTTGCTGGGCTGGCTTTCGTTTTTTTCCCCTTGTAAGCGAATGCGGACCAACTGCAGATCGTGGCATGATTCCCCGAGGACATTTATGACACATGTCATTGGGCAACTCTCTTTTCACGTGTCAAATTCAAGTGATGATTTGCTCTTCGCCTAGATTTCACCACGGCTTGTGACCTACCTCTAGCTGTGAACGATGATCTCGAGGATGCCATCTGTGTCCGTGTCTGCTGGGGAAAGGTTCACGTGACCAGCTGACACGCCGCCTATGGAAACCAGTCGTCATCGCGCAGGCCTGACTGGTATATCCTGAGCAACATCCCGAGTCTCAGACTGGGTCAGTCGAGTTTTCCAGGCTATCTGGAGCTGGGCTACGCCTTGCGCCCAGGACTTGGATGTGCATAATCGATAGTCGCACAGGTTGGCTGCCATGTTTGGAACCAGACCTTTGGGTAATCTATCGCGACTTGGCTGCAGATCGCGGCATGTTTTATTGTGGTTCGACGCCATCATGGCCATTGATGGGGTGGAAGGTAGATGACGACCAATGTGACCCCGCGCTAGCAACAGCGGGAGACGACAGGCGGCTACGCGCGCATGGCCATGCGCCGTTCCTGATCCTGTCTCCTTGTATCTACCCATATGTACTACGCCCCAACACCAACGCAACCAATATCAACATGGCAGAACTCGCCCCCTCTTCTCTAACAGCAATCGAGACCCGGTTTCTTCATTCGCAGCTTTTTGCATGGGGGCCTAATAGCTCCGGGATCGCTGTGTCCTTCTCTAGTCCCGTCCCCTTTCCTCGCCTGTGGCTGAGCACCGATACGACCTGTGTCTTGAGGCTATGATAAGTTGTGGCCTGTGACGACATCGTCGCACGATACCAGTGGACTCGAGCTCGAGCCAACATACCGCAAGGCGAGCCGTTGTGGAGCGTACAAGGGTTCAGTGGGCAGGGCGTAATTCGCCTTTTGGGCAACCGGCCCGCAACATTCCAGGCTTTTCGGCAACATGTTCTGCTGGATCTTCTGCACGAGCCGACCAGTCTTATGGGTTGTGTACCGTTTGGGGGCACGTTTGAGTTCCTGTGTAGCTCCGCAGCGACGACCTTGTACGACTTGTCCTACGCTTCTTCAGCCCTAGAGACTTCCACACGCTGCCTTGCATGCTACTGTGTAGCCTACATACACCGGAAAATCTTACTGCTAGTACTGCTACAGGGACAGGAGTGTGAGGCTTAGCGGCTTCTGACCAAGGGTTTGACAAGCGCTGTTCTTTTTGTATACCTAGGTAGCAGGACAGAACAAGCTAAGTCAGCACTAGAAACCCCACGCACCCACTGAACGTCATGTAAAGCGAGACTGACTGTAGCACGCAGCCAGGGCTGCATGACTGCAATGGACCCGCATCGTGCTGGACCAATGCCGCTGCATGACGCCCGAGTAGCGTACCGGCGCGCTGGTTCATTTCGTACAACTCTCGTGGAGTAATCTATTCTATCCACCCAGATGTCCCATCTTTACCGCACCCTCAGGTCGCCGAGCCTCACTGCGTCCCGCCAGTGTGGCACGGTACATCGGACATGCCCTCTGGGTTTGAGTCAAGCGGATTCTCGGTTCCGAACAACTTCTGCACAAGTATGTCGAAACGCAGAAACATACAACAAAGCTATGAGTGGGGCTGCAAAATTACCATGTGCAAGACAGCTTCTCTGGCCTTGCTGCTTGCGTACATGAATGCAGCTTGACTTGTCCTCGTAGCCTGTCTGGGACACTAGGCCTGATGAAGCATGTACCATGCCCTGTAAGCATTCAGCCCCATCCTACACACCCATTCGCTATGTCTGCAGTAATCCCTGTCCCTGCGCTCCCAGACATCAGCTTGATGCCTACCTACCACCCACCTGCGTCCGCGCATGTTCGTCTACTGCACGCTGGGCCTAACCCGCGATCCTTTCTGCATCCATACTAGTTTCAACTAAGATTATTCGCTCTCTTCCATCCCTCTATATAACATGCCCCTCTTCTTGGATGCTTGGGATTTTATCGGACCGTCACACTGTTGCACTACACAATGTTCCACACTTCGTCTCAAGCTTTTTCTTCTACTCAACCATCATCACCACCAATGGACAGTAACAGTACCGGACCGGAGATCGCTCTGGTGGCTACCGGGCCAAATGGAGAGCAGAAGCCTCGAAAAATGAGAGCATCATGTGATGCCTGCTCTCGTGCTAAAGTCTGTTCTGTTCAGTCCATGACCATCTATCACTACTGACGTCAACCACAGGTCAAGTGCGACAAAGTCAGACCGACTTGCCATCGATGCGGTAGCATGAGTATATGCTGCAACTACTCACCTTCAATGAGGTATGCCATTTGCCCTATCTTCGAGTGTCTAAGCTTATGTGTACGCAGACTGGGAAAGCCACGCAAACACCGAAATCCGGATGGGTCCATCAAGCGCGACGTATCACCTGCTGGTTCCTATGGACCTTTAGGAACGAGAATGGAAATCATTCCACGTACGACTTCATACGCTTACGAAAGCTCACCAGAGCCGACAGACCCGTTCTTCTTTGGTCCAAGCACCCCCGAGTACAATTACCAAGACACTTACATGGGAAACGGTTTCGATGGCGGCCAATCGCCCGCATACTCTGAAGGTACCAGTTCACTTGTTGGAAACTGGCCAAATGATGACCATGTATCGTACGGAAGCCAGGCGGATTTATTTACTCCGGTGCCCCAATATCTTCCACCTCCCACATCCTTCCATGGACATGTTCGGTCGACCAGTGGACAGAGTCAGCTCGAGATGTTTGTACCAGCAGATCAATCACAAATCTCACCGATCATCAACCAAAGATACCTTGGTGTTCCAGGTACGATGCTGGTTCCACAAGAAAAGTCAACGCCATGTCAGCCCATGGTATCTGCACCTTTGCCAACACCACTACCAGCTTCATCTAACCTTCCAAACCACGACTGCACACAACTAGCCTTCCAAACACTAAGTAGTGTGTATAACCCACCTTCCACTGCCGGTTATCATGGTACATCGAACGGTCTTCCATCCCTAGAGGCTGTGCTCTCAACCAACAAGGCCGCCACAGAAAAACTCTATGGTTTACTCAGTTGCGATTGCTCATCGAACCCGCTCTTCTCCACTGTCATCAACCTCATCATCATGGAAATCCTAAACTGGTACCAAGCTATCGCAGGAGTGCATCAACAGGGTGAGAGATCAACTCTCGAGGTTCAGATGAAGGCTTTCGCGTACCCATATGGATCTCTAGGATCCTCTGATGTCGAATCTGAGAACACGTACCGAACGAATCTTATTCTCTCCGAGCTTCGCAAGATCGAGAAGCTCATAGACAAGTTTTCGGAGCGCTACTGCCAGGCTGCCAACCCAGCTGAGACAGGCATTGAGAGCGGGGTATACGTCGCCATGGAGGCAGCACTCCGCACTCGCGTTCGAGACACTTTCAAAGTCACCATGACAGTTGCACCAGAAACCCTCAAGCGCCATATGGCTTCACGAGCACACAATCTTGTACGCGTCAACACTGTGTAAATTACTCTATTTTTCCTATCAATAGACTTGCTCTTGCGCACATATCCACAAGAGCCTTCTCGGCAAAATGCGTTTAGCTTATTGTTTTTTTACGACTGGTCCTCGGTTCTCTGTTATGTTTAGACCACGATCTCTACATGTTTGTCTATGAATAGTGTTGGTAACTGATCTGAGGGGTACATAACGGGGGATACGGCACGGCAGGGACCCATGTTCAAGGTATGGGGTCCTTCACTCAACACGCAACACCATAGGTGCGCTTGTAATCAACACTACCACAGACCACGTCCGCGTGCCCTGAGAAACCCTTCAGCTGCCTCGTGGCGTTATCTTGCCCTCTATCGCCTGTTCTCCACTCCTAGTCCTGGCCCCTACCCAAGCATCATCTCACCCTAACCCCCCATGCTCTCCCCCTAACTCGTCCTCAGCATTGCGCCAAACCCAACGTCGGCATCTACGCCTCGACAATCCTACGAACCCCTCCCGGCTCGGGCATGATGCAAAGCTTGCTAAATTTTTCCACTGGAAAGCTTACATGCATCCTTCGCTTGGAATTGTACACTACGTTGCCTAAAGCGGATCGCCTATGTCGCGAACCAACACTGCCGCTGCACGCTGGCCCACTTGGCCAGGGAAAAAAGGCCACCAAATGTTCTAGGGTGAGCATATTAGCCACATATAGCCTCTAGAAGCGAGGCTTTTTTGCTACCCGGCAAGCCGGATTCACTAGGTTGTGAGGCAGACTCGGCGATGTGATTGATGAGGTTGGTAAAGGACATGTGCCGGGCGCTTGGAATAGCAGGGTAGGATTTTATTAGCATTCTTTGGAGATCGAGATCAGTCTAGTTGGCTAGTGGCTTGCTGTGAGAACCTGTAGTTGGGCGTGCGGTGATGCACGTGCGGTACGTGACGGGTCATCATGATGCCGACTGTGATGGTCGTCGGTGCACTTGCTAGATTTTGTCTAAGCATAGGCCAGCACTTCTCACGAGCATCTCTCCCCCCCTCCTCCTCCTCCCTCCACCCAAGATTGTTAATCAGCATTACTACATCCCCCAGATAAACACCGACGCCCTTTTGTATGATCCCACTCCGCCCTCGCAGCAGGATTCTTCGGCCCTTTCCGCCGAACACCCACCCTCATTGCGGCATCCATACGATGTGCAGGCGGGCAACGCGCCACATGCGCATCCTATACATAGGCGTCTGGTGGCCTTACTAACATGTTTGCATGCTAGCATCACTTGCACCAATGGCGGAAGCTGGGAAGAGTGGGAACAACCGAAGTACAGAAGGGGCCACTTCTGTACGCAGGTGGATTGGACGGGTGGCTGAGACTTGCGCTGAATGCCCGCCGTCAGCCGGCGGCTCATCTCACCATGTCTACGCCTACGACGAGGGGCGTCTGTGGGAGATGGGGTTTTATGTGAGTCATGATGAGGGTTGAGCACGTTTTGCACCGCTGCCGGTGGATATGAGATGAGATGATATGGAAACCCCGTTGACAGAAGCTTTTGCGGGCCGGTTCGTGATCCGCAGCGGCACCTGTCTCCGGGCCGATGCAAGCCATGTATCCCACTAACGACTCCGCCGCCTAACAACCTTATCAGTACAAGCCCTGATTATCGACGCCAGAGTAATCTAATAATTCGAGCATCGCTCAAAATACTGCGTCACGATCCAATTTCGCAGCAAAACTAGTCAGGCCCGATACTTTTCACCTCAGCCCCCATCGCCCAACCACGCTTTTCTTCCCCTCCCCACTTCACGACAAGGATCTGCAAGCATCACAACCCCTCGGCCAGGTTTTACACCCAAAACGGGATCGGCATCGCTTATTTTGGAAGAGCGGCAGTGCAGAACCTGCCTCAACCGGCTGGGTCAGGCGTTCCATTTTCTGTACCCATTGGTGGGAATATATTAACTGCACATGTAGGATGTCTTCTGTACCATGCACCAAGAAAGCAAGACCAATAGCAAACTCGGAATTCGGCCTATAATGGGCTTGGTGAACAGGCCAGCACACACGGGTGGGAGAATTCAGAAGAAGCGCGCCTACGACATTTACAGCATAAACGATCCTAGCCGGTGGCTGCCATGGCCACCTGTTCAGCTAGCTAGAGTCTTGATGCGCTACCGTGAAGTCTGCTGATAGAAAAGCGCATCCATTTGATATGCGAATAGCATGGCTCCAGGCTCAAAGTGGGATCATTTGCAGCCACCATGGTCCACTACGGCTTACGTATGGTGTAAGCAGGAGGAGGTCGATTCAGGGCATTGACAATCCGACTGAACGGTTCGAGAAATTTGCATATTTGTGAACGAGGGCAAGAGCTGTACGTGAATAATCGCATTCGAGTCCACTGTCAGACGTAGCGCAGTCGCGTCACGCACACCAGAAACTCTTGGAACGTCTGACTTGCAGGACCTTGGCAGACGTTCTCTCTGTGTGTGTGTGTGTGTGTCTCTCTCTCTCTGCAAAATTTCAATTGCCTTTGTATGGATCAAGGAAAGTCAGCGACTTGGGTTGCTCTCCCTTTTTTGTACAAGTATAGCAGCACCGAGTAGTGCCTATCTCTAAGCCATGTGGCTGCTTGTTTCTGCGTGGCACAAAACCAGGTTGCAGTCGTTTAAACACTCGGTTAGCGATAGGTCATGAAAATGAGCATGGGGACGGCGTGTGAGTAACAAGTGGCTTTCTCAGCGGTTATCTTTGTAGGCGCGAGTAGCTCTCTGAAGATCGCACCAGGTGGAGTGACGAGCAGGCGATCGCACTAACCAGAGTTTCCAGAGCCATATTAAGTTTCATCTTGCGAGGATGGCAGATCAAAGTTGTTGTGCTGAAGAAAAGCGGTGCTCGCATACTATAGTAAAATGTGGTATTATTGCCGGTTATCCATACTCACTAGATCTACTGGCAGTAGTTTGCGTGCGTGCGTGCTTCTCTGTGTGTGTGTGTATGTTGTGGTGTACACTGACTAAAATAGGTGTTTGCACTCACGTAATACATTGATGTGTCCACCTCGGTCTGGCGCGATGATCGGAATGGTGGTGGGGGGTAATGTGTAGACTGGGCTACATATTACTCGTAATCACACCAATATCATGGTGAGAGAATCGAGAGGAATGAATTATCGAAAAAAACCATGTATGAAGTGACTGATGTACTATCGAGAGAGTCCTGTGTTTTGCATGCATGTTAGGCATTTGGAAAGAGATTAAGATTTCAAGTGGAAGAAGAAGGTATGTGAAGATTAGAGGTATAGCATCAACCATGCACTGTGTAGAGTATTGCGATAATAACATAGGAGAGCTTCAGGAACTGTTCAGTCAACACTCTGTTATCAATATTTTACTCCTCGTCATCACTTATAGGCGGACCACTCATGAAAACACTCTGGCGTGGCATGGTCTTAGTCTTGCAGGCTACAGGATACTACAGGATACTATATTCGTTTACCAAGTCGCACCTCTGAGCATTGGAGGGAGCTCGAGTTTTTGTCAGGATAGCAGAATTGTACTTATCTCCCAAGCAGAACTCTTTCACAACTTCCCCTCCTGTTGCCCATCAGATATCCTTGAATATACAAACGATGCGACGATAGCTGCTTCACATGCTCGAAACCTGGTATTCTTCAAGTCAAGAAACCTGTATTTCACTAGATGCAGCGAAAAAGACGAAAGGCCTGTAGATGGTGTAACGTCTACCCTTGATGATTGCGAAGAGCCATGTGGTGATAGTGCAAGGCAACCTAGGTACTGGGGAGCACGTAAAATCAGAAGGATCAGGACACAAATGTCTGGAAAAAAGCATGTGAGTTGCAAAGTGACGCATGGATTATCTGGATGAGTTTGGTGAACCCAAGGGCGTAGGGAGGTATGGTCACCCTATCTTTCAAGAAAGTGCAGTCATTGGAGATAGCTTGCCTTGAGTAGGGCTGCTACTTCCTCCCTTCTGAATCAAGTCTATAGACTATAATGTCGAGTATCGGAAAGGGTGAGGTGAATCAGGAGGGGGTTGCGACCAGCTTATGTAATGTGGCAGTCGGTGATGTCTGTAGATAATCGCCGACAAATTCCCCAGAGCTTCGCGTATCCGTCATCAATCACCACTTGTCCAAACCCCACAATGGCGTCGCGTACACGGCTAGCAGCCGGCACCGCTTCTGCATTACTACGAACCTCCCGGTCTCTCGCAACCTCTCGGATATCGCCATTCGCTGCTGCCTTGACGACTTCCTCTGCCCGCAGTTTCTCGCAACTCGGCTCGCAATCCGCCACGGGCCCGACCAGCGTCTTTTCCTCGATAGGCCAGCTGAGTTCGCAGTCAGGACCTCCCTCGTATTTCTCGTCACAGAAGCGTCTACCCGCAAACACCATCATACGCTTCGTGCCACAACAAACAGCATGGATCGTTGAGCGCATGGGAAAGTTTAACCGGATATTGGAGCCTGGTCTTGCCATATTGATACCCTTCATTGACAGGATAGCATATGTCAGGAGTTTGAAGGAAAATGCTATCGAGATTCCTAGCCAGAGTGCCATTACAGCCGACAATGTTACGCTCGAGCTGGATGGTGTGCTATACACCAGAGTGTTTGATGCTTACAAGGCGAGGCAAGTACATCAATTGCACAGCACGCAATTGGTTACTGACACATGATAGCTATGGTGTAGAAGACGCTGAATACGCCATCTCCCAACTCGCGCAAACCACGATGCGCTCCGAAATCGGCCAACTCTCTCTCGACCATGTCCTCAAGGAGCGCGCCAACCTGAACCAGAACATTACCGCTGCGATCAATGAGGCAGCCCAGGATTGGGGCGTCACCTGCCTGCGATATGAGATCCGCGACATCCACGCACCTGACCCCGTCGTCGAAGCCATGCACCGTCAAGTCACTGCCGAGCGGTCGAAGCGTGCCGAGATTCTCGAATCAGAAGGTCAGAGGCAGTCGGCTATCAACATTGCCGAGGGAAAAAAGCAGTCTGTAATCTTGGCATCTGAGGCCTTGAGGGCTGAGCAGATCAACATGGCGAGCGGAGAGGCTGAGGCTATCCTGCTCAAGGCCACAGCTACCGCCAACGGAATTGACGCTGTTGCCCGAGCCATTGCTCAAGGCGAGGGTGCTGCCCAGAACGCCATCTCGCTCTCAGTCGCTGAGAAGTACGTTGACGCATTCGGCAACCTGGCCAAGGAGGGTACAAGTATCGTGGTTCCCGGAAACGTCGGCGATATCAGCAGCATGATTGCCAGTGCCATGGCGGTATACGGAAACGTGAACGCTTCGCAAGCAAAGGACCAGGCCTCAAAGATGGTCCAAGGTAGGGACACTGAAGCTAGCAGGAAGATTCAAGAGCTGCAAAACAAGCTCGATGGCGCAGAAGGCGGCGCTGGTGGAATACACGATGAGATCAGCAAGGTCATGGACCAGAGGTTGAACAAGCGGTAGTAGCGGATTCGGAAAAAGGTAGGATAGGAATGCGAGACGATTGTACATTATACCATGCTGTATAACTGGCACGAACCAGCAAGCGAAGCATTAGGGGTATTGGATATGGGTCATCCAAAAGCAAGCGTGTTTGGCGGAGTCTTCTCTCCTGCACTCGGGAACTCCACTTCTCGTACATGATAGGGATTAGCAAAGAGCAATCAACATGACTTTGATATCGTCGTTATCCATGCTCCCAGTTTTGCAAGACACTTGGGAGTTCTGCTAGCTACACTAAAGTCTCTTGTGAACATGTGCAATCTTATACCAATCGACCTACCGCTTCTGCCATTAGCGTTGCAATCTGCTTTCCATCCTCCCATGCCCAATCGTGCGATCCTCTCAAATCCCTCACATTCAGCACTCTCCTCCCCTCGGCCCTTACTTCATCCTCTTCATCCCCAACCTCCATGACAATGCTCCAGCCTTGCCTATCCAACGCAACACACATGACATCCCTCTGCGCCCTCTCCACCAACTCATCCTCATAGCTATGACATATGACCAACAGCCGCCCTTCTGGCCACTGTTGGGTATCATACTTGCCCGTCACCGGCGAAACCTTGATATACTCTTCTTCTTTTTCTCCCTCGTCCTCGCCAAACGCACCCTTGACAAACGTCTTGTAAATGTTGGAAATGTGTTCCGGACAGGCGGGCGGTGCGTGGTTCCGCAGCATGAGCGGGATGTTGTATATGCCGGCGAGCAAGATCAGGGCTTCGGGGCCTACTACTGCTACTCCTCCTGTCGATGCCTTCTCCTTCTTCGTATTCTTCTTCTCGTCCTCGTCGTCTTCCTGGTCGAGACCAATGCCTGAAACTAGCTGCATGAGAAGTGTGGCGCCGCAGGAATGACCCACGCCGATCCAGCGCCGCATGCCGTGCTCGCGCTGCAGGTAGCGGATTCCCGACAGGATGTCGCGGATGTGCTGGGGGTGGCGGGCGTTGCGCGAGGCATCGTCTGGCGTGCTGGGGTGTGTGGCGTGTGTGGGGTATGGCGAGAGCCGGTAGTTTAGACTTGCGATGCCGGCAATGTGTGGGAGGGCTTGGGGGTGCGAGGCGAAGAGATGGGTGAGTGTGGTGTCAACCTGGTGTGAGTCTTGTGTTGGGTCGCGCCAGGCGCCGCCGTGGATGTAGACGATCCATAGTGCGGGTGGGGAGGACGAGTCGGTGTCTTGCGATTGAGGCTCTGGGAGCCAGATGTCGAGAGTTTGGAGGCGGGTCGCAGACGAGGTGTACGGGAGGGAAGGGATGTGTTTGGCAGGGATGGTTGGCGTCATTGTTTTGAACGAGGGGTATGTGCGTATGTGCGTATGTGTGTTGTTTTGTCTTGAGTAATGGATATGCGGGGTTTCAAGTCAAATGTTTCGTTACGCTAACTTTTTAACAACCTCACTTGCATACGAGAACACTCAAGGGAACCAGCATGTATTGTTTCCAAATGTTTTGATTTGTTTTTTTCTCTTCGATTATGTAGTGTACAAAAACAGACACTGAAGAGGCCGACTATTCATCAAAGCCTCGTATAACAGACATTAATCCAAACAAAATAGTCCGGCACGTGCCAGTGCCAGGACGCGTGTAAAAAAAACCAACACGTGAATATGCGGTTTCTCCAATGCAGAACGCGTAAAGCGATGCTAATGCAAGGACCCAAGGTATCTCAAGGACATTATTCTTTAAAAAAAGCAAAATCTTCTCATATCCAGAACTGAACCGTGACAACGTTAACAACGAGTGCCTTACAAGAAAGCGGCCATGATGGCACCGAAGCCAACAATGCTACCAGCGGCAGCCTTGACATTGGCAGCAGCGCCAGTGGCGCCAGTGGCAGTAGGCCTGCCAGAGCCGGTGGCATCAGATCCAGTGGCGCCCGAGGCACGGCTGCGAGTGGCACCGTCAGAGCCGGTAGCAGCAGCGTCAGAGCCGGTGGGCGAAGCGACGAGCTGAACGGTGGTGCTGTTGTTTGCGCTGACAGTGACAGTGCGGGTGGAGTTGACCATGGAGCCAGTGCCGGTACCAGCGAGGGTAAGGGTGTGGACACCGGGGCCGACGGCGGGGATGTCAGCGGGCGCTGGCTGAGCAGTGACGACAGCAGGCTGCGAGGTGACAACGGCGGGCTGGGTGCCGACGTTGGTGGCAGCGGCGGGCATGCCAGTCACGACACCGAGAGAGTTGGTCATGGCGAGGTAGCTGGTCTGGGGAGCCGGGTCGATGGAGGGGAGCGGCGAAGAGGACGAGCTCTGGTGTGCATGTTAGCCTATCGGTTTCGTGAGAAGATGGAGGGCGCAAAAACACGTACCTGGGCCGAAGCGACGGCGAAAGTAAGAGCGGAGACGTAGACGGAAGCGCGCATGTTGACGGTTGTGTGGTTGGATTTGGTGTGTAGATATCAACGAAGGATGTTTGGCTAAAACGATGGTGTTTGACGGGCTATGTCAAGTGGTACTAGTTATTAGGTTGGAGTAGTGATTGAGTGGGTGGATGATGGGAAGCTCATTGCTCAGCGCGACGCTCTCTCCTTTTATTGTCATTTCCGCAATTCACCCCCCAGGCCGGGAAACAAGCATCGGAGCTAACCCTGGCCCTGCACCAGCCCGTCGCCACCGTGGCCCGGCAACCACCCAGCCCCGTGCTAAGCCCGAACAGGCCGCCAGCAGCCGGCCTGACCTGTGCTTAGCGGCCTGCACGGCCAATTATAGCCCTCACCAGTGGCGACGACGTTTCCATTTCGTGAGGTGAGCGGAGATTTTGTTTTATTGGATTCAGCAGAAAAATTCTTCTCGCGACTTTGCCGCATCTCGCGAGAGCAAAGCGAACAACGTGTTGCTGTCACTGCTTGTCAACTGCTGACAGCTGCCAGCTGCCAGCTGCCCAGCTCGAACCGTGGTTGTGCTGTTCCGACTACTGTGCCTCTCCCAGCCATTCCCCGGGTTTCAGCCTCAGCCTCGCTGTACCTACAGGAACAACACATGTTGGCGTCATTCCCTTCCCCAACCACCCTGCCTGCCGTGCGCTTGGCAAATCCTCGTCCACCTTCAGTCGTTCCTCGCTTGCTTTTGTTTCATGCGCCGGCAAACGTCAAACGGCCGTCAATCGTCACCTGGCTGCAGTCCCCAACCACACACGGCGCACACCTCCACAAGCCTCGACGGAGCCTCCGACACAATCGATACCAGCGCGCAACCTTAAAGCCCCAGCGTTAAGGCTTCCTCGGGCTAGCTTGCAATATCGTCCATGTGTCGCGCTGTGAGAGAGGTAGCTAATTACGCGTCCAATGGAGTTAGCCTCCTAAAATTAGGTTTTCGTCGGCCTGATCTCGTATCGAGAAGATTCGTTGTGCGGTTGTGCATGCCGCAGTGCCCACCTTGTTGGCTGTGCAGGCTGGGGGAGTCAGCAGGCGGAGCAGGGGGTGTTCTAGAATGGGGAACGGGGCCGCTACTGGGTAGCCCTTGGCTCTCGGGCGCGGTGTGGTGAAGCGAAATGGCATTTCGAGTGGTCAATCAGGCATCACCAGCCCTCGACCCCCGTTTTCTAGTCAATGCACGGCCTTTGCAATAGCCGGTCCAAATTGCTCATAGGCGTTGTTGAGCAAAACAAGCGCGCTTTTTACCCGTTCCCAAGGCCTGTCTAGCGGAAAGTAGGGGCATGACTAGCTAACATCACCATCTCCCAACATCAAAGTCGCATTGCCGTCCACGACCGGTCGGGATATTACAAACGCTCAGCAAGACAAACAGGGCGCAGTATCCGCTCAATTATTCAACTTGCTGTCTTGGACCGTCTAGGCTCCCCATGGGTTATTGGTCTTAGCACACACACACACACACACGCCATCTCAGGTAGCATCAGCGACACGTATCACACCACCCCATATCCGTGCGACTCTGATCATCTCCATTGCATCCCAATTATAGCATGCGGTGACGACGAAGAATG
>Ga0265780_10001803_pt1 | contig 29647 bp, 30 predicted proteins | sample P1T30metagenome_FD_192432 | JGI IMG/M metagenome (GOLD analysis project Ga0265780, IMG submission 192432) | Plant litter microbial communities from East Loma Ridge, Irvine, California - P1 T30 | ecosystem: Environmental > Terrestrial > Plant litter > Unclassified | place: USA: California... | reverse complement strand
CTGGGCAAGGTGTCGAACCGGATCATCAATGAGGTGCGCGGAATTAATCGCGTTGTTTATGATATTTCGGGGAAACCGCCGGCTACGATTGAGTGGGAGTGATTCCCGACTCGGCAATAGCTGGCAAGCTCGAGCATTCGAGATGAACCAAGCCCCTGATTTCAGGGGCTTTTTTCTTTTTGGACTGGCAGAGTCTGGCAGGCATTGGCAGCTTGAAGCACCATCTTTTGATGGCATCGACAATGGTGTGGCGTCAGCCGCGTACCATCCAGACATGTCGGTACCATCTTTCCATTTCTCACCCGATCATGGTACCGGATTCACCTAACCAGTTGAATCTTCAGGAAAAAACGACGTCAAATTCGACGCCTACAACCATGGTATCGAGGTTCCCATGCTGACTGACGCGACGCTGCGAAACTTGAAGCCCAAGGACAAGGGGTACAAAGTTTCGGACCGGGATGGACTCTACGTCTACGTGCTTACCTCCGGCACGGTTTCATTCCGCTACAACTATGCAATCAACGGGAGACAAGAAACACTCGTACTTGGTCGATACGGGCCGGGTGGACTGAAGCTGGGGGAGGCAAGGGAGCTGCTGGCCGACGCGAAAAAGGCGCTGGCGGCCGGACGCTCTCCGGCCCGGCAGAAGGCCAATATCCGTGAGCGCCGCAAAGATGAGAACACCTTTGGCCAGTGGGCGGAGGAATGGCTGGAGCGCTACATGATGGCCGAGTCCACCAGGGACATGCGCCGTTCGGTGTATGTGCGCGATCTCAAGAAGCCGTACGAGAAGCTCAAGCTGGACGAGATCACCGAGGAAGAACTGCGACGGCTCTGCGATCGCATCGTGGCACGAGGTGCGCCGGCGACTGCTGTCCAGGCGCGTGAAGTCGTAATGCTGGTGTTTCGATATGCCCGCGAGCGAGGGCAAAAGGTGGCGAATCCGGCCGACGAGATACGGCCCAGTTCGATCGCACGGTTCCAGCCGAGGGAACGCTCGCTGACAGCGGAGGAAGTTCGTCTCATGTTCCATTATTTGGAAAAGGTTGCGACGAGTGCGACTCTACGCCTTGGGGTAAAGCTCCTGCTTCTGACGATGCTTCGGAAATCGGAGATGGCAGAGGGAATGTGGACCGAAATTAACTTTACCGATCGGGTCTGGACGATCCCGGCGTCACGAATGAAGCGTCGCAATCCTCACAATGTCTATCTGGCCGAGCAGCCTCTCGACATTTTGGTTGCGTTAAGGACCTGCGCAGGTGCTTCTCCCTATATTTTTCCGGCGAGGTACGACGGGGACCAGCCTATCAGCAATGCGACGTTGAACCGGGTGACAACGGCCATTCTTGAAGAGGCACGGAAAGATGGCGTGCCTCTGGCCCATTTCACGCCGCACGACTTCCGACGCACTGCGTCGACGACGCTGCATGAGGCCGGATTTCAATCCGACTGGATCGAGAAGTGCCTGGCGCACGAGCAACGCGGCGTTCGCGCCGTCTACAACAAAGCCGCGTACGCGGACCAGCGTCGTCACATGATGCAGGCTTGGGCTAATTTAGTTGATAACTGGACAGGTCGTTCACTGTAGAACGCCGAACAAAATCGTTTAGGTGCTCTTCAGGCAATAGTTGATTACATTGAGCCTTGTCACCATCCGCGTAGGGCAGAAACGGTCGTTCGATCAGCCAGTCTCGCTACGGTCGAATATAACGTTTCTCATAGTATTCTGGCAAGACAGCCTCCGCCCGGCCAAATGAGGGGTTTTATGGATGCGTTTGCAGATTTGTTCCTTTTTTAGACTGTTGAAAAACGATTCGCCCATGGCATTGGCCTAAAAGTCCTTATGCCGACTGCCATGTACAAAGAATCGATCGTCAGCTCGCGTGACAAGGTCGGCTTCATCGATCAACATACAAACTATAACTATACGTGCAAGCAGATCGACCACGACTGCCAGCTAGGCCAGCCCTGTCATGTTCGGACATAGGTAATTGGTGACCTAAACCTGATGATAGTCATCGACAGTAAATTTGCGATTAATCCAGTTTGAAATGATATCTGAAATTTTTTCCGCAATACTTCTTGTCATCTTGACACCATTTCACTTTTCGGCGAGGTTGTCTTTCTGCAATAATGCATCATTAGCACTTTTCAATGCTTGAGTTAGACGCTCTACAGTTTCATCTTCAACTCGCTTGTTTGTTCCATCTCTAGTCGAACACCGTAGAATTTCTTCCTTAATAGGCTCCAGTTTGGAAAAAAAGAAGTTTCTTGAAAGATCGCCCTCTTCCAATCCCAGCGGTGCTAAATAGCCAAGGACATGCATAAAGACTTTTATACCAATACTGCGAAGCACATAGTTTTCCCATGTTATGCCTGAGGCACTCTTCAGTGCGAACAAATAATTTCTGACGATCTTTGAAAAGACTACTGTATCCCCGTTCAAGTATAGTTTTCTGAGCGGGAGGCTTTCATCCTCAATAAGCAATTTTCCATTCCTTGCGAACTGCTCATCTTGCTTCTCATTTCGGGAAATCAACGGGATTATTGCATCTACAAGCGCCGCCTGAGACAGTATTTCAGTATCGTTCAGTTTTCGCCCCAACATTTTTATCCGACGAGATAGGGGCCCTTCTTTATCATAATTGAGCGTTTTGCAGATATCATGCCCGAACTTCGCTGGTATATTGGCATCGGTATAGTCGAACAGGTCGTAAATATAAGATTTTGGCACTTTTACCTGAGTGCTATTAATCGTAGAAAATACTGTTGCCTTATCCTCGATCATTAAATCGACGAATATACAAATTGGAATTTCAAAATTATCGAACGACCTGGTGTTTCGCAATCCCTCGTATCGATGTTGCCCATCGATAATTTCTCCCCATACACCATCTTCACGAGTGTGAATTTGCATAACCTTTAACTGATGCGCGTCAGTCAGCAGTTCCGCAGACTCAACTGATACTACAATAGGAGTTGGAAGGATTGCATCGGCAGTTGATAAATAATCTGTGATCTCGCCTACTCGGCCAGTACCAAGATTACGTTGTATTCCATCGGCATGGAGAGACCGCCGTCGAATATCGAGCTTGCCCACCAGATCTAAGGTACTAACTTTCCCGTAGTAGAATGTCCCACCTGGCTGCTCTACTGGAAACACATTGATTTTGAGCATTTTCATCCTTCCAGGTTTACCGTTCTGGCCCCGATACTAGCAGCTGTAGTATCGTCCATATTTTTAGCGGCTTCAATTGCGGCATCTGTTTTTAGTTTCATGTCTTCGGCAACTGATGTTTCTACAACAGAAAAAGTTATATACATCGAATAGGAAAGACCTACGCCAAGTATATAAAGCAAAACATTGTAGAAAATAAACCAGTTATTCCAGCATTGGGGCGATGCAAAACTATTTATGTATATATAATTCAACATCGCGAGGAACGCAACAGACATCGCGACTACAAGCAGTGTAATTCGCAAGAAAAACAATTTTCGTACTGATTTCTCGCCATATTCCTCAAAATAATAAACGAGGCACGAAAGAATCAATGAGATTTCAAATGTTAAAAAATTTCCTGACTTGGCCTGCTGAGCTAGTGCATCAATAACATTTTGATGATTTATGGCTGCCCAGATAAGTGAGGTAATGATGCCTATCTGACCAAGTGAAAATATGAAAAACCAGAACGAAAAAACTCTTTTAGGTGTCTTCGCTTTATCAAATAACTTACGTCTTTGTTCTAGTTCCAGCAGAAATTGACTGCAAAAAGTGCCAATTGATTCTTTAATAAAATACAAATAAGCCTCCACGTGGGCAGTATCTAAAGTACATAGTGTATTTTTACTTAAAATGTGCTGGAAAACACATGATAGCATATGATTACGTATGGGATTTTACATCCAAATAACAAATGGTGTCAATTTAAAAACCTTCTGGTAAATCGTAAAATTTCTAGTTGCAGTCACCGACTAAAGAAAATTCTATATTTGATATTGAAGCAGGCATATAAACAGAAGTTTTAAGAGACTTTTTTGCACAAAGCCGCGCCTGCAGCCGAGCTAAATGGAAGGTGGACTGCCGTCATTTGAGACGCACGCATTGTTCCATTAATTGGGCATTAAGCTGGCGCATAAGGCGGTGGATAGTCCACAGTCCAACGGCATAGCAGAAAGTTTCGTGAACACGGTTAAGCGCGTTTAGGTCCGCGGCATCGACTGCAACAACTGCATTGCCGTGCTGACCCCATTGCTCGACGTATTCAGGCATTTCAAAGAGGTGCATCCCTAGTCGGCGCTCGGCTACAAATCGCCGTACATGTTTAGGAAAGAGCGACGACGTCAGGCTCTGGAAACTGACGCTAATTAAGCATCAGGCTGTGTTCGAGAATGGCGGGATAAGATCAGACGCGCACCGGCATGAGCGGTGACAGGGTCCATGCGCCGCTGGTGCGGTGAGCCCAATATTTCAGCCGCTCTACGCCGATTCCGTGCTCGCTAGCGTTAATACCGGCACGCTGGCCACTGCTACGCCACTCCGGCACATGTTCCAGCCAGGTCGATGTTGGGATTCTTCGTTGGGTCATCGGATTTTTCAAAGCGAAAAATCCATGCTAGTTCTAGTAGGGTACTGTTTTAGTGCCAGGCTGCGGTTGCTGAACTCCCGCAGTCTGTTGCCGCGCAATCCACTCATCGATTTCGGCCAGATCCCATCCCACCAGACGCCGCGTTACCGAAAAGCGCCTCGGGAATTCTCCGCGCTTCTCCATGTCAAGAATAGTGCGCTCGCACAGCGGTACTTTTTTCAGAAGTTGCTTCCGATTGATTACCACCCTGCCTATTGGCATTAGATTCTTGTTGGAAGGTATAGCATTCATTTCTATATCCTTATCGGGGTTGGTACTAGGATTACTTTGCACCCGGACGAAGATAAAGGCAACATGCAGTCGACTGCCTTTCATTCATGATCAATAAATTCGCCGGAACTTATTACATAAGTCGCGCGATTGCTATTGAGTAAACAGATGAACAAAGTCATGCATAACCATGGCTATCCAGTAGGTGCTGCATGTTCGCACCTTCCCATGAACCCGGCCGAGTATTTGTCATCGCCGCGTCCTCGGCAAGTATGGCGAGCAAGCGGGGCACATCCAGTTTCCCATGCGTTGTCGCCCCATCACGACTGGCTTCTGCCAAGTTGCAGTTGGCGACAACCGCTTGCAGATTGACATAGGTGTCCTGATCAAAGGCGAGCGCAATTGCGACTGGAGCATTCGTAACGATGCCCGGGTTTGTAGAAAGTGAACTTCCCTCGAGGTCAGCGTCGAGTTGATTCCGTCGGTCGAAAACAATGCCTTCGGTATCCTTTTTCGAAAGACCAAAGTAGACGCGATCGCTCTGTCTGGCGTCCGGTTTTGAAAACAGGAAATCAACTACGGGATCGAAACTGTATTCGACTTCGCTAGGAACCTCGTCATCGAATACAAGAGCGCCGTCCAGCGTGATTGTTATTGTTCCGTCAGGGTCGCATTCCTGAAGCGCTGCAATCAGATCGCCGATTCTGGTGAAAGTAGTCATCGATGCCTCCGGTTTTTGGATTAGGCGATGTCGCCAGGCTTCACGGCGGCATCGCCTGATTTCAAATGGAATTGCCAAATGGGGAAGTTCCCGGCTAGATCAGTGCTTCAGCAATTTCATTTGTTCGGCGAGTACCCACAAAGCCCGGTTCAGCCTGATGTCCTGGTCAATGCCGGTGACAGCACGCGTGGTGGTGCGACGACCATTCGCCGCGCGGCCATGCACGCCACCTTTCAGCATCCTTTCCTGGACACGATTGAAGGTCTTCCACAGGTTGTTGCCGACATCCTCGCGGCGCTTCGGCGCAAGGATCTGTTGCTCGCTAATCGGCGCCACTTCGGTTTGCGGGTCATACTTCAGCGCCAGTGCGGCATGGGCGAATGCCAGCTGCTCGCCGTCGTTCAAGGGCAGGGCCTTCATGCCATCAATTTGTCCGTCGATCCGTTCGAAATCATCGACGACGCGGAACGCACCTTCGATAACGTTATCGACGATGTTGCCCTTGTGCGGAACACGGATGTCGTTCAACGTATCGCCGCATACCATCCCGTTGCAGCAGACGAAGCGGAAGGTCCCAGCCAGCATCTGGTAGCTGCTGGTGCCGTCATGGGAGTTCAGCAGGATGATCTCGTTTGCCTCGCTGCTATCGATCTGCCCGGCATAGCGCAGGCGGAGCATGTGCTTCGTATGCTCGCGCTTGCCCTCGTCCCGGCAACGAGCCTGGCACGCCATGAACGGCATGAAACCTTCGGTACGAAGCTTTTCGAGCACGTCGATGGTCGGGATGTAGGTGTAGCGCTCGGAGCGACTGTCGTGCTTTTCGGTTGCGAAGATCGACGGCGCGACGCACGCGATTTCTTCATTGGTGAGCGGTTGCTGGGACCGGACTGACGTGTGGCCACGGCCAAAACGCGTTGCAAGTTTCATGTCAAATCTCCCTAACGTTCGTTAAACAAGATTCAGAAACCAGGCAGCCGGTGAAGCGACGTTTATTCTGTCTTCGACTGCTCTTCCGATATATTCAGTATAGGTCTTTTAGACCTAGTCGATTTGGCATGGATCAAAGGCTTTGGTGGGTCGATCAAGCCCGCTTCGAGCAACATCAGGCGCCAGATCGCATAGTCGATGTGAGCATGGGTTTTCGCCGTTGGAGGAGAAAGCCAGCGCCTGACCGCGCGGCCGTCCTTGACACCCACAAGTCCCGCCAGCTGCTCGGCCGTCGTGCCAAGCATCTGCATGACTGCCCGAATCTCGTCTGGCGCTGGCGGACGGTATCCAGCAGCCGCGTATGGCAGGAGCGTTGCATCTGGCAGGGATGGTGTTCTGTCGGACATGGCTTCGCGGACCAGCCCGTTTTCTTTTGACGCTCCGCTGCCAGGCACCTTGTTCATGGTTACGTCCTTTTGGTCGATTGCGTTTAACTTCATCGTTTCCGCACCAAACCGCGAGCCTAATGGCTGTCATGCTCCGGTGGCGGTACCAGATCCTTCTGGCGCTCGCGCCCGAGGCGCGCATTCACCTGCTCGACAAGCGCACGTTGCATCCGCCGCCGTTCGCTGTCGAGTGGAGGAAGCTCCCGCGCGAACCGCTCGACCTGTTCCGCCAGTTCGATATCGCCCTCGTTGCGCAGCACTGTGGCGTTGCGCGCCAGCTCCTTCAACACGTCGCGCCGTCGCGCGGCCATCGCCACTTCCCATGGCTTGAGCCCGGTGTCTCCCCTGCGAAGGTCGCTTGCTGCTTCGGCAAACCTGCGCGCCTCCGCGGTGGACACGTCGCCACGCTCCTGGATGTGATATTCGGCGCTGCCTCGACCCTTGAGCGAGACGCCACGTTCCGCCCGCGACGTGGCATTCGCTTCGATGCCGCGCATCCTTAGCTCGGCCGCGAATGCCTCGCGCCAGATGCGCAGCGTCGACTTGCGAATGTGCAGCCGGCGCCCGTCCTCATCCTCGGCGCGAACGATCACGTGCACATGCGGATGCGGCGGCGGATTGTCGCTCGGGTCGGTCTCCGGCGTGTGCAGTGCCATGATGTACTGGCGCTGGCCGAAGTGCTCCCGCGCGAACGCCTGCACTGCGTCGAGCAGCTTGTCCGGGTCCGTCTTGGCAGGCATCGAAAAGATGATGTTGAATGCGTGGTGTAGCGCTTCGCCAGCCTTGCCGTGAGCACGCTGCAGGTCGAGATCCCAGGATGCGTGCACCTGCCTGACACTGTCCTTGCCGCCAAGTCGCTCGCCTTTCTCGTCGACCGTGATCAGCGCCCCGCTGCGCGAAATGTAGTTCATGTAGCGCAGGACACCGGCACTCTTCGCGCCGCCGCCCGTAACCTTGATCACGACTTCCGGCACACGCGCCACCGTGCGGCGCAGCCTGTCCCTAGTAGCCTGCCAGTCGTTGCTGGCGTCACGGTGCCCAGTCTGCAGACGATAGACGAGGCGACGCAGGCCCGACTTCCTCCCGCCGCGGTCGGGCACGATCACATCGTTACTGGACATCGGTCGCTCCCCAGGTCCGCAGGTTCGCGTGGACGAGTTCCTTGACCGCCGCCGTTTCCACGTCGAGTAGCATGCGGATCAGTTCCAGGTCGAAGGAAGACAGGTCGGCGCGGTCTGGATCGATATTTACCTTCCTGGCGATCTGGTTGACGTTGCGGCCGATGTCCGCAAGCTGCCGCGCGACCTGGCGCACCGCGTTGACCTCGTCGTGGCAGAGCACCGGCCGCCTGTCGACATGGGCATACAGGAGGTTGGCAAGATAGGTGCTGCGATACCACTTGCGCTGCGCGGCCAGCCGCCCAAGCTCCTCGTAATAATAGGGTTCAAGGCGCACGTGCAGCAGTTCGGTCTTGGCCCCAGCATGCGCCGCAGGATAGGCTTGCGCCGGTAACTGCGTCCCGACGGTCGCCTGCGCCATGCCGCCTCTCTCGGCCCTGATGAAGTCCGTGATCAAAACACCTGCAAGGCGCGATGCCGTGACCGACCGCGCGCGCGCAATCGCATCGAACGCCTGCTTGATTTCGCTATCGACCCTTGCTCCGATGACTGTCATGACAGCTCTCCCGGGTTAGCCAGCGTTGAAAACCAACTGCTCGTCCTTTATCTGCTACGTTTCAATTCCACGGTCCTTTCCTGCTTTCAGTTTGAAGAGGGCAGGATAGACTTGCGTCTAGCGTTGTTAATCCTTGTGGATTAACGACCGAGTCCTCGTCCCTTCGGGACTGCGGGACAACCGCGCCTCAGCGCTCACACCTCGGAAATCACAACGACACCGGACGGTGCCAGCGCGCGAATCGCCGCCCCCAGCGCCAGTTCTAGCGCAACTGCCGCCCCAGCAAGCCCCGCCCCAGCCCACATGACAGTAACCTCGTCACGTCTCGCCAGCGCACAAAACCCGAAGATAACAATCCCAGCCGTCGCCATCAGGCGTAGCACCGGCACCAGCACCCGCGACACAAGCAGCAAGGTCACGAACAACCCCGACCGCAGCAAACCCGCCAGGGTCCTGGCCAATGCTCCGACCACTAATCCAAGTCTCCGCATGAGCTGCTCCCGACATTGTCAAGACAGCCGTCACGCGCCGACAGCGGCAACGACAACCATGTCCCCAAGCCGCACCTCCGCTACACCACCATCCTCGTAGCGGATGCACACGATGCTATCGTCATGCACGGTCGCGCTACGACCCTCGTGTTCAACAAGAATGCTCAAGCGTTCACGTGGCCGATCCGTTGGCAGGACTTCATTTGCAGGTCCATCGTCACCCTGCCGCGAAGCGATATCGACCGCGGGCGCCATGAGCGCCTTCGCGGGCTCGAACTTTACCGAGGACATATCCGGCTCCTGAACAACGCTCGACTGGCCATCCAACTGTTCGTCATGACGAACTTTTTCCGCCTTGTGGTCTACCGCCTTGGAAGGCAAGGGGACAGTACCGATGCACAGCTCGCCCACGAGAGGCGAACCGGCATCACCCTGGGCATCCGGCGACGCATCACCCCGCTGTTCGTCATGACGAACTCTTTCCGCCAACGCCGCCACCGATTCCCGCGTCACCTCGGCCCCGCTAGCAAACCACGCATCCACCTGCCGGGGAAATTCATCGTGCAGCCTGCGCAAGTCATACAAGGTCCGCGCCGACGAGACGCCACTTGCATACGCCTTTTCGACACACACGGGCGACTCCAGCAACGCCAGGTGCTCCGTCACATAGCTCTTCTTGTACCCCAGCCTGGCTGCGATTTCGGTCCGCCTGTCGCCAGCCTCCATCCGCTTCCTGATGAACAGGGCCATCTCCATCGGCGACAAGTCGGCGCGGTGAAGGTTCTCGGCGACCTGCATGTACGTATCCGGCGCCCTGTGCACGAACGCGGGAATGGCATGCTGTCCCGCGATCAAGGCCGCCCGATACCTGCGCTCGCCGTAATTGATGATGTACCGGCCGGGCCGGGCAGGGTCCGGCCGGACCGAGACCGGCTGCACGACGCCAATGGCGCGGATGCTATCGGCCAGTTCGTGCAGCGACTCCTCGTCGAAATGCTGCCGCGGCTGTTCCGAATCGCAGGCGATAGCATCGAGCGGAATCATCAGCGGTTCACCGGCAGGCGGCTGGCCGACGTCGGCCAGTCCAGTCAGGTCGAGGTTCATGATTGCGCCTCCATCCGGTCGAGCAGCATGCGGAACACCGTGCGCATCTCGACCGCTGCATCGCGCGCGGACGTCTTGGCGCGGCCGTCGGTGTCATTCTTGAGCCGCCACACCGGCGTCCGAGCTGCCGACGCTTCGCGATAGGCCGAGCGGTCCGCGATATACGCTGGGAAGATAAATTGTGGGTACTTCCCCAGCAAAGCCTTGAGGCTCTTCACCTGGGCCGGCTGGCGCGAGTCGTATTCATTAGGCAGAATGCCAAGGTTGACCATGGCGGGATTCCACGTGCTCCTGATCGAAGCAATGCGCTTCAGCACCTCGACCGACACGTCGATGCTGTCCTGGTCGATCTTCGTCGGGATCACGGCGAAGTCGCTCACGAAGAGCAGGGCGTTGGTGATGCGGCTGTTCGAGCCGGCCGAATCGATCACGAGGTAGTCGAAGCGCGGCGCCAGTTCGGCCAGGCGCGCACGCAGGTTGGACACCAGCTGGGCATCGCTCAGGCCCGCGCGCTCCACGGTGCGCAGTTTTTCCCGGTCAGCCTGCAGCACCGTGATCGCGCCAGTCGCTTCCGGCAGGTCAACCGGCGCATCGCCGAACAACTGGCTGGCACCTGTCCCGGGGTGCACGTACTCGCTCATCACGCGGCTGTAGTTGCCCTGCTCGTCGCCATCGACGCCGAGCACCCGGTTACCTTCCTCGGCCAGGAAGTGCGTGAAGTTGAATGCGGTGTTGGTCTTGCCGACGCCGCCTTTCTGGTTGGCTGGAATGAAGATCTTCACTTTTTCGCCTTTAGGTTTTCACGTGCGTTACGTTCCATCTCCCTGACGAGCTGCGCCATCTCCGGGGGCAGGACCACGCTGACGCTGACCCATCCTTCCGGCCTCGCGCCGTGCGTGATGTGGTAGTCCCAGGCGCTGCGCACCATCGAGCTCACCGCGACCGCCGACACATCCAGTTCCAGTGCCACATCCTTCTGCGGGCGCCCCTCGACGAGGATCGCCCTGATTGCTTCCACGTTGCGGTCTTTCATCCTCGCCAGGTGAGGGCGGATGGCATTGAACTCCTCCGTGGTCAGCCTCTTGTTTTTCCTCATACACACCTTTCCGTGAGCGGGAAGACGCTGATCCATGGCGTCCAAGTGTACTTAAATAAGGTGTTAATTAAACACCTGATTGAATGATACTCATCAAGGGTAAGCGCGAAGACTTAGCCTATCGTCAGGGCCATGTCACCGCAAGGAGCTAGCCATGAGTTTGCTTCCGAGATCGCTGATCTTCTGCGCAATATCACTATGTTCATTGGCGGAAGGGAACGAACCGTATCCCGTTGTCGACAGCGCGAGCCAGCAGGCCCGCGACATCGACCGCCGCGCGATCCTCGAGTCCGAACTCGCCGCCGAGCAGCAGGCGCTCGGTAGCGCAAAGGAAGCGTTCGCAAGGGCTCCGACCGACGACATGCGAAGCGGCGTGCATCGCCACGAGGAAAACGTGAAAGCGCTGCGGCGCGAACTGGAGCGCCTGCCGCACAACGCTCCTGTCCGCGTCGCCGCGCGTCCAACAGCACCTGATGCCACCGCAACCGCCATGCGCACCCCGCCCGCACCGGTCCAGGCACCGTTCTGGGACGTGTACAGGCGCAGTGCGCCACTCATCGATTCTCAACCACCTGCAAAGGAACTGCCATGAAAACTGCCCGTACCCTGCAGCTTGTCCTGCTGGGCGCCGTCCTGGCCTGCAGCCTGTTCCCGGAACTCGCCGCCGCCGCACCGCCGTTCGCCAACTCCGGATCGACCCTGAAGACCGACCTGGTCCAGACCCTCACGCCGTTCGCCGGCATCGCGGTGCTGGTGGTAGGCGTCCTGTGCCTGATGGGGCGCGTGAACTGGAGCTGGTTCGTCGGCGGCCTGGTCGGCATCGCCATGATGTTCGGCAGCGACCAGATCGTGTCCTGGTTCCGCACGCTGATGGGCGTCTGACATGGACGACGACGGCATCAAGGTGGATCCTCTTGCCGTCGGCCTTACCCGGCCGGCCATGAGGTGGGGCGTGCCGTATCCGGCGCTGATGCTCAACCTCATGGCGTCGGTCGAGGCACTGGTCTGGACCAAGAGCCTGTTGTGGGTGCTGATCTGCATTCCCATTCACGGGATCTGCTACCTGGTCTGCCTGAAGGATCCGCGCAGCTTCGAACTGCTGGTGCTGTGGCTCCGCACCAAGGCGAACGGCCTGGTCGCCACGCGCGGCTACTGGTCTGCGTCCTCATACAGCCCGCTGGCGCTGCGCCGGCGGATCACGTTTGTTCAACGCTGGCGCCTGCAGCGGCGCCTGAAACGGGAGAACAGGCATGTCGAATCCTGAACGTACCACCAGCCACCGTGCGAAAGCGGCCACGCGCGACCTGCCGCATGCGGGCAACATCCCCTATGACGTCCATCTCACACCGAGCGTGATGCTGACCGATGCAGGTGACTACGTCTGCGTGCTGCGCCTGAGCGGCGCCGCCTTCGAGTGCGCATCGAACGCCGAACTGAACATCCGGCACGACAGGCTGAACCGGATCATCCTCAGCCTCGCCGATCCGCGCCTCACCATCTGGCAGCATATCCTCCGGCGCGAGGAGGGCACATATCCGGAAGGCGCCTATCCACCCGGTTATGCACGCGACCTCAACGAGCGCTATTCTGCGAAGATCGGGAGCGAACGGCTGATGGTGAACGAGCTTTACCTGACGCTGGTGTTCCGTCCGAGTCCATGGTGGACCGGCGGCGCGCTGGGCAAGATGCTTTTCGCACGCACGCTGGAGGCAATCGAGGCCGAGCGGCGCGAGAATGTCGCCGAGCTCGATGCCATCGTCGACGGCCTGGTCGCCGCACTGCGCCATTACGACGCCGAACGGGTGGCACTGTACGAGCGCAGCGGCGTATGGTACTCCGAGGCCGCCGAGTTTTGCGCCTACCTGGTCAACGGCACGTGGGAACGCATCGCGCTGGCGCCGTGCAGGCTGAGGGCACTGATCGGCACCACGCGTCCGCTGTTCGGCGCGGAGACCATCGAGATCCGGAGGGCTGGCGGCACCAGCTTTGCCGCGATGCTGGGCATCAACGGGTATCCGGCCGAGACGCATCCACTCTACCTCGACGACCTGCTCACCCTGCCGTTCGAACTGGTGGTGACCCAGTCTTTCACCTTCTCGCGCAAGGATGCGGCGCTCGAACAGATGCGCACGACCGGCGTCCGCATGGAAAACGCAGGCGATGCCGCCGTCTCGCAGCGCGACGAGCTGCCGGATGCCGCCGACGACCTCGCGTCGCGGCGCACGGCGATGGGCCTGCACCACTACACCGTACAGGTGAAGGGCGCGACGCTGCGGGAACTGAATCAGAACGTCGACAAGGCTCGCGCGGTCCTGACGGATGCGGGCATCGTCAGCGCGCGCGAGGACCTGGCCTGCGAGGCGGCGTACTGGGCTCAGCTGCCGGGGAACCATCGCCATCGCCCGCGGCTCTCGCTCGTCAACAGCCGTAACGCCTGCGGCTTCATGCCGCTGCATAACTTCCCCGTCGGACGACGCAGCGGCAACCACTGGGGCGATGCCGTCACCATGCTCGTCACCGCAGCCGGTACGCCGCATTACCTGAACCTCCATGCCGCCGACCCGAAGGCGCAAAACGGCGGCAACAAGCGGGACGTGGCGCATTCGATGTTCCTCGGTCCGACCGGCTCAGGCAAGACGGCCGCTGCGATGTTCGTGCTGGTCATGATGCAGAAGTTCGGCCTGACGTCGGTGCTGTTCTCAAAGGACCGCGATACCGAGATCGCCGTGCGCCGCCTCGGCGGCAAGGTGTACCGCATCGAACCGGGTGCGCCGACCGGCTGGAATCCGTTCAGCCTCGATCCGCTGGAAAAGGCGACGCTTCCGTACCTGCGCCGCCTGGTGCGCCGCCTCGTCTCGCGTCCGATGCTGACGCAGGACGGCATCGAGGTCGATATGAAGCCGCTTAGCGTGTCCGAGGAAAAGGAACTGGACTACGCGATCGACGCCGTCATGCGCCTGGCGGCCGCGAACCGTAGGCTGGGCAGGGTGCTCGACTACCTGCCGAAGGGAGCCGAGAGCGTCTACGAGCGCCTGTCGAAGTGGTGCCATGCGCGCGAGCCGGGCCGCAAGGACGGCACGCTTGCGTGGGTATTCGACAACCAGGCCGACACGCTGGCCACCAGCCTGGGCTCGGTCCAGACCACTGCCTTCGACGTCACCAGCTTCCTCGACGACCCGGGGCTGCGCACGCCGATCAACATGCACCTGTTCTACCTGACCAGCCGCCTGATCGACGGCCGGCGGCTGGCGATCTGGATTTCGGAATTCTGGAAAGCGCTGGGCGACGCGAAATTCGCCGCGTTCTGTGACGACATGCTGCGCACCCTGCGCAAGAAGAACGGCTTCGTGGCGCTGGACTCGAACTCTCCCGGCGACGCCATCAACCACCCAATCAGCCGCACGCTCATCGAGCAGGTCGCGACCCTGTTCCTGTTCCCGAACCCGGGCGCGCGCAGGAAGGACTACGTGGATGGGCTGGGACTGTCCGAACGCGAGTTCGAGATCATCAAGACGGAGATGCCGGAAGGGAGCGGCATGTTCCTGTTCCGGCAGGGGCACCACTCCGTCGTGCTCAAGCTGCCGCTCGACGGCATGGACGACGACCTCGCCATCTTGTCGGCGCGCACATCGAACCTGGCGCTGATGGACCGGCTGATAGCGCAGCACGGCGGGGAAGCCGACGCCTGGTACCCGCACCTCATCAACGAAAGGAGCAGGGCATGAGATACCGGAACCTTTTCGCCGCCGTCTTGCTGGCAAGCGGCACCCTGTCAGCGCACGCGCAGCTCGTCGTGACCGATCCAAAGGCGCTGGCAGAGGCAGTCAAGCAGGTCAGGGCATGGGAACAGCAATACGCGCAGATGCGCACGCAGATTGACTCGATGACGGGCAACCGCGGCATGGCGGCGCTGCTGCCTGCCGCCACGCGTGTCATGCCTGCTGACTGGACGCAGTCGATGACCCAATTGTCTGCGCTGGCGCAGGAGATTCGGTCGGCGCAGGCCATCATGACGCCGGGCCAGGCGGCGAATCTGTCTCCGGCGCTGCAGGCGTTCCTGAGCCAGTCGCAGAACATCTCGGCCGCGAACCAGGCAGCAGCACAGGCCGCTTACAACGATGCTGCCGTGCGCGAACAGCGACTCCGGACGCTGACGGGCGCGCTGGCGACGACGAACGACCCCAAGGCTGCATACGACCTTGCCAACGCCATCGCCATCGAGCATGCCGCGCTGGTGAAGGACCAGAACCAGCTTGCGGCGGCGGGGAACGGCGCCGCGGCGCAGTCCGAGGCGCAACGCCTGATGACCAACCAGATGCGCGCGACCTCGTCCGGCCAGGGGAACTTCCCGGCCATAGATACGAGCCTGCCTTGACCACTTTTCCAATACTTGAAGGAGCCAATCATGAACGTCAATCACAACACGATCAACGCACTTGTTCTCGCCGCCGTAGCATGCATCGGGAGCGGTTGCACGAAGCAGGACGCCGGCCAGGCCCCGGTAGCAGCGGCAGAAAACCGCGTGCTCACCGTGGACGAATACCTGAAGCAGCCTGACCTGCGCAAGAAGGTCTTCGCGGCCTGCGCCAACGATCCCGGGCGCAAGGGAAACGATGCGAACTGCATGAACGCCATGAGCGCGGAGCGCATCGCATCGGCCGGCAGCGGCCGGTTCCCGAACGTGACGCCATAGGTGGCAACCATGGCCGTCCCGGGAACGTTCTTTACCAGCAGTCTCGCGTACATCGAGCAGGTATGCGACGCCTATGTCGGCGAGCAGGTGGCCGCCGTCGCGCGGGCCATCGAGCCGGCGGCGTTCACCTTCCTCGGCGTGTATGTCGTGCTCTGGGGCTTCGCCAGCATGCGCGGGGCGATCCGGGAGCCGCTGATGGACATGGCCGAGCGGGTGCTGAAGGTGTCGCTGATCTTTGGTGCCGGGATCGGCCTGGCCGAGTACAACACCATCGTCACGGACACCTTCCTGCACGGGCCGGACGAACTGGCCGCCGCCATGGCGAGGTCGCCGGAAGCCGGCGGCTTCACCGGCGGCCTCGACCTCCTGCTCAGCCAGGGCTTCGACATCGGCAAGCAGTTCTGGACGAAGGCGGGCCTGTTCAACGGCGACGTTGGCCTGTACTTCGTCGCCTTGGCCGTATGGGCGCTGATCATCGTCGTGACGGCCTACGGCTTCTTCCTGATGGCACTCTCCAAGGTGGCATTGACGGCGATCCTTGCACTGGGGCCGCTGTTCATCGTCAGCCTGCTGTTCGAGACGACGGCCGGTTTCTTCAATTCCTGGATACGCCAGCTCAGCAACTATTTCCTTGTGCCTGTCCTGGTCATGGCAGTCAACCTGCTGGTGCTCAAGCTGTTCTCGCGCGCGGCATCGGCGGCGGCGATCGCGAACATCGGTGAGGTCGACCAGATCTTCCCGTTCCTCGTGATGGGCCTGATCTCGCTGCTCGCGCTGGCATCGGTGCTGACCATCGCGGCAGGGCTGGCGGGTGGCGTAGCGCTGTCGTCGTTCGGCATGGGCCGCCTCGCAGCAAACCTGATGCATCGCCATGGCAGGCAGCTGGTCGCGAAGGGCGCGGACTACGCGACGCGGCCGGTCCGCTACGCCGGGCGCAAGGCATGGGGCGCAACGCAGGGCGCGTTCCAGGGCAGGGCAAGGAATTCGGTCTCGCCAACGAAAACCACGCACGCGAAAAAGTGAGGACACCATGCGCAAACTGATCCTGCTGGTTGTGGTAGCTGCAGTACTGGCCGGCTGTGCCGCCACAATGTCCACGTGCGACGGCTCGCACCGCCGCCCCATCAACGCGCCGGTGCAGGCCGGCGCCGTCCACCCAAGCTGCGGCGCCGCCGCATAGAGGAGTGCACCATGAAGACCACGCAAGCCAAGGACGCGCTCGCGGTCCACCTGGACGAGCTGCGCCGCTTCATCGAAACGCACGACGACATACAGCGCCTGCTGGAACATTCCGCCGCCGAATCCGACCGGCAAGCCAACTTTGAACAGCGCTCGCGCCGGACGGCCTGGCGGGTGGCCGCCGGCGCATCGGCACTCACGATTGTCGCGTTCGGGATCGCCGCCGGTGCCATACACACCTCGATGCAGCCGGCCCCGCCGCCGGCGGTGTTGGTGGTCGATAAGTCGACCGGCGCCACGAGCCCGCTGCTGTCGCTCGCCGCCTACCAGCTGACCCCGGAGGAAGCGACGATCCGGCGCAGCATTGCCACCTTCCTGCGGGCGCGCGAGAACTACACGTTCGACACCGCCGAGGACAACTACTACGACGCCGCCGCGTTCATGAGTCCCCAGCTGCGGGCACAATGGGCGTCGTACTGGGACACAGCCAATCCGGCGTCGCCGATGAACGTGTACAGGAAGGACGGCAAGGTGCGCATCCAGCTCGGTGCGATCACAATCCTGCGCAACGGCTTCGGCGCCGCCACGGGCGCCAGGGCGAGCTTCGCCTTGCGTACCACGCGGGCTGACCAGCCGGCTGGCGAAGCGGCGAACTGGATCGCGACGATCCCGTTTCGCTGGGTTAACGTACCGAGCGACGAGCGTAGCCGGCGCGTCAACGACCTGGGCATGGAGATCACGGACTACATCCGGGATCCGGACCTCGGGGCCGCGCCGACGGTCCGCCAGCCGGATGCGCCGCCGCCCGTGCCGGCGCGCCAGGGGCGGACGATGGCGCTCACCGCGCCCGTCGCGACGGCCAGGGAGGTGTCGCCATGAGGACGAGACTGATTCCCTGCGCGCTGGCGGGCCTGTTTTCGCTGCACGTCCACGCCGCCCAGGAGCCGGTAGCGGCAAAGGGTGACCCGCGCATCCGCTTCGTCGACTACGACCCCAACAACGTGGTGACGATCTACGGCAAGGTTGGCGCCTCGACGATGATCCTGTTCGAGCCGGACGAACAGCTGGTCGACATGGTCGGCGGCGATACCGACGCTTGGCAGGCTGCCAGTACCGGCAGGCGCAACGGCGTCTTTGTCAAGCCAGCCGCCAAGGCAGCGGCGACCAACATACAGGTCATCACCAGCAAGCGTGCCTACAACTTCGATATGCGGCTGGCGGCGCAAAAGGAAGCCGGCTACTTGACAGTGCGCTTCCGCTATCCGGCCGCAGAGCATGCGGCAGACACCAAGACGAAGACGCGCACGCGGATCGAAGCACTGCTCGACCAGGCCAGCCCGGCGCGCAACCGCAACTATACCGTCCAGGGCGCGGGCGAGTTGTCCCCGGTCGAGGCGTGGGATGACGGCACCGTCACCTACCTGCGGTTCGCGGCGCGCGGGCAGGTACCTGCGATCTATACCGCCACCGGCGCCGGCGAGGCGCTCGAGCGCGTGGAGAACGTCACGGTCGCAAGCGACGGCACCGTCGAAATCCATTCGGTGCGACGCAAGTTCGTGCTGCGCTCGGGATCGGACGTGGCCTGCGTCTTCAACGAAGGATTCGACGCCGCGGCACCCCTGCCGGCGACGAAGACTTCGTCTCCCAGTGTCGAACGTGTCGTCAAAGGAGAAAAGCGATGAACCTCTTCCCGTTCCGGCAGGACCGCGTCGACAAGGAAGATGCCGACGAAGACAATACCGTCGAAGGCGAGCGCGATGCGGCGGTGGCCGATCGTGGCCTTCGCTTGCAGAATAAGGCGATCAACCTGGTCATCGTCGCTAGCGTCGTGACCGTGGCAGGGCTGGCCCTGTGGCGCTACTACGCCGCGGTCTATGACAGGCACAAGGAAGCGACCGAGCCGGCACGCGAGGTTGTGGCCGCCGCCCCGAGCCTCCCGCCCCTAAAGCCGCCCACCTTCGTGGAGGCGAAGCAGGAACAGTCGCTGCCGCCGCTTACCCCGTCGGCTGGACAGGCGACTGCGACGGCCGGCCCGGCGGCGGTGACGTCCACCGCGCCGGCCGGGCCGCCGCCGTTGACGCCGGCCCAGCAACTCATGAAGCGGCGGCTGGAATCGCCGCTCGTCTTCAAGATTGCCGAGACACAGGTGGCCAGGGCTGCTGGCGCGGATAGCGCAGGCTCCCCAATTGCATCGGGTACAGGTACACCTGCAGGCGATGACCGACCGGCTCGCGTTGGCCAGCAGGCCCGCACGGCTGGCGCCCGTGCCTACATGCTGGCCGATCCCAGCATGATGATCACGCAGGGCACCAAGATTCCCTGCAACGTGGTCGAGGCGCTCGACACGACCCTGCCTGGCCTGGTCACCTGCATGCAAACCGAGGACGTGCGCAGTGCCAACGGCAGGGTGGTGCTGCTCGAACGCGGCACCAGGTGGGTTGGCCAGCAGGCCAACGGCGTGGCGCAAGGCCAGCGCCGCGTCGGCATTGTATGGTCGCGCGGCGAGACGCCGAACCACGTGCTGGTCGACGTCGATTCCGGCGGCGCCGACTGGCTCGGGCGGCCTGGGATCGCGGGCGAGGTCGACAGCCACTTCTGGGACCGCTTCGGCGCCGCAATTCTGCTGAGCGTGATCAGCGACGCCGGTCCCTACCTGACGGCGTTGCGGCAGGGCGGCGGCAGCAACAACACGACGATCGCGTTTCCCAACATCACTGGCGGTGCACAGCAGGTGATGAGCGACGTGCTCAAGTCGACGATGAACATCCAGCCGACGCTGACGGCGCCGCAGGCTTCCCAAATCGTGATCCATGTGGCGCGCGACCTCGACTTCCGGGATGTCTACGCGTTGCAGGAACGTCCAACCATCACCCGTTGAGAGGCCGCCATGGACATCCATCCCGAAAACGTGCAGGAACAATCCACGGTCGTGCTGGCGCTGGAGCCGCTTGCCGTCTTCCTGGCCGACGCCGAGTTGACCGAAATCGTCATCAACCGGCCGGGCACCGTGCTGGTGGAGCGGCAGGGCAGGTGGGAGACGCATCACCTGCCTGCGCTGGACTTCGACTGGTGCCTCGACCTCGCGAAGCTGCTGCGCAACCGGTCGAGCCAGGACATCACGGAAGCGCACCCGTTGCTTGGCGCCCAGTTGCCGGACGGGCAGCGCGTACAGGTCGTCATACCGCCGGCAGTACCGGCAGGCACCGTGTCGATCACGATCCGGCGGCCCGGCTCACGGGTGTTGGCCCTGCATGAACTGGTCGACGCGGGATCGTTCGAGGGCGCCAGGCGCGAACAGTCGCTGCTGCTCGGCCAGGAAGAGAGAGAGCGTCTCGAGGGCTCGCTGCCGGATGCCGACCGCGAGCTGCTGGCGCTGTTCCGTGCTGGCGACTGGGAGCACTTTTTCTCGCTCGCTGTCGTCCGCCGCAAGAACATCGTGTCGTCCGGTGCAACGGGATCGGGCAAGACCACGCTGGGCAATGCGCTGGCGGCCCTGATTCCGCTTCACGAACGCATCGTCACCGTGGAAGACGTACCCGAGATGCGGCTGCCACACGAAAACCAGGTCAACCTGTTCTATCCGAAGGGCGGCAACGGCGTATCGAAGCTGGCGCCGCGCGACCTGCTTGAATCGGCGCTGAGGATGCGCCTCGACCGGGTGTTGCTGGCCGAATTGCGTGGCGACGAGTCGTTCTTCTTCATCCAGAACGTGCTGAACTCCGGCCACCCCGGGACGATCACCACGGTCCACGCAACACGGGCAAAACTCGCATTCTTGCGCCTGGCATTGATGATCAAGGGCAGCCAGGAAGGTGGCGGTCTTGATCTCGCCGACATCACCACGACCCTGCATGCACTGGTCGACATCGTTGTCCAGATGGAGCGCCTGCCGGATGGACGGCGTGTCGCGTCCGAAGTCTACTTCGATCCCGCATTCTCGATGCGGCAACTCGGTTAAAGGAGATTCCGATGCTTATCTCACCTGCGGACAGCGAACGGCATCGCGCCTTCGCCGCGGCCGGCGTCCTGGCCGGCACAGTCATCCTCGCATTCTACGTTGCCAGCTACATGTTCCTGGTCAAGCTGCACAGCCCCGCGCTGCCGCCGCATGCCGCCACGCCGTTCACGGTACTGGCTTACTGGCAGCAGTATGGTGACGACCCTTACACGCGCCGGTGGCTCGTCATGTGCCTGGGCGCCGGTTCGGTCGCGGCAATCGCGATCGTCATCGGCCTGGTGCGGCCCGCCAAGCGCTCGCTGCACGGCGACGCACGCTTCGCCACGCGCCGCGAAGTCGCGGCAGCCGGGCTGTTCGAAGACAGCGGCCTCGTGCTCGGCCGCTGGGGCGGTTTCATGGGCCTGGGCGGCAAACTGATCCGGCTGGGCGAGCAGCGCGGCGCGTTCTGTGCCGCCGGGCCGCGCACCGGCAAGGGTGCCGGTCTGGTGCAGCCGAATGCGCTGAGCTGGCGTGGCAGCTTCGTCATCAACGACACGCGCAAAGAGTGCTACCGCATCACGGCCGGCTGGCGCTCGTTGTTTTCCAAGGTGTTCTTGTTCGATCCGCTGTCGCCGGACGGCCGTACCGCGCAGTGGAACCCGATCTCGAGTTATTACGTGCCGGACGACCCGGCGCAGCGGATCAACGCGCTCCAGAAGATCGCGAACATGCTGTCGCCTGATCCGGCGAGCGGCGATCCGTTCTGGCCGGCCTCGTGCCGCGACCTGTTCCTCGGCCTGGGGCTGTACGTGATCGAGACGCCGAAGCTCCCGCGCACGATGGGCGAGGTTCTCAGGCAAGTCATGTATGGGGAGGCCGAGGGCATAGGCGACCACTGGCGCGCGGTGATCGCACGCAGGGATGGCGGCGACCAGCCGCTGTCGTCGACCTGCAAGCGGATGCTCTACGACTTTATCAACCTGAGTCCGCAGACCCAGTCGTCGATCCGCAAGACCTTCACTGCCAAGCTGCAGCTCTGGGCCAACCCGATGGTCGATGCGGCGACGAGCGCCGATTGCTTCGACCTGCACGACCTGCGCCGGGAACGCATATCGATCTACTTCGGCGTCAATCCCGGCGACCTGGGCCGGCTGGGACAACTGCTGAACCTGTTCTTCACGCAGCTGTACGACTGCAACATGGACAGGATGCCCGAGGACGACCCGAGCCTCAAATACGAGGTCGCCGTCATCAAGGACGAATTCACTGCCATGGGACGCATGCCCATCGTGCTGGATTCGATCGGCCTGATGGGGGGCTATGGGCTGCGCCCGTTCATCATCGTGCAGGCGGTGTCGCAGTTGCGCCAGGTGTACGGCGCCGATGGCGCGGAAACGATCATGAGCTGCTGCGGCGCGTCAGTCATCTTCGCGCCGCGCGAACAGAAGTACGCAGAGGACATCTCGCGCATGCTTGGCCCGTACACGGCGGAAGTCGTGTCGCGCTCGCGCCAGCGGTTCACGCTTTCCACGAAGCCAGGCGGTGGTAGCAGCACCGTGTCGCACATGGCGCGGCCACTCATGAACCCGCAGGAAGTGAAGCAGATGGGCAAGCATAACGAAATCATTGCCGTCGAGGGGATGCTTCCAATTCTGTGCAAGAAGATCTGGTTCTGGAAGCTGGGCTTGTTTGCTGGACGTGCCAACCTGCCGGTCCGGCCGATCAAGCAGGTTGCCATCGAGCTGCCGCAGGCGCCCGTAGTAGAGGAAGAGGGCAGCATCGAACCCGCCGCCGGTGAGGTACCGGCGCGTTCGGTCACGCCGGCCGACTTTGGCAAGCTGGGCAGCCTCAACCTGACCGCGTACGCCGTCGATTTTTCCAGGGTCGAACTGCCGAAAGGGGAGCCGGTTACCGACGACGACCTGAACAAGGCATTCGGTTCATTCATGAAGGCTGTTGAATCTTCACAGGAGCAATGACATGAGCGAACAGCAGAAAGACAGCGCCGGCACGGACAGCACGAGCGCCGTGTCGACAGACTCGAAACCGGATGCATTATCGACATCGCCCGGCACTGCCGTCGAGGCAGCGAAGCCAAGCCGGCGCCGGGCACCCAAGGCGAAGGCTGCACCCGAGGCAGGCGACGAGACGCTAAAGCCTAAGAAGGCGCGCGCCTCGTCGCGCGGTAGCAAGGGGAAGAATGTCCTGCTCGACGTGCCGGCAGATAGCGAAGCGCTACCAGAATCCGGGCAAGGGCAATCCGATCCTGTGCAGGCGGCGAATGACGGCCTGCCGCCGCTGCCTCCGGCGCCGGTCCCGACACCCGAGGGCATCGCCTTCATGCAGCAGCATGTCGCATACCAGAACGCACTGGACCAGCGGGCCGAAGCCCAGCGTGCGATGCTGGCACGTTCGACGCAGGCTTCGAACGTCGATCTGTCACGCGCCGCCGGACAGCCGGAGGCAAGGGCTGCCGGTGCGACGTCCGGCAAGGCGGTGCGGGAAAACTCGATCGAGGCCGGTCCAGCTGTCCGCAAGGAACATGTGAGCGAAGCCGACCTGCAGGCGCTCGACGATACGGAGGATGCGAAGCTGCTCCGGCTGATGCTCGAACGTTCCCGTTCACTGAGGGGGAAGGATAGCGCCGCTGCTGCCGGCGAGCGGGTCGCTGCGGCGGCACAATCCGATATCGGGGCGCTACGTTCGATAAAGGATGCAGTCGTTCGCAGGCTTGGCTTGGCGATCGTGGAGCAGAACCGGCAGTCGGAAGCCGGGTACAAGACGGAATTCGACAAGCTGGCGCCTGACCTGAGACCAGAAGCGGAAGCGTCAGGTACCTGGAAAGCGCCGGCAACGCGGCAGGCCGGTGCTTCCAAGGATCGGGCCGAGGACAAGAACGAAGCAGCCCTGTCGACCGTCGTGCCCGATTCGGTACGGAAGCGCTTCCTGCAAGTCGACAGCGACTACTACTTTCCTGACCGTTCGCCCGCATTCACCGACCGAGGCGCGAAGCTGGCGACCAGGGGTGAACATCCCGAAGTGGTCCGGGCGCTCGTCGAGATCGCCAAGGAGCGTGGCTGGGATAGTGTTACCGTAAAAGGATCGGAGACCTTTCGCCGTGCCGCCTGGATGGAGGCTGTGCGCAGCGGCCTGCAGGTCGCGGGCTACAAGCCAACGGACCTGGACTTGGCCGGGTTGAAGCAACGCGAGCCCAGGAACTCGATCGAGCCCGGCGCCGTACGTGAACAGGTGAGCGGGCAGGCTACTTCACTGGCAAAGCCGGCCGTGCAAGAGAAGGAGCGGGCGCTGGAAGAGAAGCTGTCCGCTTTCGACAGCGGCAGACCAACTCTCGTGGTCAAGCAATACCCTGAACTGGTGCAGGCCTATGCCTTGCTCGACGCTGCGCGGAAGTTCGCCGAAGCACACCTGCCCGGACACGAGGCCAGGTTCGTCGAGATCGGCAAGGAATTGATCACCCAGCAGCTGCGCGATGGGAAGGATGTGATCGGGCCACGGGTGCATCCTGACCGGATGAGCCAATCGCATGCCGGGCGTGAGGCAGTGGATTCCCTTGCGTTGAAAGCCGATCGGTCGGAAGCACAGGTCCGTGCACGGTAAGCGATCGATGTGAATGCGATAGTGCGCAGGACACGGCAGAAGAACCATATTTTCTTGCCACAGCTCGCGGCCTCATCGGGCCGCCAGCTCTTTGAGGAGAATCATCATGCTGTCATGGGATGAAGAAGCAACGGAGGATCCGAAATCGGATGGTGAGGCGGCCTGCGTCGACGCCACCAAGCGCGTCAACGCCGACGACAAGCGTATCATCAACGGCAAGTCCGACGTCAACCAGCTGGTCCCGTTCAAGTACAAATGGGCCTGGGACAAGTACCTGGCCGGCTGCGCCAACCACTGGATGCCGCAGGAAGTCAACATGCAGCGCGACATCGAGCTGTGGAAGAACCCGAACGGCCTGACCGAAGACGAGCGCCGCATCGTCAAGCGCAACCTGGGCTTCTTCGTGACCGCCGACTCGCTGGCCGCCAACAACATCGTGCTGGGCACCTACCGCCACATCACGGCGCCGGAATGCCGCCAGTACCTGCTGCGCCAGGCCTTCGAGGAAGCGATCCACACCCACGCCTACCAGTACATCGTGGAATCGCTGGGCCTGGACGAGAAGGAAATCTTCAACGCCTACAACGAGATCCCGTCGATCCGCGACAAGGACCAGTTCCTGATCCCGTTCATCGAGGTCATCAACGACCCGCAATTCCAGACCGGCACCCTGGAAAACGACCAGAAGCTGCTGAAGTCGATCATCGTGTTCGCCTGCCTGATGGAAGGCCTGTTCTTCTACGTCGGCTTCACCCAGATCCTGGCGCTGGGCCGCCAGAACAAGATGACCGGCGCCGCCGAGCAGTACCAGTACATCCTGCGCGACGAGTCGATGCACTGCAACTTCGGTATCGACCTGATCAACACGATCAAGATGGAAAACCCGCAGCTGTGGACCGCGGAATTCCGCGAAGACATGAAGCAGCTGTTCCTGCAGGCCGTCGAGCTCGAGTACCGCTACGCCGAAGACACCATGCCGCGCGGCGTGCTGGGCCTGAACTCAACGATGTTCAAGGGCTACCTGCGCTTCATCGCCAACCGCCGCGCCGTCCAGATCGGCCTGGATCCGCTGTTCCCGAACGAAGAGAACCCGTTCCCGTGGATGAGCGAGATGATCGACCTGAAGAAGGAGCGTAACTTCTTCGAGACCCGCGTGACCGAGTATCAGGTCGGCGGCATGCTGACTTGGAATTGATGAGAACGGAATTCTTGAGTGCAAACGGTTAAGTAATATTGCGTGTAGTGACCATGTGCGGAATTCAGCAATTTTTTAATGGAGGATAAGGTTTTGCCAACTAGTCACGGCACGTTGACTGTAACCATACAGTCTCCCCCGTCACAGCAGAGACAAGCTGGCTGACTTGCTTGGCTAATTTGTAGTCACAACGATGTTAGTCTTTTGACTTAGTGACCGGCCGGCTTTTGTAACCATCTCAGCACGTGTTTGCTCATTCGCTTTCACCATCGGAGATGCCGGCAATGTGAATCGCGTTAGCGCCATCGTCACCGGTCAGATACAGGCGCAAGACATACAGCAAGTCGGGCGTGCGCTCGCCGTCGGGCTTCTGCAGCTTGATTTGCACTCGTGAGAGGAGGGCAAGGTTCGACCTCGCGACGATCTCCGTCACGCGCTCGACCTGCTTGGCCAGTTCCTTGGTGACGTTCTGGTGCGGCTGAAGCAGCGCCTTGATGTCGGCGTCGGGCGAGGACCGGCTGCGTAGCAGGCCGAGCAACAGTTCGAGTGGTTCGACCGTCGCGCGCGTCCAGTTGATCAAACTGCGCCTGTCCTTCGTCGTCGGGCAGGGTTTGATCGAACCGAGCAGTGCTGTCAGCACGTGCAACACAGACGTCAACGCATCACGACTGAATCTTTCGATGAAACGCTGCTCGCGCCAGATGGCGTAGGCGAACACGCGCAGGACGCCGCCTGTCGGGTGCGCAACGAGCTTCGACAGCAAGTCTGCCTGCCATGGCTGCGACACATCCCCCAGCGCGAAGCCAACCGCTTGTTTATGCCGGATATTGCCATTCACGACCTGTTCGCGGAGCCAATCGAGGCATGCATCGGCACCGTCCTTGTGCATACAGGCCAACAAAAACCGGATTTCGTTCGCCAGCGTGTCGGGAAGACCGTCTTCGTCCAACAAGCCGGCGAGATAGGCAATATTCAACTGCATGGCAGCGGCAAACTCTTGCGGGCATGCTGGGTCGTCGATCGAACGTCCGTCGCGCCACACTTGGATGATCGGAAAATACAGCCGTTTGTGGATGCTCTCCGTCACGTAGCGGATCGACTCTGCGTCGAAGTCTTTTACGCGTGCCACCTCCGTGTATCCCGGCTCGGCCACCTTGGCACCCGCGTATTTGCCTTCGCGCTCCTGCAGCTCGAATGACACGCGGTGCCCGATTGAGAAGTCGGTGTGGTCACGTCCACGAACCAGGCTCTTCTCGTGAATGAACACCGATTCCGGCGTCGCGTCACAGCCGGCAAAGGTGTAGCGGGCGCCCTTCCGGTCGATACGCCACTCGCTAGCGATCACGCCAATCGTTCTGACCTTGGGACGAATGACGATGTCCTGATCCAAGCGCGCAATCGCTCTTTGGACCCACTCCAGCAAGTCAGACGTCTCATCGCTATTCGGCTTTGGTACGCGTCGCAAATCGGCCCAACCCATCGGCGCCGGGTAGTCGGGTGCAGGGGCATCGAACACCTTGTCTTCCTTGCGACGCCAGGTAGCGCGAACCGGTGGGAACGACCCGGAACGCGGGATGAACACGAGCTTATAGGGATCGTCGGCGCCATACTCGAACGTCAGGTGCAAACGGCAGACCACGCTCTCCGGTAAGGGAAAGGCGGACGATTCGAGGCGGGCCAAAAAGCCGAGATCGTCGGCGCGCTCGCCCAAAAACAGCGGGAATTCATAGAACCGTAGACCGACCGGCAGCGTGAAGTCCTCATCGACGTCGATCGTGACCGCTTTGCCACGGAGCGGTTTAACGGTCGTGCCGCGCGACACCAGGTCAAAGCGTTGGGAGCGGCCCTCCTTGATGACCTTGATCGAGAGTTCAGGCACCTGGTCGCGCCAAAGCGGGAGTTCGCCCGCGCGCTGTTGCAGCGCGTGTAAGCGGGCAGCGCCGGCCACTGGACTGCCAGCCAAGTTGATCGCGAACGCGAACGCACCGATGCGCGGGTCGCCCTTCAGCAATGCGGCGTCGATAAACGCCGGTTTCATTGGTCGCGTCGCGCTGTGCCACTGTCGATCGGCATCGACCGTCGAGATGTCGTAGGCCGTTGGCGCGTCTTGCTCAGTTGTGCTGGCGAGGACGATCGGCGGATGGCGCTCCCAATAAAAACCATGGGTTTCCGGCACCTGCCGCTTGAGTTCCCGATCGAACTTGGCGAGCAGTTTGGTGACACAAGTATGGCCGCCGATGACATCGATGACGATGATCGGAAAATTATCTTTAATCTTGGCGTAATCCACGCGCTCGAACGCGGCGGCCACGCTGCGCGGGAGCGGCTCGGCATCGGGGAAACGGGCGTTCAGGTTACGGCGGATGACCTCGAGCGAGAAATCGTTGAGGACGTCGGGCACCAGCCAAATGAGCGTATCGTGTTGAAACACGCCGCGTAACCTGGACGCAAACGCGCGCGCGGCAGCATCGAACTGCTCGGACGTGTTGTCCTTGGCAAAAAATAGATCCGGCGACGCAATGGAGGTCGCGTCCGGGTGCAAATAGGCGGCATCCGACTCGAACAGCTCGACGTCCACGGTCGCGCCGTCGCCCATCCAGCGCTGCCACAGCAGGGCGAACGGGAGCGATCGCGCGCCCGTGCCGTGTGCCGTAGCGTAGGTTGGGCGCGTCAGGGTTAGGTCGACGCAAACCGGCGCCGCGATCTGCTCGACTGGGCGCTGCCGTGCGATAGGCTGCTTGGTGTCCTTAAACAGTGGCGGGTGGATCGACCAGGGCAAGATCTCGAATTTTTCGTAATCGAACAGCAGCGGGATCTCCGCAAAAAGCGACTTACCGCCGGACCACATCTGCGCGCACTGCTGCCATAGACGCATGGTCTTGTCGCGCAGTTCGCGTTGCGCGAGATCGCGAGTGACGTCCTCGTCGAGTGTCTGCAGCCAGCGCCATGCATCCCACACGCGACGGTAGTCGCGATGCGCGAGCAGCGTGTTATTCGGCGGCAGATTGTCCCAGCGGGCGATGTCCCGCGCCGCGTCGGAGACAAGCCACGCATGCAGCGTGGTAAGGAGTTCGTCCTCATGCCCCAAGCAGTCCCGGCGCAATTCGAGCAGTTCCGCCAGACGCAGCACGAACGCTTTCACTAAGCGGTTCTCAGGCAGGTCGACCGATTGAAACCGCCGCACCGCCTGCAGATACGGATTGCCAGCAAGCTTTTCCCGGATATTGCGTCCCGGCCGATTGCTCAGCTTAATAAAACTCGTGGCATCCAGCTCGCGCACCGCGCGTACGGGCAGCAAGGCCTGCTCGCGCCGCGGGCTTTCGTTGAGTGCGCGGAAAAGGTGCTCCAGCGCAGCCCGACTGTGCTCGACGATGCGCCAGACCCGGTCGCGCACCGTCTGGCCTGGACCAGGCGATGTGTAGTGAGCGATCTTCGCCAGGACCCTCGACAGCGATTGCGGCAGCGCCGCGCCAGTTTTCGGATCGAACTCGGCGACATGGTAAAACCAGTCCGCTTGTTCGAACCAGCGGCGCGCCAAGTCACCGGGTTGGGCGCTCAGGTAGGCCGTGTAAAGCCCTGATAGCGTGACGTTTCCCTCTCGTGGATCAGGCATCGTTGGCGACGCTCTCGTTCAAGTAATTCGCCGTTTGCCACATGAACTGGCCATAACCGAACTCGCACGCCAGGTCGAAATCCACGGCAAGGTT
>Ga0265780_10001802_pt1 | contig 29663 bp, 27 predicted proteins | sample P1T30metagenome_FD_192432 | JGI IMG/M metagenome (GOLD analysis project Ga0265780, IMG submission 192432) | Plant litter microbial communities from East Loma Ridge, Irvine, California - P1 T30 | ecosystem: Environmental > Terrestrial > Plant litter > Unclassified | place: USA: California... | reverse complement strand
GCGCGGTGCGCCTCCCCGGTCCGCCCCGTCCGTCAGGCGGTCGCCCTCGACCGCGTGGCGGCGACCCACGCGTCGAGCTTCGCGATCGCGTCCCCCGAGTCGATCGCCCTCGCCGCCACGAGCAGCTGTTCCCGGAACCGCGCCACGATCGGACGGTCGCGCTCGGACTGGTCGGCCGCCAGCCGGTACGAGACGAGGCCGGCCGCCGCGTTGAGCAGGACGATGTCCCGCACGGGACCGGTCTCGCCGGCGAGGACCCGGCGCGCGATCGCGGCGTTGTGCTCGGCGTCGCCGCCGACGAGGTCGTCGATGCGCGCACGCGCGATGCCGAGGTCGAGGGGGTCGAGGTCGTGCTCCGTGACGGAGCCCGCCGTCACCTCCCAGATGTGGCTGTGCCCGGTCGTCGTGAGCTCGTCGAGGCCGTCGTCACCCCGGAAGACGAGGGCCGTGGCGCCCCGGGTCTGGAACACGCCCACGATGAGGGGCACCTTGTCGAGCTGGGCGACGCCGACGGCGCTGGCCTCGGGCCGGGCGGGGTTGACGAGCGGGCCGAGGAAGTTGAAGACCGTGGGCACGCCGATCTCACGGCGCACCGCGGCGGCGTTGCCGAACCCCGGGTGGAAGGCGGCGGCGTAGGCGAAGGTGAGGCCCGCCTCCCCCAGCACCTCGGCGACCCGGTCGGCGCCGAGGGTCAGGTCGACGCCCAGGGCGGCCAGGACGTCGCTCGAGCCCGAGGCGGAGCTCGCGGCGCGGTTGCCGTGCTTGATCACCGGCACGCCGGTCGAGGCGACGACGACCGAGGCCATCGTCGACACGTTGACGGTGCCGAACCGGTCTCCCCCGGTGCCGACGATGTCGACCGCCATGGAGTCGACGGGCAGGGCGACGGCATGCGCGAGGACGGCGTCGCGGAAGCCCACGATCTCGTCGACGGTCTCGCCCTTGGCCCTCAGCGCCACGAGGAACGCCGCGAGCTGGGCCGGGGTCGCCTCCCCCACCATCACGCGCTCCATGGCCCACGTCGCCTCGGAGATCGAGAGGTCACGGCGGGCCAGCAGCGAGTCGATGAGGAGGGGCCAGGAGAGCGCGTCGGTCATGCGGACAGGCTACTGGCGGGAAGCATGCACCACGGATAGCTCGTCGTCAACAGAAATTCCCTGCGCGGGGTTTCCTGCGCAAACCCAGGGCGACTTACCAGGCATAATGGACCGCGTGACAAGTACCTCTCTCTCGAGACCTTCCAGCGGACCGGTCGTCAACCGACCGAGCACAGTGGCCGTGGGCACCATCGTGTGGCTCGGCAGCGAGGTCATGTTCTTCGCCGGCCTCTTCGCGATCTACTTCACGCTGCGGAGCACCTCTCCCGGGCTCTGGGCCGCCGAGACGTCGAAACTCGACGTCCCGTTCGCCCTGACGAACACGATCATGCTCGTGCTGTCGTCGGTCACCTGCCAGTTCGGCGTCTTCGCCGCCGAGCGCATGCAGGCCCGACGCACGGGCAAGCTCCTCCAGGTCGGCTCGTGGGGCATGGTCGAGTGGTTCTTCCTCACCTACTCCATGGGCGCCGCCTTCATCTGCCTGCAGGTCTTCGAGTACGCGCACCTCATCTCCGAGCACGTCACGCTCAGCTCGAGCGCCTACGGCTCGGCCTTCTACATGACCACCGGCTTCCACGGTGCTCACGTCATCGGTGGGCTCATCGCCTTCCTCCTGACCATCGGTCGTGCGTTCGCGGCCAAGAACTTCGGTCACAAGGAGGCGACGACCGCCATCGTCGTCTCGTACTACTGGCACTTCGTCGACGTGGTGTGGATCGGCCTCTTCATGGTCGTCTACGTCCTCAAATAGGCATCGGAAAGTTCGCACAGCATGTTCTCCAAGACCTCGACCAGCAGCCGCAAGAAGACGGGACGCCGCGGGCCCCTCGCGACCGCGTCCCTCCTCCTCGTCGGCCTCCTGACGACCGGTGGCGCCTACGCGCTCTTCTCCTCGACGGCCACGGCCGACGAGGCCAGCACCACCGCCGCCGCCTCGCAGCAGAGCATCGACGAGGGCCAGAAGCTCTTCGCCTCGAACTGCGCCACCTGCCACGGCCTCTCCGCCGACGGCACCGGTGACGGTCCGAGCCTGATCGGCGTCGGCTCCGCCGCCGTCGACTTCCAGGTCGGCACGGGCCGCATGCCCATGGCCGTCAACGGACCGCAGGCAGAGGAGAAGCCCGCGCAGTTCACCGACGACCAGATCGCCGACATGGCCGCGTACATCGCGTCGCTCGCCCCCGGGCCCGCCATCCCGGAGGAGGAGTACCTCCAGGCCGACGGCGACACCACCAACGGCGCCGAGCTGTTCCGCATCAACTGCGCCATGTGCCACAACGTCGCCGGTGCCGGAGGCGCGCTGACGGCGGGCAAGTACGCTCCCGCCCTCGACGGCGTCACCTCGGCCCACATCTACGAGGCCATGCTCACCGGCCCGCAGAACATGCCGGTCTTCAACGACATGAACCTCTCCCCGCAGGACAAAGCGGACATCATCACGTACCTCAAGTACCTGGAGAAGAACCCGTCCCCGGGCGGGTTCGAGCTCGGCAGCCTCGGTCCGGTCGCCGAGGGTCTGTTCATCTGGATCTTCGGGCTCGGCGCGATCGTCGCCGTGACCATCTGGCTCACGGCCCGATCCAACTGACCGCGTCTCCCCGTACTTCACTGAAAGGCAGAACCCATGGCACAGCACGACGACGAGACCCCGGTCGCGGGCTCCGCTGTCGAGAAGCATGAGCCTCGACAGGTCTCGGCCGGCATCGCCGTCGTCACGACGGACGTCTTCGAGAACCCCGGTGAGCCGCCGCACCGCGACCGCGTCACCGACATCGACCCGGTCGCCGAGCGGCGTGCCGAGCGGCAGATCAGCACCTTCTTCTTCCTCTCCATCGTCGGCAGCATCGCGGCCATCGGTGCGTACATCGCGTTCCCCATCACCTCCGGCGACTCCGGCTCGGTGCGGCTGAACAACCTGTTCCTCGGTCTCGGCATCGCCCTGGGCCTGCTCTCGGTGGGCATCGGTGCCGTGCACTGGTCGAAGACCCTCATGCCGGCTCGCGAGATCACGGAGATGCGTCACAGCACCCGTGGCACCGACGAGACCCGCGAGAAGGCCGTCGAGGTCTTCGCCCTGGGCAACCAGGAGTCCGGCTTCGGCCGTCGTGCGCTGATCCGCAACAGCCTCATCGGCGCCCTCGTGGCGACCCCCTGCCCGCGGTCGTGCTGTTCCGCGACCTCGCCCCGGCGGAAGACCCCAACGAGGTCCTCCGCCACACCCTGTGGGAAGAGGGCACGCACCTCGCCCTCGACCCGTCCGGCGCCCGCATCAAGGCATCGGACATCACTCTGGGATCCGTGTTCCACGTCATCCCCGAGACGCTCAACGAGTCCAGTCACCTGCTCGAGGAGAAGGCCAAGGCGGCCGTCCTCCTCATGCGCCTGCGCCCCGAGGACCTCAACATCCCCGAGGGCCGGGAGGACTGGCAGTACGACGGCATCGTCGCGTACTCGAAGATCTGCACTCACGTCGGCTGCCCCGTGGCGCTGTACGAGCAGCAGACACACCACCTGCTCTGCCCCTGCCACCAGTCGACCTTCGACGTGACGAACAACTGCGAAGTGATCTTCGGACCGGCCAAGCGGCCGCTCCCGCAGCTGCCGATCGCCGTGGACGCCGAAGGGTACCTCGTCGCGCAGAGCGACTTCCACGAACCTGTGGGCCCGAGCTTCTGGGAGCGCGCCAAGTGATCACGAACACCCCTGCACCGAGCACGGAGACCACCGAGGCCTCCCCGCACAGCAACACCACGACGACGGCGCCCGCCTTCGCCCCGACGCGCACGAACCGTGTGTTCGGCGCGGCGGCCAACTACGTCGACGAGCGCACGAGCATGTCGGGCCTCGTCCGCGAGGTCGGCCGCAAGATCTTCCCCGACCACTGGTCGTTCATGCTCGGCGAGGTCGCGCTCTACTCGTTCGTCGTCATCCTGCTCTCGGGCACGTTCCTGACGTTCTTCTTCCAGCCGTCCATGGCCGAGGTCAACTACAACGGGTCGTACGTGCCGTTGAAGGGCCTCAACATGTCGGCCGCGATGGCGTCGACGCTCGACATCTCCTTCGACATCCGCGGCGGCCTGCTCTTCCGTCAGATCCACCACTGGGCGGCTCTGCTGTTCGTGGCCTCGATCATGCTGCACATGCTGCGCGTGTACTTCACGGGTGCGTTCCGCAAGCCCCGTGAGATCAACTGGGTCGTCGGCTTCACCCTCTGGGTCCTGGCCATGGCCGAGGGCTTCACGGGCTACTCGCTCCCGGACGACCTGCTCTCCGGCAACGGTGCACGCATCATCGACGGCATGGTGAAGGGCATCCCCGTCATCGGCGTCTGGATCTCGTACCTGCTGTTCGGCGGCGAGTTCCCCGGCACCGACATGGTCGGCCGCTTCTACTCCCTGCACATCATGCTGCTGCCCGCACTGCTCATCGCCCTGCTGGGCGTCCACCTGCTGCTGCTCATCATCAACAAGCACACGCAGTGGGCAGGCCCCGGCAAGACGAACGAGAACGTCGTCGGCGTCCCCGTCATGCCCGTCTTCGCCGCGAAGGCCGGCGGCTTCTTCTTCATCGTCTTCGGTGTCATCGTCCTCATCGCGTCGCTCTTCACGATCAACCCGATCTGGAACTACGGCCCGTACGACCCGTCACCCGTCTCGGCCGGCACGCAGCCCGACTGGTACATCGGCTTCGCGGACGGCGCCCTGCGCCTCGTCCCGCCGGGCTGGGAGTTCGAGGCCTGGGGCTACACGGTCTCGATGAACATCCTCGTCCCGATCACGTTGCTCGTGCTCTTCATCCTCGCGGTGCTGCTGTACCCGTTCTTCGAGGCCTGGGTCACCGGCGACAAGCGCGAGCACCACGTGCTCGACCGTCCTCGCAACGCGCCCACGCGCACCGCGATCGGCGCGGCCGGCATCGTGTTCTACGCCAGCCTCTGGGCGGCGGCCAGCTCGGACATCATGGCCACGCACTTCAGGCTCTCCCTGAACTTCGTGATCCACGCCGTCCAGGCCTGCCTCATCCTCGGCCCGTTCATCGCCTTCTGGATCACGAAGCGCGTCTGCCTCGCCCTCCAGAAGAAGGACCGCGAGATCGCCCTCCACGGCTACGAGACCGGCCGCATCGTCCGCCTCCCCGGCGGCGAGTACGTCGAGGTCCACGAGCAGCTCGACGAGTACGAGCGCTGGCGCCTGCTGAACTACAACGAGTACGAGCCGCTGATGGTCCGACCGAACGCGAACGGCCAGATCACGGCTGTGCAGAGGTTCCGGTCGTCCGTGTCGTCGTTCTTCTTCGAGGATCGCATCGCTCCGGTGAAGCGCTCCGAGATCGAGGCTTCGCACCACGAGCAGCACTGACCGACCATCTCCCCGATGAGGGCCCGACCACCGCGGTGGTCGGGCCCTCGTCCGTTTCGGCACGTCAGACCGACGGCACGACGAATGCTGTGAGCAGGCCCACCTGATCACGAGGCATCAGGCGAAGCGACCTGCCCCGAACCCGTGACGAGCTGGCCTGATCATGACGTGCCCACGGGCGCCCACTCCCCCGTTCCGACCACCGACCGCGCCCTGAGTTCACCAGTCTTCTCTGCTCGCATCGCGGACCGAGGTCGGAGATACGACGCGGCACTCGATGCCGAGCCACCAGCTCACGTCGTCGATCGCCTCGGCCAGTGCCTCCCCGCTCTGGACGGCCCACGACCCTGCGGGTCTGACGCTCCGAGCCGTGGAGGCGGGACCTCGGGGCGCGTGAGAGCTTCCTGTGATGAGACGTCGCACTCCCGAGGTCGAAGTGCCCAGTCCCACGCGCAGGACGGACTGAGCGGGCCTGTGCGCCATCACGACGGGCGCGGCCACACCGCGCGCCCCTCGCAGGCGAACTGCAGCTTCACGCGCCGACAGCGGCACACAGTCTTGAGCTGAGACAGTCTGGCCCGACGGTGGTGTCTCAGTGCAGTGGGTGACGGCCCTCCGGCCGGGATGGGGCCTGCAGGCCGCGTCTGAGGCTCGCGTGGGCCGATGACCGATGACACGGGCTGAGCCGTGTCTCCGCGCCCTTCACGGTCACGTGCTCGCGGGCTGACGAGGTGCTCAGACCACGAAGAAGGCGCCTCCTCCCGGTCAGGGAGAAGGCGCCTCAGCGTCGGTCAGGTGTCAGTGGGCGAAGTTGCCGCGGTAGTACTCGTAGACCCAGCCGACCAGCGACACGGCGATCAGCGCCGCACCGATGTAGATGATCCACATGCCGACCGCGAGGGCGAGGAAGACCAGGCCGCACGAGAAGGCGAGCAGGATGGGCCACCACGACCACGGGCTGAAGTGCCCGAGCTCGGGGTCGCCGTCGTCGATGTTCGCGTCGAGACGGTCCTCAGGGAGCTCCCCGCCCTGGGCCGCGTGGGAGCGCCCCATGTAGAAGGCGAGGAACGTGCCGAGTGCACCGGCGAGACCGATGCCCATCGTGCCGGCCCACTCGACGCGGTTCGTGTCGATGATGCTCCAGACCGTGTAGACGGCACAGAGGAGGAAGAAGAAGATCGCGAGGATCCAGAAGAGGGTGGCGTTGGTCTTCATGCTCGAGGGCTCACTTCACCTGGTCGCTGGCGGCGTCGTACGTGGGGGCGTCGGGAGCGTCCTTCACCGGGCCGATGCCGACGGGCATGCCGGCCTCGGGGTGGTTCAGGTCGAACGCCGGCGACTCCGACCGGATGCGCGGGATCGACGTGAAGTTGTGCCGAGGCGGCGGGCACGACGTCGCCCACTCGAGCGACCGGGAGTAGCCCCACGGGTCGTTGACCTCGACCTTGGGCGCACGACGAGCCGTGATGTACACGTTGTAGAGGAACGGCAGGATCGAGACGCCGAGCAGCATGGCGCCGATCGTCGACAGCTGGTTCATCCACGTGAAGTGGTCCTCGGGCTGGTACGTCGCGTACCGGCGGGGCATGCCCATCACGCCGAGCCAGTGCTGGACCAGGAAGGTCGTGTGGAACCCGACGAACAGCATCCAGAAGTGGATCTTGCCGAGGCGCTCGTTCAGCATCTTGCCGGTCCACTTCGGCCACCAGAAGTAGAAGCCCGAGAACATCGCGAAGACGACCGTGCCGAACACGACGTAGTGGAAGTGGGCCACGACGAAGTACGTGTCGGACACGTGGAAGTCGAGGGGCGGCGACGCGAGGATGACGCCGGTGAGACCACCGAACGTGAACGTGATGAGGAACCCGATCGCCCAGAGCATCGGGGTCTCGAACGTCACGGAGCCCCGCCACATCGTGCCGATCCAGTTGAAGATCTTCACGCCGGTCGGCACCGCGATGAGCATGGTCATGAGGGAGAAGAACGGCAGCAGCACCGAGCCCGTCACGTACATGTGGTGGGCCCAGACGGTGACGGACAGCGCCGCGATGGAGATCGTCGCGTAGACCAGCGTCTTGTAGCCGAAGATCGGCTTGCGGCTGAAGACCGGCAGGACCTCGCTGATGATGCCGAAGAACGGCAGCGCGATGATGTATACCTCGGGGTGGCCGAAGAACCAGAACAGGTGCTGCCAGAGGATGGCGCCGCCGTTGGCCGGGTTGAACACCTGCGCGTCGAACACCCTGTCGAAGCCGAGGCCGAAGAGGGCCGCCGCCAGGACCGGGAACGCCATGATCACGAGGATCGAGGTGATGAGGGTGTTCCAGGTGAAGATCGGCATGCGCCACATCGTCATGCCGGGAGCGCGCATGGTGACGATCGTGGTGATGAAGTTCACCGACCCGAGGATCGTGCTGAATCCGGTCATGCCGAGGCCGAACACCCAGAGGTTCCCTCCGAGGCCTGGTGAGAACGTCGTGTCCGACAGCGGCGCGTAGGCGAACCACCCGAACGAGGCAGCACCCTGCGGGGTGAGGAAGCCGGCGACCGCGATCAGCGAGCCGAAGAGGTACAGCCAGAACGCGAACCCGTTGAGCCGCGGGAAGGCGACGTCGGGAGCACCGATCTGGAGGGGCATGAGCACGTTCGCGAAGCCGGAGAAGAGCGGCGTCGCGAACATGAGCAGCATGATCGTGCCGTGCATGGTGAAGAGCTGGTTGTACTGCTCTTTCGTCTGCACGATCTCGAGCCCGGGAGCGAAGAGCTGGGCGCGGATGATCAGCGCCATCACTCCGCCGAGGCAGAAGAAGAGGAACGACGCGATCAGGTACATGTACCCGATGGTCTTGTGGTCGGTCGACGTGATCCAGTTCACGACGACGTTGCCCTTGCGGCCGACCTTCGACGCGCCGAAGTCTTGGCCGGAGGATGTTCCGCCCGTGGTGGGGCGGGTGGCGGTGGCTGTCATCGAAGCGTGGCCTTACTCTTCGTCGGAGCCGGCGGCGACGGGCGCCTCGTTGTTCGGCTCGTTGGTGTTGGTGTTGTACTGGTCGCCGAGCAGACCCGTGTTGCCCTGGTCTGCGAGCGTCGCGAGGTAGTCGTCGTACTCGGCCTGCGAGACGACCTCCACGTTGAAGAGCATCAGCGAGTGGTACTCGCCGCAGAGCTCAGCGCACTTGCCGCTGAACGTGCCCTCTTTCTCGGGGGTGAAGTACATGGTGTTGGTCTTGCCGGGGATCGTGTCCTTCTTGTAGAGGAAGTCGACGATCCAGAACGAGTGGGCGACGTCGCGCGACTTGAGGTCGATCTCGACGCTCTTGCCCACCGGCAGGTACAGGACGGGCAGCTGGCTCTCGTCGATGTTGCCGTCGCCGAGCTCCTGCGCCTGGATGCCCTGGTAGTAGACGCTGTCGTCGTCGCTCTGCTGGTCGATGTAGTTGAAGTCCCAGGCCCAGCGCTTGGCGTAGACGTCGATCTTGACGTCGGGGTTCGCCGTGGGCTCCTCGATGGCGGCCTGGTCACGCGCCGTGAAGGCGAAGAAGCCGAGGACGAGGATGAGCGGGACGACCGTGTAGAAGATCTCGATCGGCATGTTGTAGCGCAGCTGCACCGGCAGGCCGGTCTGGCCCTTGCGACGGCGGTAGGCGATGCACGCCCAGATGACGAGTCCCCACGTGATGATGCCGACGATGAGCAGCACGATCCACGAGGTGACCCACAGGCCGATGATGCGGTCGACGTGGTTCGTCGTCCCGGCGGTGGTCGGCAGCCAGCCCTGGAGCTGGTCGGTGGTGCACCCCGCCAACACGAGAGCCATGACGGCGGCCACGGGGATGGCGGCCCAACGAAGACGGCGGTTAGAACGCACTGTTACCTCTCGGATGACACGACAGCGGGGGTGTTCCCAGTCTAGGACGGGACTTCCCTAGCCTACTCGCAGGTTGCCCCGACCTCCGCACGCCGCACGCCGGGTCGTTCGACGTCGAGCCTGGGGACGACGACGGGGACCGCCCTGGTGGGCGGTCCCCGTCGGTGCGGGCCCGTGGGCCCGTCGCACGTCTCAGTGGAAGCTGTCGCCGCAGGCGCAGCTGCCCTGGGCGTTGGGGTTGTCGATGGTGAACCCCTGCTTCTGGATCGTGTCCTCGAAGTCGATGGCGGCGCCCTCGAGGTACGGCACGCTCATCTTGTCGACGACGACCTCGACCCCGTCGTAGTCGACGGTGGCGTCGCCCTCGAGCAGGCGCTCGTCGAAGTAGAGCTGGTAGATGAGGCCGGAGCAGCCGCCGGGCTGGACGGCGACCCGGAGTCGCAGGTCGTCACGCCCCTCCTGGGTGAGGAGGCTGCGGACCTTGTCGGCCGCGGTGCTCGAGAGACCGACGCCGTGGGCGGGCTTCTCGGTCGTGCCCGCGGTCTCGACGGCGGTGGCGGTGTCGGTCATGAGGTCTCCGTTCGGGCGAGGTGAGCGTCGGACGCTCGTCGTCGACAAGTGTAAGCAGCCCGCCCCCGGATTTGTTCCTGCTCGGGGCTCACCCTGCCCGCGTCGTCACGCCCGGGCGTCGAGCCGCGCCAGGAGGATCGCCTCGCTGAGGATCGCCCGGTGCAGCACGCCGAGGTGCTGCGACTCGTTCGGGCTGTGGGCCCGGGTGTCCGGGTCCTCGACGCCGGTGACGAGGATCTGCGCCTCGGGGAACGTGGCGACCAGGTCGGCGATGAAGGGGATCGACCCGCCGATGCCCGTCTGGACCGGGGCGGCGCCCCAGCCCTCGGTCATGGCGGTGGTCGCCTCCGCGATGGCCCAGCCGGTGGTGTCCACGAGGAAGGGCTCGCCCTGGTCGACGTCCTCGATCTCGACGTGCGCGCCGAAGGGGGCGTGCGACAGGAGGTGCGCCTCGAGGGCCGCGTAGGCGGACGCGGCCGTCTGTCCCGGGGCGATGCGCGCGCTGATCCGCACCGACGCCTCCGGGATGAGGGTGTTGGAGGCGTTGGCGACGCTGGGCGCGTCGATGCCGGTGACGGTGACGGACGGCTGCGACCAGACGCGGCTGAGGATCGGGCCCGTGCCGATCGGCGACACGCCCTCGAGCAGGCCCGACTCCTCGCGGAGGGTCTCCTCCGACTGCTCGGGGTGGTCCGCCTCGCGGGACGTGAGCCCCTCGACGGCGACGCTCCCCCGGTCGTCGTGCAGGGTGGCGAGGAGCTTGACGAGGGCGAGCATGGCGTCCGGCACCGCGCCTCCCAGCATCCCGGAGTGGGAGGCGTGCGCGAGGGTCCGCACCGTCAGGCGGAAGGTGACGTTGCCGCGGAGCCCCACGGTGATCGCGGGCACCGTCGTGCTCCAGTTGTCGGAGTCGGCCACGACGATGACGTCGGCCGCGAGCTCGTCCCGGTGCTGGACGAGGAAGTCGGCGAACGAGCGGGAGCCGAACTCCTCCTCGCCCTCGACGAAGAGGCTGACGCCGACCCGGAGGTCGTCGCCGAGCACCTCGCGCACCGCGCGGAGGGCGGCCACGTGCGTGATGACGCCGGCCTTGTCGTCGGAGGCGCCCCGGCCGTAGAGACGGTCGCCCTTGAGGGTCGGCTCGAACGGCGGGGTGTCCCACGCGGCGTCGTCGCCCTGCGGCTGGACGTCGTGGTGCGCGTAGAGGAGGACCGTCGGGGCGCCGTCGCGGGCCGCGCGACGCGCGAGGACGGCGGGCTGCCCGTGCTGGCCGGTGTCGCCGATCGGCGCCCGGCTGACGCGGACGTCGTCGAAGAGGCCGGTGTCGCGCACGAGGGCGGCGACGGCGTCCGCGCTCGCGGCCACGTGCGCCGGGTCGAACGCGTCCCAGCTCACCGAGGGGATGCGCACGAGGGCGCTCAGGTCGGCGACGGTGCGGGGCAGTCCGCCCTGCACGGCCTCCGCGAGTTCGCTGACAGTGGCGGGGTCGGTGGGCTGCACGGGGTGCTGCGAGACGGTCATGCAGGTAATCTTAGGAACTCGACGAGACCCGAGGACACCGTGGCGAAGCTGACTGACAAGACCAACTCGACGACGCAGGTCGTCGAGCCCGAGTCGACGACGACCGGCAAGGGCCGTCCGACCCCCACCCGTCGTGAGCGCGAGGAGGCCAACCGGCGTCCCCTCGTCGCCACCGGCAAGGAGGCGCAGAAGGCGCAGCGCGCGCGGCTCGCCGAGCAGCGCGACAAGGCCCGCGTCGGTCTCGCCAACGGCGAGGAGAAGTTCCTGCCCGAGCGCGACAAGGGGCCTCAGCGCCGGTTCATCCGCGACTACGTCGACGCCCGCTACAGCGTGGGCGAGGCCATGATCCCGATCATGATCCTCGTCATCGTCATGAGCATCGTGCGGGTCCCGGTCATCCAGGCTGTGACGCTGTTCGTCCTCTGGGGGTTCTTCCTCGTGGCGATCGCGGACTGCCTCGTGGCCGGGCACCTGGTGACCAAGAAGCTCACCGAGAAGTACGGCGCGGGCGCGGTCCAGCGGGGCAACCGCTGGTACACGGCCATGCGGTGCATGCAGATCAAGCCCATGCGCCTGCCGAAGCCGCAGGTGAAGCGCCGGGAGTTCCCCACGCTCTGAGCCGCCGCGTCGACCACGACGGAGCCCCGCACCTCGACCGAGGTGCGGGGCTCCGTCGTGCGGGGGCCGTCGACGAGCAGGCAGCCGTCATCGGCTCCGGCGACGGAGTGCGAGAAGGCCCCGGTTCACCTGGCGAGCCCAGAGCGGGCCTCGGTAGAGGAACGCCGTGTAGCCCTGCACCAGCGTCGCCCCGGCACGCAGCCGCTCGTCGACGTCGGCCGCGGTCGCGACCCCGCCGACCGAGACGACGCACGTCTCCGTCGGCAGCACCTCGCGGAGCAGCCGCAGCACCTCGAGCGAACGACGCGCGAGCGGAGCGCCCGAGAGGCCGCCGGCGCCCGCGGCCTCGACCACGGTCGCGTCGGTGGCGAGTCCGGCCCGCGACAGGGTCGTGTTCGTGGCCACGACGCCCGCGAGGCCGAGCTCGGTGACGAGCTCACCGATGCGTCGGACTCCCTCGTCGTCGAGGTCGGGGGCGATCTTGACGAGCACGGGGGTCGTGCCCGCGGCGTCGCGGACGGCCTCGAGCAGGGGCGAGAGGCGGTCGAGCTCCTGCAGGCCTCGGAGGCCGGGCGTGTTCGGCGAGCTGACGTTGACCGCCAGGTAGTCGGCGAGGGGTGCCAGCACCCGCGTGCTCTCGAGGTAGTCGTCGACCGCGTCGTCGACGTCGACCACGCGGCTCTTGCCGATGTTGACGCCGATCACGGGGCGCACGGCGGCGCGCCTCGAGGCGGCGACGTTCACGGCCGCCGCGGCCGCGCCTCCGTTGTTGAAGCCCATGCGGTTGACGACCGCCTCGTCGGGGACGAGCCGGAACAGACGGGGGCGCTCGTTGCCCGGCTGCGGCCGGGCGGTGACGGTGCCGACCTCGACGTGGCCGAAGCCGAGCACGCCGAGCCCCTCGATGCCGCGCGCGTCCTTGTCGAAGCCCGCGGCGACGCCGAAGGGCGACGCGAAGCGCAGGCCGAGCGTCTCGACGGCGAGCGACGGGTGGGGTGCCGTGAACCGCCGGACGAGCGGGCCGAGGCCCGTGCGCGGGACGGCGCGGATGACGCGGAAGGCGAGGTGGTGCGCGTCCTCCGGGTCCATGCGGGCGAAGACGACGTCGAAGAGGACGCGGTAGGCGGTCTTCACTCGTCGGCCGACCGGGTGGGTCGCGGACGCGAGGCGTGCTCCGCACGGAGCTGGCCGATGCTGGCCTCGAAGTCGTCGAGCGAGTCGAAGGCCTGGTACACGCTCGCGAAACGGAGGTAGGCCACCTCGTCGAGCTCGCGGAGCGGCGGCAGGATGGCGAGGCCGATGTCGTTCGCCTCGATCTGCGACGTGCCGGAGGCGCGGACCGCCTCCTCGACTCGCTGCGCCAGCACCGCGAGGTCGCCGTCGGTCACGGGGCGGCCCTGGCACGCCTTGCGGACGCCGGAGATGATCTTCTCCCGGCTGAACGGCTCGAGCACGCCGTTGCGCTTGACGACGTTGAGGCTCGCGGTCTCGGTCGTGCTGAACCGGCGGCCGCAGTTCGGGCACTGGCGCCGACGACGGATCGACGTGCCGTCGTCGCTCGTGCGGGAGTCGACGACGCGGGAATCGGGGTGGCGGCAGAAGGGACAGAACATGGTGCCCTCAGCGTATCGGCAGCGACGCCCCTGCCCCGGGCGCCGCCGCGTCGGGCGACGACGCCGCGGCTCAGGGGCGGCGGAGGCGTGCAGAGACGGCCTCGCCGTGCGCGGGCAGGAGCTCGGCGCGCGACAGGGCCACGAGCCGGTCCGCCACCTCGGCGAGGGCCTCGTGCCCGTAGCGGACGATCTGCTGCGGGCGGAGGAAGGTGTACGCCCCGAGGCCGGACGAGAAGCGCGACTGGCCCCCGGTCGGCAGCACGTGGTTCGAGCCGGCGAGGTAGTCGCCGAGGCTGACCGGCGTGCTCGGACCGACGAACACCGCCCCCGCGCTGGTGATGCCGGCGAGCACGGCGTCGTCGTCGCGCGTCTGGATCTCGAGGTGCTCGGGGCCGTACGCGTTGCTGAAGGCGACGGCGGCGGCGAGGTCGTCGACGAGGATCACCGCCGACTGGCGTCCGTCGAGCGCCACCTGGACGCGGGCGGCGCTGAGGGTGAGCGGCACCAGCCGGTCGAGCTCGGCCACCACGCGCTCGGCGAGGTCCGGCGAGTCGGTGACGAGGACGGCGGAGGCCTCTTCGTCGTGCTCGGCCTGGCTGATCAGGTCGACGGCGACGAGGGTCGCGTCGGCCGTCTCGTCGGCGATCACGAGGATCTCGGTCGCGCCGGCGACCGAGTCGATGCCGACGACGCCACGCACGAGCTGCTTGGCCGCGGCCACGTAGTTGTTGCCCGGGCCCGTGATGACCTGGACGGGCTCGAGGCCGATCTCGGGCACCCCGTGGGCCAGGGCCCCGATCGCGCCGGCTCCGCCGATCGCGTAGACCTCGTCGACGCCGAGGAGCCCGGCAGCGCCCAGGATCACCGGGTGCACCGCTCCCCCGTGGTCGCGCTGCGCGGGCGACACGAGGGCGAGCGAGCCCACCCCCGCCACGAGGGCCGGGACGACGTTCATCACGACGCTCGAGGGGTAGACCGCCTTGCCGCCCGGCACGTAGACGCCGGCCCGCGTGACCGGCTGCCACCGCTGCTCGATGACCGCGCCGGGGGCCGGCCGCGTGACGCTCGGCGCCGGCACCTGGGCACGGCTCGCCTCGGTCACCCGGGAGATCGACTCCTCGAGCGCGGCGCGCACCAGCGGGTCGAGCAGGTCGACGGCCGCGCGGATGTCGTCGAGCGGCACGCGCAGCGTCTCGGTGCGGACGCCGTCGAACCGGGCCGCCTGGTCACGGAGCGCGTCGGCGCCCCGCTCGCGGACGGCCGCGATGAGCTGGCGGGCCGACTCGGTCGCCGCCGACACGTCGACGTGCGACCTCGGGACGAGGGCGAGCAGATCGGCGTGGGTAGGCTGGAGGCCCCGGAGGTCAGTGGTCTGGATCATGGCCAGGTCAGCCTAGTCACCAGCTCCCTGACGGTGCGCGACGCCCGGCCGCGCTCCCCCGCCGGACGACCACCGAGAGGCTCCTCCCCGATGACGGACCAGTCCGTGCCCCTGCCCCCCGTCTCCGACGACCTCGAGGCCTTCAAGCAGGCCTTCCGTCGTCACGCGGCCGGGGTGGCCATCGTGACGGCGCGGGACGCCGCGGGCTCGCCCGTCGGCTTCACCGCGACCTCGCTCGCCAGCCTGGCGGCCGTGCCTCCCCTCGCGACGTTCAACATGGCCCGCAGCGCGAGCTCGTGGCCGGCGATCGAGTCGACGGAGCACGTCGTGATCCACCTGCTGGGCCTCCGCAACCGCGACCTGGCCGCGAAGATGGCCGGACCGGCCGCCGAGCGCTTCAGCGGCGACCACTGGGAGGACGGGCCGCACGGCGTTCCCCTCCTCCGGGGCGTCACCGCCTGGATGTCGGGGCGCATCGTCGAGCGGTTCCCCGTCCACGCGAACGCCGTGGTGGTGGTCCAGGTCGAACAGGGTGACGTCGGGAGCGACGACGACGCCCTGCTGTACCACGACCGCCGGTACCTGCGACCGCTGCACCTCGACGACTGAGGCGACGAGGGAGGCGCCCACCGCGCCTCCCCGTCGGCCTCGCCCCCGGCCCTGGATCGCCGGGCGGCGTGAGCGTCAGACCAGGCAGCCCGGGCCGAGCAGGCTCTTGAGCTCGCCGTAGAGGTCGGCCGTGATGTCCACCGGCATGGGGATCTCGAACATGCGGGCGGCGTCGCCCTTGACCAGCCGGAGGCGCACCTCGGTCGACCCGGAGTGCCGACCCAGCACGGCCGCCAGCTCGGTCACCGTGTCGTGGGTGGCTCGGAACTCGGGCATCTGCAGCACGAGCGGCCCCTGGTCGACGCCCACGCCGAGGTCGGGCATGAACATGCTCGCCGCGTGCATGTTCATGCCGTCGTCGCGGACGCTGACCCGCCCCTTCAGCACGATGATCGAGTCGCCGACCAGCGACGGCCCGAACTCTTGGTAGGTCTTGCCGAGGAACATGGCGCTGATCTCGCCGCCGAAGTCCTCGACGGTGACGATTCCGTAGGGGTTGCCCGAGTTGCGCGCCACCCGGTGCTGGACGCTCGTGATGAGCCCCGCGATCGTCACCGTCTCGCCGTCGATCGTCGCGGGGTCGCTCGCGAGGATGTCGGTGACCGTCGTGCTCGCGTGCTTGGCCAGCGGCAGCTCGAGGCCGGCGAGCGGATGGTCGGAGACGTAGAGCCCGAGCATGTCGCGCTCGAAGGCCAGCTTGTCGCGCTTGGACCACTCGGGGCGCTCGGGCACCTGCTGGACGTCCTGCGGCTCGTCCCACAGGGAGTCGAAGTCGAAGCCGACCTGCCCGTTCGCCTCGGCCCGCTTCTCGCTCACCGCGGCCTCGACGGCCGACTCGTGGATCTCGACGAGCGCACGCCGGGTCGAGCCCAGCGAGTCGAACGCGCCCGCCTTGACCAGCGACTCGACGGTCCGCTTGTTGGCGACGGGCATCGGCACCTTGCGGAGGAAGTCGTGGAAGGAGGTGAAGGCCCCCTCCTTGCCCCGCGCCGCGATGACGTGGTCGACGACGTTGAAGCCGACGTTGCGCACCGCGCCCATGCCGAAGCGGATGTCGTCGCCGACGGCGGCGAAGAAGCCGATCGACTCGTTGACGTCGGGCGGCAGCACCTTGATGCCCATCCGCCGGCACTCGTTGAGGTACAGCCCGAGCTTGTCGCGCGAGTCGCCCGTGCTGGTGAGGAGCGCCGCCATGTACTCGGCCGGGTAGTGCGCCTTGAGGTAGGCGGTCCAGTACGAGACGACGCCGTACGCGGCCGAATGCGCCTTGTTGAAGGCGTAGTCGGAGAAGGGCAGCAAGATGTCCCAGAGCATCTTCACGGCACCGGCGGAGAAGCCGTTGTCGAACATGCCCTGCTCGAAGCCCGCGTACTGCTTGTCGAGCTCGGACTTCTTCTTCTTGCCCATCGCGCGACGCAGGATGTCGGCCTGGCCGAGGGAGAACCCGGCGACCTTCTGCGCGATCGCCATGACCTGCTCCTGGTAGATGATCAGGCCGTAGCTCGTCGAGAGGATCTCCTTCAGGGGCTCCTCGAGCTCGGGGTGGATCGGCGTGATCTCTTGTGCGCCGTTCTTGCGCAGCGCGTAGTTCGTGTGCGAGTTGGCGCCCATGGGCCCCGGACGGTAGAGCGCGATGACGGCCGAGATGTCCTCGAAGTTGTCGGGCTTCATCAGGCGGAGGAGGCCTCGCATCGGCCCGCCGTCGAGCTGGAACACCCCGAGGGTGTCGCCACGCCCGAGGAGCTCGTAGGCGGCCCGGTCGTCGAGCTCGAGGTCTTCCAGCACGAGGTCGAAGCCACGGTTGCTGCGGATGTTGTCGAGCGCGTCGTTGATGATCGTGAGGTTGCGGAGCCCGAGGAAGTCCATCTTGATCAGCCCGAGCGACTCGCACGCCGGGTAGTCGAACTGCGTGACGATCTGGCCGTCCTGCTCCCGCTTCATGATCGGGATGATGTCGATCAGGGGGTCGCTCGACATGATGACGCCCGCCGCGTGCACGCCCCATTGCCGCTTCAGCCCCTCGAGGCCGAGCGCGGTGTCGAAGACCGTCTTCGCCTCGGGGTCGGTCTCGACGACCGTGCGGATGTCGCCGGCTTCTTTGTACCGCTCGTGCTGCTTGTCGAAGATGCCCGTCAGGGGGATGTCCTTGCCCATGACCGCGGGCGGCATGGCCTTCGTGAGCTTCTCGCCCATGCCGAAGGGGAAGCCGAGCACGCGGCTGCTGTCTTTCAAGGCCTGCTTGGCCTTGATCGTGCCGTAGGTGACGATCTGCGCGACCCGCTCGTCGCCGTACTTCTCGGTCACGTACTGGATCACCTCGCCGCGGCGACGGTCGTCGAAGTCGACGTCGAAGTCGGGCATCGAGACGCGGTCGGGGTTGAGGAACCGCTCGAAGATGAGCCCGTGGCGCAGCGGGTCGAGGTCGGTGATGCGCATCGCGTAGGCAGCCATCGACCCGGCGCCGGAGCCGCGGCCCGGGCCGACCCGGATGCCGTTCTCCTTCGACCAGTTGATGAAGTCGGCGACGACGAGGAAGTACCCCGGGAAGCCCATGCCGGTGATGACGCCGATCTCGTACTCGGCCTGCTTGCGCACGTCGTCGGGGATGCCCGCCGGGTACCGGTACACGAGGCCCTTCTCCACCTCTTTGATGAACCAGGTCTCTTCCGTCTCGCCCTCGGGCACCGGGTAGCGCGGCATGTAGTTGGCCGAGGTGTTGAACTGCACGTCGCAGCGCTCGGCGATCAGCAGCGTGTTGTCGCAGGCCTCGGGGTGGTCGCGGAACAGGTGACGCATCTGCGACGCCGACTTGAGGTAGAACTCGTCGGCGTCGAACTTGAACCGGTTCGGGTCGTTCAGGGTGGAGCCCGACTGCACGCAGAGGAGCGCCGCGTGGCTCGTCGCGTCGTGCTCGTGCGTGTAGTGGAGGTCGTTCGTCGCGACCAGCGGCAGGCCGAGGTCCTTCGAGAGCCGCAGCAGGTCGCCCATGATCTGCCGCTCGATGCCGAGGCCGTGGTCCATGATCTCGGCGAAGTAGTTCTCTCGGCCGAAGATGTCGCGGAAGTCGGCGGCCGCCTTGACGGCCTCGTCGTACTGGCCGAGCCGCAGCCTCGTCTGCACCTCGCCGCTGGGGCAGCCCGTCGTCGCGATGAGACCCTCGGAGTACTGCGACAGCAGCTCGCGGTCCATGCGCGGCTTGAAGTAGTAGCCCTCGAGGGACGCCCGCGACGACAGACGGAAGAGGTTGTGCATGCCCGTCGTGTTCTCGGACAGCAGCGTCATGTGCGTGTACGCGCCGGCGCCGGAGACGTCGTCGCGACCGCCGTCGCCCCATCGCACGCGGGTCTTGTCGCCGCGCGCCGTGCCCGGGGTGATGTAGGCCTCGGTGCCGATGATGGGCTTGACGCCGGCGTCGGTCGCCGTCTTCCAGAAGTCGTAGGCCCCGAACACGTTGCCGTGGTCGGTCACGGCCACCGCGGGCATGCCCTGGGCCGCGGCCTCGGTGATGAGCGGCTTGACCCTCGCCGCACCGTCGAGCATGGAGTACTCGCTGTGCACGTGCAGGTGGACGAAGGATTCTTTGCTCGAGGCCACGCGGCTCCCCGTCTGCTGGTGGTTCTGACGACTAGGGGAACAGCCTAGCTCCGACGGAGGACGTCGAGGGCCCCCTGCAGGTCGGCCGGGTAGCTCGACCGGTAGACCACGGGCTCGCCCGTGCCGGGGTGGCGGAAGCCGAGCTGCACGGCGTGCAGCCACTGCCGCGTGAGGCCCAGCTTGGCCGACAGCGTCGGGTCGGCGCCGTACGTCTGGTCGCCGACGCACGGGTGCCGCTGCGCCGCCATGTGCACGCGGATCTGATGCGTGCGCCCCGTCTCGAGGTGGATCTCGAGCAGCGACGCGCTCGGGAAGGCCTCGACGGTCTCGTAGTGCGTCACCGACGGCTTGCCGTCCACGACGACCGCGAACTTCCAGTCCGAGGACGGGTGCCGGCCGATCGGCGCGTCGACGGTGCCGGTCAACGGGTCGGGGTGCCCCTGCACGACGGCGTTGTAGATCTTCTCGACGGTGCGCTCACGGAAGGCCTGCTTCAGGAGCGTGTACGCCCGCTCGGTCTTCGCGACGACCATCAGGCCGCTCGTGCCGACGTCGAGGCGGTGGACGATGCCGGCCCGCTCGGCCGCGCCGGAGGTCGCGAGGGAGAACCCGGCGGCCGCGAGCCCTCCGAGCACGGTCGGGCCGGTCCAGCCCACCGACGGGTGCGCGGCGACCCCGACCGGCTTGTCGACCACGACGATGTCGTCGTCGTCGTGCACGATGCCGAGGTCGGGCACGGCGAGGGGCACCACGGTCGGCGCCTCGCGCGGCGACCAGCTCACCTCGAGCCAGGCGCCGGCCTCGAGCCGGTCGGACTTGCCCACGGGACGCTGGTCGACGGTCACCCCGCCGGCGGAGGCGACCTCGGCCGCGAAGGTGCGGCTGAACCCCAGCAGCTTGGCGAGGGCCGCGTCGACCCGTTCGCCCGCCAGCCCGTCGGGCACGGGCAGCGACCGCTGCTCGCTCACGACCGAGCCCCTGGACCGGCCGGAGGCGCGGTGCGCTCGCCCGGACCGGTCGCGTCGCCGTGTCCGCCCGACGCGCCCTCGGTGCGGGTCTGCGCGGTGGGGGCGCCCTCCCCCGCGGTCGGCTCGGCCGCGGCCTGCTCGGCCGTGGCCTTCTCAGCTGCGTCTCGTTCGGCGGCCGCGGCGATCGACGCCTTCGTCGTCCGCGTCCCGTCGAGGTTGACGCCGAGGAGCGTCAGGAGCAGGAGGAGCCCCATGCTCGACACGATGAAGACGTCCGCCACGTTGAAGATGGCGGGCAGGAGGTACGGGAAGTAGATGAAGTCGACGACGTGTCCTTGGCCGAACGACGGCTCCCGGAAGAGCCGGTCGGTCAGGTTGCCGAGCGTCCCGCCGAGGAGCATGCCGAGCATGATCGCCCAGGCGCGCGAGCGGATGCGCCGCGCGAACACGATGATGGCGACCACCACGGCGGTCGCCGCGATCGAGAAGATCCACGTCGTGCCGCTGGCGAGCGAGAAGGCCGCGCCCGGGTTCTTCACGAAGTGGAGCTGGAGGAAGGACCCCAGGACGTCGACGCTCGAGCCCTCGACGAGGTCGCGCGTGACGAGGTGCTTGGTGCCCTGGTCGAGCAGGTAGGCGGCGACAGCGACGAAGGCCAGCGCCGCGATGATGCGGGCGCTGACCTTCGTCGATGTGGTGTCGGTCGTCAACGACTCAGTTGACGCCGAAGCCCTGCGCGCTGGCGGGCTGCGGCTCGGAGGCACCCTCGGCGTCGAGCTCGCGGAGCTGACCCTCGATGTAGCCCTTGAGCTTCTGGCGGTAGTCACGCTCGAACGTGCGGAGGTCGTCGATGCGACGCTCGAGGCCCGTGCGCTCGGTGGTGAGCTGCTCGAGCACCTCGCGGCGCTTGCCCTCGGCCTCGGCCACGACCTCACGCGAACGCGTCTCGGCGGCGGCCTCGACCTCGCGCTGACGTGCCTCGGCCTCGGCGACGACGCGGGCCGCCGTGGAGTGGCCCTCGGCGATCAGGGCGTCGCGCTTCTCGACGCCCTCGCGGACGTGCTCTTCGTGCAGGCGACGAGCGAGCTGCAGGAGGTTGTTCGTTCCCTCGGTCTCCTCCGCGGAGGGGCCGGCGTAGGCCGGGACCGGCGTCACCGTCGCGGCGGCGACCGGGGCGGGGGCCGCCACGGGGACCGGCGCGGACTCGGTCTTCTCGACCGGCGCGGGGACCGACGCGGGGGCCGGGGCCGACTCCGGGGCCGGCGCGCTGGCGACGGGTGCCTCGACGGACTTCTCGGCGGGGGTCTCGGGGGCGGAGCCGCCCGCGGCGAGGCGCTGGCGCAGCTCGTCGTTCTCCTGACCGAGGCGCCGCAGCTCGGCGACGACCTCGTCGAGGAAGTCGTCGACCTCGTCCTGGTCGTAGCCCTCGCGGAACTTGGTCGGCTGGAACCGCTTGTTGACTACGTCTTCCGGCGTCAAAGCCATTGCCGTCACCTCGTGTATCTGTCGGATCATGTGATCGTGGTCTGAGTCGTCCGCTACACCGTAGCGGCCGGGTGCCCGACGGAGCGGGACAGGGCAGCGAGTGCCCCCGGGTCAGCCTACCCTCTCGGGCGGGGCCGGGTCTGGCAGGCCCGCCGTCACCGCCGCGCCGCGGACCCGAGGGAGCCGCGCCGCGGCCGGGACGAGGATCAGGCGACGCCGCGGGCGACGTTCATCAGGATGATCGTCGCCAGCATGATGAGGCTCCACCCGAAGTCGAGGGCCACCGAGCCGAGCCGCACGGGCGGGAGGACGCGCCGGACCGCCTTGATGGGCGGGTCGGTGACGGTGTACGTCACCTCGGCGAGGACGAGCACGGCACCCCTCGGACGCCAGCCGCGGCTGAACGACTGCGCGAGGTCGAGCGCGAAGCGCACCCACATCAGCAGGAAGAACAGCAGCAGGGCGTAGTAGACGAGGGAGGCGATCACGGAGACGATCATCGGGGTGTCATCAGCTCACACGAGTCGGCGTGGACGGGCCACGGGCTGGGAGGGCGGCACGGCGTCGTCGCCGGTCACGACCGGGATGACGGTCAGGACTGCGAGAAGAACGACGCCTCGATGTCGGACTCTACCTCAGCCTGCTCACCGCTCACCGCGATGTGGGCGGGCGACAGCAGGAACACCTTGTTGGTGACGCGCTCGATCTTGCCGTAGAGGCCCTGCGACAGGCCGCTGGCGAAGTCGACGAGGCGACGGGCGTCGGCCTCCGTCATCTGCGAGAGGTTGATGATGACGGGGATGCCGTCGCGGAAGCTCTCGGCGATCGCCTGGGCGTCCTTGTACTCGCGCGGGTGGACGGTGAGGATCTCGTTCATGTCGTGGGGCACCGTGTTCTTCGTGGGCGTGGCGCGACGCAGGGGCGTCACGGGGGCGCGAGTGGGCGTGGGGGCGGAGGCGGCCGCGGGGGCCTGGGCGACGGGGGCGACCGGGGCGGGCGCCGCGGCCGGGGCCTGGCGTCCGTGGTGGGCGGGCTGCGCCTCGGGCTGCTCGTCGTACTCGAGCTCTTCGTCGGCGAGGCCCAGGTAGACCATCGTCTTGCGCAGGGGGTTGGCCATGGGGGTGTCCTCCGGATCGGGTGTCGTCGAGATCGAGGTTAACGAGGTTCCGGGCGAGAACCCGTGATCGCCGCGCCGATGCGTAGGTGTGTCGCGCCCTCGGCGACGGCGTCGGCGTAGTCGTCGGACATGCCGGCCGAGATGGCGTCGGCGCCGGGCGCCAGCGTCCTCACCCGCTCGGACACGGTCCGGAGGCGCGCGAAGGCGGGGCGCGCCGGTCGCCCGAGCGGCGCCACGGCCATCACCCCGCGCAGCCGCAGCCCCGGCGACGTGAGCACCCGCTCGACGAGCGGCTCGACCTCGTGGGGCTCGGCACCGCCCCGGCCGGGCTCGTCGCTGAGGGCGACCTGCACCCACACGTCGAGGAGCCGACCGTCGTCGACGGCGAGGGCGTCGACGACGCTGGGCCGGTCGAGGGAGTGCACCGCCGCCGCGTAGCGCCGCGCCTGACGCGCCTTCTTCGACTGGAGCTGGCCCACGAAGTGCCACCGGAGGCCCTCGAGGTCGGCCGTCTCGGCGGACTTGGCCTGCGCCTCCTGGTGGCGGTTCTCGGCCACGTCGCGGACGCCGAGGTCGTAGAGCTCGCGGACCAGGGCGGCGGGGTGGAACTTCGTCACGACGATGGTCGTCACCTCGTCGGGACGACGGCCCGCGGCCCGGACGGCGTCGGAGACGCCGGAGGCGACGCGCGCGAGTCGTTCGCGCGTGTCGCCTCCGGTGTCGGGTCGGTCGTCCGTCACTTCAAGAAGTCGGGGACGTCGAGGTCGTCGTCGCCGTCGTCGAAGGCGGGGTCGACGGCGCGCGTGGCCGCGGGCTCCTCCGGGCGCTTCCAGCTGCCGGCGTCGTGCGACGAGCCGCTGTCGGCGATCGCCGAGACGCCGGCGACGGGAGCCGCCGAGTCGGACTCGACGAAGCTCGAACGGCGCTCCTTCGTCTTGGCCGTGGGCTCGCCGCCGTCGAAGCCCGCCGCGATGACGGTGACGCGGACCTCGTCGCCCAGGGTGTCGTCGATGACGGCACCGAAGATGATGTTGGCCTCGGAGTGGACGGCCTCCTGGACGAGGCGGGCCGCGTCGTTGATCTCGAAGATGCCGAGGTTCGACCCGCCCTGGATCGAGAGCAGGACGCCGTGCGCCCCGTCGATGCTCGCCTCGAGGAGAGGCGAGGCGACGGCGAGCTCGGCGGCCTTGATGGCGCGGTCGGCGCCGCGGGACGAACCGATGCCCATGAGGGCCGAGCCCGCGCCCTGCATGACCGACTTCACGTCGGCGAAGTCGAGGTTGATGAGGCCGGGCGTCGTGATGAGGTCGGTGATGCCCTGCACGCCGGCGAGCAGCACCTGGTCGGCCGTGCCGAAGGCCTCGACCATCGAGATGCCGCGCTCGGAGATCTCGAGGAGGCGGTCGTTCGGGACGACGATGAGGGTGTCGACCTCGTCCTTCAGGGCGGCCACGCCGGCCTCGGCCTGGGCCTGGCGACGCTTGCCCTCGAAGCCGAAGGGCTTCGTGACGACGCCGATGGTGAGCGCGCCGATCGACTTCGCGATGCGCGCCACGACGGGGGCGCCGCCGGTGCCCGTGCCGCCGCCCTCGCCCGCGGTGACGAAGACCATGTCGGCCCCGGCGAGGGCCTCCTCGATCTCTTCGGCGTGGTCTTCGGCGGCGCGACGGCCGACCTCGGGGTCGGCGCCCGCGCCGAGCCCGCGGGTGAGCTCGCGGCCGACGTCGAGCTTGACGTCGGCGTCGCTGAGCAGGAGCGCCTGGGCGTCGGTGTTGATGGCGATGAACTCGACTCCGCGGAGCCCGAGCTCGATCATGCGGTTGACGGCGTTGACGCCGCCGCCGCCGACGCCGACGACCTTGATCACGGCAAGGTAGTTATGGTTCGTAGTCACGTCCGGGCCTCCGCTGGAACCTTAACTCTATGGTTGAAGGTCAAGGTTGTACATGGTATGCAAATGCTGCAGTCACAAGCTATGGGGAGCGCGTGAGCGTCGTCCACACCGGGGCGGGCGTGTCGCGAACGCACCGCTCATCTCGTGCGGATGATGCCGTTGTCGGGCGCCGAGACGTCGAACTCGACGGAGGCGGCCGGGTCGCGTTTCGCCTGGTCGGCGATGAGGCCCGCGAGCACCTGCGCCTTCCGCTCCGACTGGTCGGCGCTGCCCCAGACGACCTGCTCGCCCGTCGTGAGGGTGAGCGTGACGTCGTCGGCGGTCGAGGCCGTCACGGTGTCGACCGTGGAGCGGAGCGTCACGGGGAGCGCGAGCAGCACCTCGGCCGCGGACCGGTAGGCCGTCCCGTCGAGGGCCGCTCCCCCGACGTCGACGAGGGGGACGCCGTCCTGCCGCGCGTCGAGCCGCTGCACGACGATGCCGGCGGGGTCGACCAGCTCGAAGCCGTCGCCCGCGGCGACCGTGGCGATCGGCTGGCGCTCGGTGACGCGGATGACCAGGGTGTGCGGCGGGGCCGTCTCGGTGACGTAGCTCGCGATGAGCGGGAACTGCTCGAGGTCGGTCGTCAGCCGGCCGAAGTCGATCAGCGCGAGCGGCGTGCCGAGCTGGTCGTCGACCGCGGCCTGCACCTGAGCGGCGTCGACGCGGTCCGTGCCCTCGACCCGGATCTGCTGCAGCGAGAGCAGCGGCGAGAACACGGCGACGGCGACGGAGGCCACGAGGAGCACCGTCACGGCGCCGACGGCGATCCACGTGGCGCGCCGGTGCCGGGACCGCCTCGTGAAGCGACGGACCTCGGAGCGCTCGACGCGCCTCCTCTCGGCGGAGGCACGGCGGGCGGCCCGCCGGGCGTCGTGGGCTCGGCGACGGGCCTCGTCGGCGCTGCCCGGTACGGGGTCGATGCGGGCCGGCTCGGCCGTGTCGGACGGCGCCGGACGGCGGGCGTCTGCCGAGGCCGGGGCGACGACCGGCACGGGCCCGGTGGGCGCGTCGTCGCCGACGCTCTCGCCGCCGCTCGACCTCTTCTGATCGGCGCGGGCCGCGAGGCCTCGCAGCCGGTCGCCGAGGGGGGCACGACCCGCGGGCGGGGCGGCCGGTCCGTCGGCCTCGTCCGGGGCGGGGGGCGGCTCGAAGCCCTCGGGCCGCCTCACGGTCGACCTGTGGGTCGCCCCGTCGGGGTGGGACGGGGCGTCACGCGCCCGTCTCCTCCGCGGTCGAGGCGTCGGGCTCGGCCGCGGCGTCGAGGGCGCCGAGCAGCTGGGGCACGATGCGGTAGACGTCGCCGCAGCCGAGCGTGATGACGAAGTCGCCGTCGCGGGCGATCCGGGCGGTGAGGTCGGCGGCCGCCTGCCAGTCGGCGACGAAGTCGACCCGGCCGGCGTCGGCGAAGCGCTCGGAGACGAGCGCGCCCGTGACGCCGGGCTCGGGGTCCTCGCGCGCCCCGTAGACGTCGAGCACGACCGTGTGGTCGGCCAGCCGCTCGTAGGTCTCGGCGAACTCGCCGGCCATCATGCGCGTGCGGCTGTAGAGGTGCGGCTGGTGGACCGCGATGAGGCGCCCCTCCCCCACGACCGACCGGGCGGCCTGGAGCGCCGCGGCGACCTCGGTGGGGTGGTGGGCGTAGTCGTCGTAGACGCTCACGCCGCGCACGGTGCCGTGCAGCTCGAAGCGGCGCTCGGTGCCCCCGAACGACTCGAGCCCCGCGACGGCCGCCTCGGGGTCGACGCCGAGGCCGACCAGCACCGCGAAGGCACCGGCCGCGTTGACGGCGTTGTGACGGCCCGGCACGCGCAGCTGGACGGGCCAGCTGGCGCCGTCGCGGTGGAGGGTGAACGACACCGGACCGGCGGAGGCGACGTCGGACAGGCGCACGTCGGCCGACGCGTCCTCGCCGAAGGTGACGACGGCGGGGTGGTCGAGGGCGGCGGCGACGCGGCGCGCACCGGCGTCGTCGCTCGAGATGACGACGAGCTCGCCCGCGGCGGAGGCGAAGTCGACGAACGCCTGGTCGAACGCCTCGTGCGACCCGTAATGGTCGAGGTGGTCGGCGTCGACGTTCGTGATCAGCGCCACGGCCGTGTCGTAGAGCAGGAACGAGCCGTCGGACTCGTCGGCCTCGACCACGAACAGGTCGTCGTCGCCGCCCGCGGCGCTCACGCCGAGCGACTGGATGACGCCGCCGTTGACGAAGCTGGGGTGACGGCCCGCCGCGAGCAGGGCCGTGACGAGCATGCCCGTCGACGTCGTCTTGCCGTGCGCGCCGGCGACCGACACGAGGCGGTGCCCGCCGATGAGCCAGGCGAGCGCCTGCGAGCGGTGCAGCACGGGGATGCCCTCGGCGAGGGCTCGTTGATATTCCGGGTTGTCCTGCCAGAGCGCGCCGGTCACGACCAGGGTGTCGGCGTCGCCGACGTTCGCGGCGTCGTGGCCGATCGCGATCTGCGCGCCGAGTTCGCGAAGCGCGGCCACGCCGGCCGTCTCGCGGATGTCGGAGCCCGTCACCCGGTGGCCCGCGGCGAGGAAGACGCGCGCGATGCCGCTCATGCCCGAGCCGCCGATGCCGACGAAGTGGACGCGGCCGAGCTCGGCCGGGATCTGCTGCTGGAGGTCGGGCTTGATCATCGTTCTCCGGTGGTGCTCGAGGGCGTCGTCTCGGTGCCGTCGCGACGGGCGTGGGCGGCGGGTCGGGCCGACGAGGAGGCGCGGCCGACGGCGTCGAGGACGAGGTCGACCGTGCGGTCGGTGCCGTCGAGCACCCCGACGGTGGCCGCGCGGACCGCCATGTCGGCGATGGTGGCCCGGTCGAGCAGCAGGTCGACGAGGCGGCCCTGCACCCACTCGGGCGTGAAGTCGGCGTCGGCGACGAGGACGGCGCCGCCGGCCTCGACGACGTCGGTGGCGTTGTGCCGCTGCTCGCCGTTGCCGACGGGGTAGGGCACGAGCACGGACGGCAGGCCGAGGGCGGTCAGCTCGCTCACCGTGGCCGAGCCGGAGCGCGAGACGACGAAGTCGGCCGCCGAGAGGGCCAGGTCCATGCGGTCGCAGTACCGGAGCAGGTGGTACCCGGCGAGGTCGGTCGAGCGGAGGTCGCTCTTCTCCCCGGTGATGTGCAGGATCTGCCAGCCGGCCCCGAGGATGCTCGCGGCGGAGGCGGCGACCGTCTCGTTGAGGCGGCGGGCGCCCGTCGAGCCGCCCGTGACCAGCACGGTGGGCTTGGCGGGGTCGAGGCCGAACTCGGCCAACGCCTCCTGATGGACGGCACGGCGGTCGAGGGTCTCGATCTCGACGCGCAGGGGCATGCCGACCCGGCGCGCGTGGCGGAGCCTGGTCGACCGGAAGACCACACCGACGTGCTTCGTGAAGAGGGCGCCGAGCACGTTGGCCATGCCGGGCTTGGCGTTCGCCTCGTGCACGACGAGCGGGACGCCCGAGATGCGCGCCGCGACGTAGGCCGGTGCCGAGGCGTAGCCGCCGAAGCCGACGACGACGTCGACGTCGTGCTCGGCCAGGAGGGCACGGACGCCGTCGACGGCGCCCTTGAGGGCGCCCGGGAAACGGAGGGCGGCCGGCGAGACCCGACGCGGGAAGGGCAGGCGGGGCACGGTCAGCAGCTCGTAGCCGCGCTGCGGGACCAGCCGGGCCTCGAGGCCCTCGGCCGTGCCGAGCACGAGAACGGTGGCGTCGGGCTCCCGACGACGGAGCCGGTCGGCGACCGCGAGCAGGGGGTTCACGTGGCCGGCGGTGCCGCCGCCGGCGAGGAGGTACGTCGTCACCGGAGAGACCCTACCCGCTGGTCGCGGAGCCTCGACGACGTCGCGGGCTCCTCGTGCCGACGGGCGAACGAGAGCACCACGCCGATGGCGAGCAGCGTCACGATGAGCGCCGAGCCGCCCGCGGAGATCAGCGGCAAGGGCACCCCGAGCACCGGCAGGAGGCCGAGGACGACGGCGATGTTGATGAGCGCCTGGCCGATGATCCAGGCGGTGATCGCCCCGGTCGTGACGCGCACGAAGGGGTCGTCGGTGCGGCGGATGATCTTGATGAAGCCGGTGGCGAGGACGATGAACAGGGCGAGCACGACGACGGCGCCGATGAGGCCGAGCTCCTCGCCGATGATGGCGAAGATGAAGTCGTTGTCGGCCTCGGGCAGCCACGACCACTTCGACTTGGAGTTGCCGAGGCCGACGCCGAAGAGCCCGCCGGAGGCGAGGGCCCACGTCCCGTGCAGCGACTGCCAGCACGCGGCCTGGTAGTCGCTCGAGTCGGTGCAGCCCGACATCCACGCGGCGATGCGCTCGTTGCGCGAGTCGGAGGCCGAGGCGATGATCGGCACCACCGCGAGGAGGAAGAGCACGGGCACGGCGAGGAAGCGGAGGCGGACGCCGGCGAACCACACGGCCGCGAAGACGAGCAGCAGCATGACCATCGTCGTCCCGAGGTCGCCGCCGAGGATCACGAAGCCGACGGCTGCGCCCGCGACGGGCACCAACGGGATGACGAGGTGGCGCCAGTCGTCGAGGAGGTCGCGCTTGACGGTCAGGATCATGCCGAGCCAGACAGCGAGGGCGAGCTTCACCGCCTCGGACGGCTGCGCGGTGAAGGCGTTGCCGACGTTGATCCAGTTGCGGTTGCCGCCGACCTCGTAGCCGAGGGGGCTGAAGACGAGCAGCTGCAGGAAGACGGCGAACCCGAGGATGTGCCAGGCGTACCGCTTGTAGAACGAGATCGGCAGCCGGGAGGCGATGAGCATCAGCGGCACGCCGATCGCCGCGTAAATGCCCTGACGGACGAAGGCGCCGAAGAACGACGTGTGCTCGGACGCGATGTACTGCTCGACCGACGACGACGACAGCACCATGACGAGCCCCAGCACGACCATGAAGAGCGTCGTGCCGAGGATGAGGAAGAAC
>Ga0265780_10001801_pt1 | contig 29669 bp, 34 predicted proteins | sample P1T30metagenome_FD_192432 | JGI IMG/M metagenome (GOLD analysis project Ga0265780, IMG submission 192432) | Plant litter microbial communities from East Loma Ridge, Irvine, California - P1 T30 | ecosystem: Environmental > Terrestrial > Plant litter > Unclassified | place: USA: California... | reverse complement strand
AGAAAGGCGCAATGAAAAAAACCCGTACGTTCATTGCCTTACTCGCATTCTTTGTGACGGCCATGTCTTTTTTCGGTGCTCCCGTCAGTGCGCACGTCTTGAAAACGGATGGCAACATCGGTGCCGTATTGCACATTCTTCCTGACGACAACCCGATTACAAAAACTGAAACCACGTACGAACTGGCGTTTTCAGGTGACAAAAACTTTTCGTTGAAGGATTGCAACTGCGCGGTCACTTTCTTCCTGAGGGGCGAAGAAGTTGCTCGGCATACGCTCGTGGCATCGTCTTCAACGATTGCGAACGATACATTCACGTCCGATACCCCAGGGGTATACGACTTCGTCGTGACGGGAGTTCCAAAAAACGAGGGCTCGTTCAAAGCATTCGAGTTGAGGTACTCCGTTCGTATCGTTAACGGCGATGTGACGACGCAACCGTTTCCTGTCACCCTGACGGCGGGGTTCGCGCTCTTGACGATCATCTTGCTTTTGGCTGCAGCCAAAGCGGATGGTATGCTGAAAAAAGAACGGTAGAAAAACTATAAGGAGAATGATATGAAAATACGTTTGTTCCTCGCATCGTTTGCGAGTATCGTCGCGTTAAGCATGGTGCCGGGAGCGGCTTTCGCCCATGTCGTCGTGAAACCGGCAGAAACGACAGTCGGGTCCTTTGATACGTATACCGTGTCGGTACCGAACGAAAAAGAAATGGCGGTAACGAGCGTGAAGGTGCAAATCCCGAATGGTCTGTCTTACGTGACTCCTACGACGAAACCTGAGTGGTCTATCGACGTTGAAAAAAACGGAGACGCCGTACGGAGCATCACATGGAAAGACGGAACCATTCCTGCTGGGCAACGTCAAGATTTTACTTTCAGCGCCCAAGCACCCGCTGCTGCCGGTGACATTACATGGAAAGCGTATCAGACTTATGCCGATGGTACGGTGGTTGCGTGGGACAAAATGCCAACGAACAGTGATGCCGAAGGTGAAAACAGCGGGCCGTTTTCGGTGACCAAAGTAACTGACGATACCGAAACGGCAGCAGCTTCTTCTTCGACGCCGAACACGACACTCGCCCTGGTGATCAGTATTGTCGCAGTTGTCTTGAGCGCCGCAAGCTTGTTCATCAGGAAGCGATAGGAGCTTTCCCTCGCTCCCTGCGGAGGGTATACTGAAGAGATGATTTTTACTGATACGTGGATTCAAGAAACAGGAATACCTATCGCGTTTATTTTGGGCGTCGGTCTCGTTTTGTATTACGTCGGTGGAAAAGTACTGGATGTGATTACCCGCCACATCGTACGGCGTCATCTTCGACACTCCCCTAAAAAGGACATCCAAAAACGCGAGGTGACACTTTCGAATCTTATTACCATGCTGTGGCGCATTCTTATTTTTGCAACGTGCCTGATTTCCGTCGTGCAAATCCTATTCCCTAAAGTAAATCTATCGCCGTTGTTCGCCAGCGCCGGTATCGTCGGTATCGCCATTGCATTCGGCGCTCAGACGCTCGTGAAAGACCTTTTGACGGGAATATTCATCATTACCGAGAACCAGTACCGTGTGGGTGATGTCGTTACCATCAACGACGCTGATGGACGCGTCGAACACATCGGTTCGCGCTCTACGGTAATTCGTGATGACAGTGGGAACGTGCACTATCTTCCGAACGGTTCGATCATCCACGTCGTGAACAAAACGATGGGATACAGCAAGGTCAACTTCAAAATTATGCTCGACGCGACGACAGATCTGGATAATGCTATCAGCGTTATCAATCAAGTCGGTGACGCTTTGGCCGATGAAAGTACATGGAAGTCGAAAATTCTGAATGCTCCGCAGTTCAGTTCGATCGGCACGTTTACCGGCTCATCTGTCGAAGTGACGATCAGCGGCAAGACGCAACCTTCGGATCAGTGGTCAGTCACGGCCGAAATGCGCAAGCGCCTGCTTGTCGCCTTCGAAAAGAACGACATCAAGCTCGCTTAACGATTTTCCAGAGTAATAATGCCAGCTTCCACTTGCGAGCGGAAATGCCACACGCCAGTTTTTTCTGTTTTGTAGTTCCAGTAGAACCATGCTTCAGAGGCTGCGAACGAGGCAATTTGCCGACGGCAATGCTCGGCGACCAGTTCGCCGTGTTTTTCGACTGGGAAAAGATTGAACACTTCTTGACGGAACGAACCGCTCCATTCGCCGATGATCACCGGCTGCGTCCGGGAAAGATATCGAATCAACCGTGCCTGCCATATTTCCAGGGATGCGTAATACGTTTTCAAAGAAACGAATTTCGTCCAAGCTTTCACGCCGTGATACAGATGCGTATCCATGACGATGCGACGTGAAAAGCCGAGCGCTCCGTTCAGTAAATTCGGCGTGAAGCCGTCCTGAAACACGATACGGACGTGCGAGGGCAACAGCGGTGCGATCACATTGCGTGCGCTTTTGTAGAATGCGCGCAGCTTGAAATGGAACAGGCCCCACTTGGGTTCATTCAGCAGCTGGATGCCCCACAGGGCACGGCGTTGCCCATAGCGGTTCGCCATACGTTCAAGCACTTCGACAGTATGTTTTCTGTATTCGGCATTGGCGAACCATTCTGCTTTGCCTATTCTGCCGCTGTGGTCATTCCCGTTTTGCGACCCTTTGGCGGCATGCAGGTCGAGAAGAATGCTGATGCCGTATGCTTCGGCCATGTCGAATGCCCAGTCAACGTACGATACTTGCGGAACCATGCCGTCTTCCGCTTCGAACAGCCAGTATCCGACCGGTAATCGTACGATAGCAATGCCGTTTTGTTTCAGCCACCCAAAGTCTTCCTCCGTCATGAATGAATCGCGGTGGCGTCGGATCGCTTCTTTGCCTTCGTGTGTTTGGGAAAGCGTATATTCGTCGATCGCGTCACTGCCGCTGAAAACTGCGGGCGTCATCCATTTTTCCAGTATCAGCCACCCGCCCAGGTTGACTCCTTGGAGCGGTGCGTGTCGCTGTACGTGCGGTTCGGGCGTTTGTGTCATGTTCTTAGTATACCGATTTGCTACACTGAATGCATGACTACCAGCTATGCAGACCAATACCGTGACGTTGATTTTCGCAGGAATCCCGACAAGTACGTCATCGGACGCGGCGAACAGGGCGTGCTGATTGCTGAGCCGTACAAGAGTGAAATCCTGCCTCTTTGGAAATTCAAGACGCCTGACATCGCTGAAGAGTCAGCAGCGAAAATATACGCTTTGTTTTTGGAATACGGGAAAAAGAACGAATTTGTCGGCATGGATATGGCCCGGAAGTTCTTACAAATGGGTTTTACCCGGTCTCGCAGGTACGCCAATCACCCTTCAGGTCGCAAATATAACGAAGACGGCACGAAGCGCGAGCAGTCACCGGATTGGGAGACGTCACCGAAAGCTCAGTCCGCGAAAATATTCAAACACTATTTGGATACGGCAAACCGCAATGAAACGTATCTCGCGCTTAAAAAGAAGCACGAGCAGGATTGATTCTCGCTCGCGCGTACATGTGCTATGCTAAAAAAGAAGTAAATCCGCCTTGACCACCTTGCCTTGCTCGGGCATCCAAAGGCCGCGGTTTCAATCTTGCATGAGCGGCAACATGATTTTCGGTCGACACGTTGTCTTTGTCACATAAGGAGATTTCGTATGGATAAGAAAGAACAAAAGAAACAAAAGCTGAACGACGCGCTGGAACTGCAAAAGCAGGCACGCGACGCCGGTTGGCCCGTGCAGCACTGGCGTGCGTGGGGATCTTGGTTCAGCTGGGGTTCACCGGTCGGATTGGGGATCTTTTTCGCCTTGACGCTGCTGTCGCTTGGCGTGTTCCTGTGGCTGATCAAGCTGTAGGCAATAAAAAACGTCACCGCAATGGTGACGTTTTTTCTATGGTATCTACTTATTCGTTTTTTGAATTTCCGACGCGAGTTTCAGTACGTCGTTACCCGACTTGTGCGCAATGACAATCGCCGGATTGTCGGCTGTTCCGTTACGCTTGATGGTTTTGCCTTTGCTGGTGATGCTGATCGGTTCCGCGTGCACGGACTTAACCGTTCCTTCGGCGAGGCCGTTCCCCCACTGCCAGGCAACGCTGTCGCCTTGTTTCAGCATACGGACACCTAGGCTTTGCCGCCCTCGTTCAGGACGTTTTTGCCAAGCACTTTTCCGTCATCGGCAATCTCGTACACGACGACTTCACCGGTACCTATCTCCAGTTCGTGCACCTTGTCGTCATCGATCTCGTCCAGGTGCTTCATGAGTGCGCGCAGCGAGTTACCATGTGCCGCGACAATAATGTTCTTGCCTTCTTTCAGATCTTCAAGGATGTGCTCCTCGAAGTACGGGAGGACGCGGGAGTGGACGTCCTTCAGCGTTTCACCGTTAGGGACCGGGTAGTCCCAGGTGCGTCGAAGGTTCGTGAACGCTTCGTCGCCGATCTGGTCTTTGATTTCCCATTTGTTTTTCGCCTGATAGTCACCGTAGTGACGTTCGTTAAGCGCACTGTCATTCACGGTTTCCAGTTCGGTGTGTTCAAGCGCGTCTTTGATTTCTTCGAGCGTTTGCTTCGCACGGGTCAACGAAGACGTATGCGCTTTGTACAGCGGAATGTTTTTCAAATGTTCAGCTGCTTTGCGCGCTTCTGCTTTCCCCTGCTCGGTCAGTTCAACGTCTTCTTGGCCCGTCCACAGGCCCAGTGCGTTCCATTCTGATTGTCCGTGCCGGACGAGTACGAGGTACGACATGCTATTTCCCTTTCTTCAAAGCGCTGCGGCCGGCGAAGACGGCATTGTCGCCAAGCACCTCTTCGATACGCAGCAGTTCGTTGTATTTCGCGACGCGGTCGGTACGCGACAAGCTTCCTGTTTTGATTTGGCCGGTGTTCAGGCCGACGGCGAGGTGCGCGATGGTCGTGTCTTCGGTTTCACCTGATCGGTGTGACATGACGGCCGTCCAGCCTGCGTCGTGCGCCATTTTGACTGCAGCGATCGTTTCGGTCAGAGAGCCGATTTGGTTTACCTTCACGAGGATTGAGTTGGCCGCATGTTCTTCGATGCCGCGCTTGAGGAACTCGGTGTTCGTGACGAGGAGGTCGTCACCGACCAGTTGTACTGAGTCGCCAAGTTCCGCGTTCAGCGTCTTCCAGCCGTCCCAGTCGTCCTCTGCCAGTCCGTCTTCGATGGAGCGGATTGGGAAGCGGCTCGTCAGGTCTTTGTAGAAGGCGGTCATTTCTTCGCTGTTCAACTTTTTGCCTTCAGTATTCAGCACGTACAGTCCGTATTCGAGGAGTTCCGAGCTGGCGACGTCCAATGCCAGGACGACGTCTTCACCGAGCGTGTACCCTGCTTTTGCAACCGCTTCGCTGATAAGTTCGAGGGCTTCAGCATTGCCGTTCTTTACTGCCGGTGCGTAGCCGCCTTCGTCACCGACGGTCGTGCCGTAGCCTTTGTCGTGCAATACTTTGCCAAGAGCCTGGAAGATTTCCGCCCCGATCTGAATGCAGTGGCTGAAGCTCTCCGCACCGACGGGCATGATCATGAATTCTTGGATGTCCGTGCTGTTTGCGGCGTGCTTTCCGCCGTTGATGATATTCATCATCGGGAGCGGCAGGCTGAGTTCATCGGTACCTGCCAAGTTGGCAACGTACTGGTACAATGGCAGCTTTTGCGACAATGACGCCGCTTTCGCAGCAGCTAACGATACCGCCAAAATTGCGTTGGCACCGAAGCGTGCTTTGTTCGGCGTGCCATCGAGGTCGATCATTATCTGGTCGATACCTGACTGGTCGGTCACGTCTTTGCCGAGCAATGCCTGTTTGATTTCACCGTTCACGAACCCGACGGCTTTCGTGACGCCTTTTCCGCCGTACGCGGCATCGCCGTCACGCAGCTCGATCGCTTCGTGCGACCCGGTGCTGGCGCCAGATGGAACCGCAGCGCGGCCCAACGTACCGTCTTCGAGGATAACGTCAGCTTCGACGGTAGGATTGCCTCGGCTGTCCAAGATTTGCCGTGCTCTGATATCGGAAATATTCATAAGTGTCCCTCCTTTTTACAACCTTCTTATTATACGCCTTTACGGGTCAGGTTGGGAATTAAGGGGACGTCAGGAACGTGTTAATACTGAGGGCCGAAGGACGCGGACGCGTTGCTGGTACCCTTCCATTGCCATCCGTACGTTGCGCCGTCAGCATAGCCGTATAAGGAACCTTCGTTCACCATGACCGCATCCGCATCGAGTACGTCGCCTGCCGTTAAGCCGGACGGGCTGCCGTCTGCAATGTAATCAACAACGGTGACGCTGCCTGCGCCTGACGGAGCGACGCCTGTGACGGAGAGACGTGACCAACTTGTGCTGAGCATCTGTTTGTTGCCGCAGGGTGCTCCCATTTGGTCGCCGTTTGTCGCGTGCCATTCCAAACACACGTTAAACATCTTCGGGTTGTTGATGCGCGTATACATGGATGCCGTGTACGTCTTGCCCGCAGTGACGGGAATATTGTAAGCATAGACGCCGCCAGCACCGCCCGTACCGCCGTTCACGTTCAACCGCCAGTAATTCGCGCCAGCATAGCCGCCGTTCGTCATGACTGTCGCGGACACGCTCGAAGTAGCGTTTGAGAAACCGCCCCAATAGCCGTAGCCCGTATTCGCGCTGGGGTCTGGAGCAAGATTAGTGATGCCGCAGCCGATATTAACGGATTGCGGCGCACTGCCCGTGACTGACGAAACGTTCGAGCCATTGGTCGTTTGCAGACAGTAACCGGTAGGGGCCGTCGCGCTGTTCGGGTAGTACGCGTAAGTATTGCCGGGGCTTGAGGTGAAGTTCGCGGCAGCCAGTGTCAGCGGATACGTGCCACTGCCATCGGTAACTTTGTTTGCCTCCAGTGTTTCCTGCGAGTTCGTCAGGTCGGACTGCATTGCTGCAAGCCGGGCTTTGTTGGTGATGCCGTTATAGGAGACGATGGTAATGGCCGCCAAGATGCCGATAACGACGATAACGATCAGGAGTTCGACGATCGTAAAACCTTTTGCATGTTTGTTCATTACGCTTAAGTATAAGGGACGCCGTAGATATAAAAAAGCCACGATAGTATCTATCGTGGCTGCCGAGGGGCACCGAGTAAAGACATGCGTCTTGTTCGGTGCCCCTTCTGGCTTCGCTGAGGTTCATCGCGCACGGGTGGCCGCACGCTTGTTGTGCCGCCACCAAATCCATGTGATACGAATGAAGGCGAAAACGACGAACGGCCCGATGAGCGCATTGTCGACCCCGTCGATGACGATGAAGCCGGGAACCCAGTCGAAAAGCCCGTCGAGCGTAACGAAGTACCCGAGTACGCCCATCGTTGCCGTTAGCTTGCCGATCTCCGAAGATTTCAGCTTCATGAACAGCTTCATGGCTTGGAGCCACGAAATTCGCTGGACATAGGCGCTTTGGCGCTCCTGCGTTGCAGAGGACATTGCCTCACCTTCCCTTCAGTTTGTCGCTGAACTACCTGCGATGTTCGTGATTGTAGTACTAAAAAGTTAAAAGTCAATATTATTTACAGTTTGTAAAGAAGAGTGATATCATATTTTTACGCTTGCAATCCTGCAGGCCGTACGTTGATTCGAGAAATGAAGGATGTGAAGGCGCATGAAAAAATGGCAACTCGCCATGGCGATGTTCGCACTGGGTGGTCTCCTGCTGACACTCTGGGTGATGATGCTCGATGGCACGCTGCTGTCGAACCTGCCCATGCTGTTCTGGCTGTTCGTCGCACTCGCCTCGATCTGCCTGTTCGGTGGGTTCGCCTTGTACTTGATCTTCATGACGATCAAGGCGAGCACCGGCAGGTACGTCGACGGGCCGTGGTTCACTGCGGCGTTCTTGGTGTCGCTCGTCACGGTTCTGGACGCGTTGATCGTGACGGATGTCTGGATCGGTTCGGGCATTCGCAGCATTTCGATCGTCGAAGCGTTCATGCCGCGAGGCAACTTGCTGAACGGCGGAGTGATCGGGTGGACGTTCGTCGTGCTGTTCGCGATGTTCGTCGTGGCGTTTGTCGGTGTGGCGGTGTACCGTCATACGAAGCACTGGTACGAGGGTTTCAACCGTCATGCGCAAGCTGACACGCACAACGAACCCGCTGCTCAGCCTTCTGCCGAACACCGCGTGCGGGAAGAGCAGAAGGTCTCCACTCGTACGGAAACCCATCGTGTGGACGACGACTGAGCAGTCTTCATCTACCCTGGGTTCGAGCGGCGTGACAGCGAAATTTACTGTCACGCCGCTCACCCACGCTATATCTAGCGTTTCTCGAATCAACTCAATCACTATTTATATACAATGACCTCAACAGGGGTCATTTTTTGTTTTTTAAGAAATAGTGTTGACATATAAACAAAGTAAGTATATAACTTGATTCAAGTTAGGTAAAAGGTCATGCACGGAGGGCGATTGAATGTCGTTCACTGTGCGCGGCAGCCAATCGCTTTGCGCGGATCTCTCTTCTTACTGATACGGTTCGGCTATGGGAATAGCCATTGTTCAACGCACCCCATCAACACTAAACGAGTAACACTGTTATGAAACAGAACAATAGTGAAAAAATGAACGGCGTCGAAAGCATCACCAGCATGTTTGATGGTGATAGCGAAGACGTGTTCGTGATGCCGCGTCAAGAACGAACAATTACCGTCGACCAACCTATGAACGTCTTCGAACGCGTCCGACACCTCAAATACAACGCGATAACCATTGGCTCTGCAGCACTTGTCAGCGCTTTGGGTATCGGCGTCGTTGCCGGCATCCACTACGGTGCTGATTTCAAAGCTGCGATCGGTCCGAACGTCGAAAATGAAACAAGCATCGAGAAAGGTGCCAAAGCAGAAATCCAGTCCGTCGACATGGATATTCAACCTATCGTCCTTTCGACGGCAGAAACGAAAGTGACCGGAGTAAAAGCGCAATTCCAGAACAAGGTCAGCGCAATGGGCGGTCTTGTAAACTTCTCCGTCAATAAAACGAGCGTGACGCGTGAAGCATCCGTTGAAACGAACATCACCATCGACCCGAGCAGCGTTGCGCTCAGCTATGACAGCGAAAAAGAAAAACTGACGATCGGAGCGGACAACAGTACGCTCACGACAGAAGTGGACATTCCTACAGCCGCATCCAAAACGGTTGACACTACTGGCAGCTTCACTGCCATGCCCGGCCAAGTACTTTCTGCCATGTCGAACGCGCTTGCCGGATCCTTCGGCGGCGGTGCGAACGAAGTCCCTATTCTGGGCGGCATCGCAAAAGGAACCACGGACGTCAAAACAGGGTTGGAACACTATGCAGACCTGTATATTGTCACGCAAGTCGACGAACAGTGCACGCCGCTCATTCCAAAGAAAGTCCCCAACTTCACCGAGGAATTGAAGAAGAATATTCGCGAATCCGTAAAAGGCCAACTTCTGAACCCGGACGTCACGAACAGCGATGCGAACGCGTCATTATCCCTGCTTATGGACAAGCCGCTCGGAGAAGTACAGAAAATCGTCAGCGACGCTGAAGTGACCATGCCGGACGACTATACGATCGGTGCCGACAAAAAGAACATCGATCAATTGAAGAAATATGAAAAAACAGAGTTCTTCAGTTCGAACACTTCCGGTGCCGCTCCAATGGAATGCGGCGTCAGCAAAGACGTGAAGTTAACTCGATCTGACGAAGGAGGAGCGCAATGAATTCCGGCGAACGAATTGTAATGCACGGAAGAGTGATATCGCTTGACGAGAACCGTCACGTTATTGATCACGGGCCTGCTGAAGATATGATTGCTTCGCAGCCCGTTCCCGAACAAACGCTTCCAGCAGTACAGCCTGAAATGCAAGAAGTACAAATTCACAGAGTAAAGCTTGAGTTTGAAGGTTCCGGCCCGAGCGTAGCGGCAATGCTTGGCAATTTCGCGACCAACGCCAGCGCACCCCAGCATCAACGCCAGGTGGAAGCGCCGCGTCTGACTCCCGCTCCAGTGCCAATGGACATGCCTCAAGAAATGACGCCGACAGAACAATTGACACATCCCAACCAAATAAATCTGACAGGACTTCAGTCTTCGTACACCGAATCATATGTTGCGCCTGCTCCGTACGTCGAACCGTACTCACCTGAAACATACGTCATTGAGGATCAGCAGCCATCGTTCATTCCGCAAGAAGAAGAACGCGAACCGCGTATCAAAGTGAAAAGACCGAACTACATCAAGCGAGGCATCGCAACGATCGGTATCACGAGCGCACTGTTGGCGATTCCTGCCTACAATGTTGCGCAACACGGAAAAGAAGATGCTGAAGAATGCAAAATTAACCCTGTATGCGTCGCTGAAAACATCGGTTCGCATGCTCTCGTGATCCCTGACATTCTTGACGCGATGGGAGATAAAAAATGAGTGAATATTTAAATCAGCCCGACAAAAAACCTCAGGCAGTACACACCGGTATGTCTATTGAGGAATGGGCAGCTTCACAGACGGGCCAAAAACCGGTCGAACAGCAACGAGCGCCTCAAGTTCCTCCACACCGACGGTATGACGTACAGCCTGCTCCTTCTCCGGCTCCTGCTGTCCCAAGGCACCCACGCCCAACAGAAGCTTTGCTCATTCCTGAAGCAGTCAAGCCAAAACGACGCCTATCCCGCCGAACAACGGCCGCTATTATCGTAAGTGCCGTTTTAGTCACAGGCGGCATTGCCGCAGCGAAACACGACACGATATCGACTGCCGTGGATTCAATGACCGGTGACGACGGTTTGAAAAACATTATCGGCGAAGCGAAACCGGTGACGCAAAGCAGTTTTTCTATAGAGAACTGTACGGACCCTGAAAATACCTTGATGGTCGCGACGGTCAATGCCGAGCTGCCACTCATCCCTATGCTCCCTTCTGAAAAAGATCCGAAGACCGCAGTCGCGAGCAAACCGTATTTGACTGAAAAGAACGCGAGCGGCATGACGAGCGAACAAAAAAAGATTTTTTCACCTTTCGTGAACGACGAAGGATACATGCAAGCCGAAGCCGTCAATCTCCCGTTGGCCCTGACCGTCTGTATCCCTGACAAGTCAAAAGCTATTACGCGCCAAAACGGCGAATACACGATCGATTTCACGCAAATGGATGTGAAGTTCCAAGATCCTACAATGCTCCTGCAGGAAGATTTGCCCGTTGCTCGCCAGGAAGACAGTCCGACGGACATTGATTTGAAAGAACCTGAAGAATATTACCTTTCCGTTCCTGCAGAATGGCACAATCTTTTCCTGGATACGAAAACCGGTGACAAGCTGCACGACGAAGCGGCGAAAAAACTCATCGATTCATACGTGACTCCGGCACAATTGCAGCTTATGTTGGCGGATATCGTGACTCAGGTGACGAACGAAGCGAATACGTCCGTCGACGGTGAAAATGGCATTTCATTCCCTGGCAGTGAAAAATCACTGCAAGACAGCGTCGCCAAATCAATCGTTGAGCGCATCACCGGCAAGACCGCCGAGGCGCCAAACACCATCGGAACGCTCAAGGTATCACCTGCCGTTCCCCTGAACGCAAGCAAGAAGCCGATCACGCATACCGACGCAAAAACCGGAGCGAGCCCGTTCATCTACTTGGACCCCTCGGCAGAAGTAACCATTAAAGACATGACGATCAAAACAGGCACGATGAAGCCGAAAGAAACGAACGTCAAAGCATCAAGCGATAAATAAGGAGCCATCATGAGCATTGCATACGAATCCGAACCGCAACACGAAGTCATAGATATCAATGCCGAGCGTTCGCGCTTGCGTACTGAACTGAATATCAACCCGGAAACAGTCGTCACCTTACCTGTATCTTACGAAGTCGCAACTCCCATCAGCCAGGATGAAATAGAATCATTCCGCGCAAAAGACGCTGAAGTTGCAGAACGTCACGAAATGACACGAGCAGACCTAGCTGATGTCGATAAAAACATCGTTCGCATACACGAGCGAGACGTAGCTGAAGTGGCGAAAAGCGTTTCTGACGCCGAAGCTCAAAATGAAAAACTCAAATTAGCTCGCGATTTGGAATATCAACGACGCATCCGAGCCGCGGAAGAAATTAAATACCGTGATACTCAGAACGATGCGTTCAAATTGGCCATTAAGAAAAGCGTGAACGACAATAAGCTTCATGCGTCTGAAAAGTTCATGCAAGTTACGGAATTGGCAGTGCACCAAACCGCTGCGGCGGTAGAGGGCGGAGCTACGGTGCGCCAGCAACACATCGAACGGCGCGAGTCGCTTATCTTTTCCATCAACGAATTAATCGCTCGATTCAATGATCGTGCGAATCACGTCGCTCAAGCCGAAAGTCGCATTGCGGCTTTGGACATTAGCCTCACTGAAGACGAAGACGAGAAAGAACATCTGTTCCGAGTAGGCAAGAGACTACGAGCGAAGGACACGAAGATCCGTACGCAAATGGCAGAAAGCGACCCTCGAATGCGCGAGTTACGCGCAAGTATGGACCTGAATGAAGAAAACGAATACGTCAAAGAAGTATTCAGTAACATCCGCGACGAACAGTCTTCGGAAGAACTCGACCGCATCAAGGGTGATTTGGAGGATAACGCGGATGCGATATCTGCAGTCCGCCGCTCGATTGAAGCGAATCAGCGTTCACGGGAAGCCGACGAAGTCATCATAGAAAACGCAACAGCTGAATTGCGGGTGCTCGCTACCAAGCTCGCTGAAAGAAAAAAAGATTACGCATACGAAGTTGAGGTCGTCGCACCGCAACTGGAGAAACAGAGCGAAGCCGTTCTTAACAGGACAGTCCTTCTCAAAACTATGATCGGCGGAAACACTACACAGCTCGCTACTAAAGATTCATACAAAGTTCTTGAGCCTGTAGTGGAAGCAATGCACGAACATCGCGCCGCATTGACGATGGAAAGCGAGAAGCACGTTCCGGAAACGAATCGACCGACTGTTTACCTTCCTGATGAACCACTTCCTTTCGTAGAAAGCTTGGAAGTTCAGTCAGAGCTTGAATCTGCCGAGGAAAGGTATAAAACTTCTGACGGAATCAGCGAAACCTTAAGCGCGATTGCAAGTGCGGATATCTTGGGTAGCGCCCGTGATCGGGTTATAGACGTTGCCGACATTGCAAAAAACGGCTTTATGAAAACTGGTCGCCTCATGCGCTTCATCAAGCCAGAGCCAACGGAAAAATAACACATGGAAAACCGTCTTACTACAACGCAGCAAGAACATTTGAGCACTTCTGAAAAAGTGTATGTCTTGCTCAGTGAGGCGGTCAAAAGTTATGAGACTGAAATTACTGAAGCACTCGCCAAACCTCGCGTAAGTACGCACGAGGTCAACCGGATCGACGCATCTTTCAATGATACCGTCGAACAATTGCAAAACGTGTCACTGCCGCACAACGAATCACTTGCCATATCAGCCGCCTTTATGCACGAGGCTTTGGGTGAACACTCGCACTACTCCCGCTACGGCCGTACGGCGGCTGCGAACATCGGCATGTCTTTCTCAGGGCCGGAACATGATGATGCGCGAGCGGAGATTGCAAAATCACATTACGCCCAGGCAATGACGTCACTGCACCGAAGTGGCGACGCGAAAGCAATGGAACGTGCCGAAGCTGCGTATAAAGTATTGAGCGACCTGCAATACGAAGTTGAAGTAGTGACCGTCCCGTCGCATGCTCAAAACTTCGCCGTTTATACGAAAAACCGTGCCGGCGAGTTTTCAGAATATGCGCAAAAGAACGCCCGTAAGACCGCCATTGCCGGCGCAGGAGTGCTCCTTGTGACGGGTATCGTGACACCGAGCATGGCACAGGCAGCACAACCGTTAACCATTGCATCTTCCGTCAGTACGCAAAATAACGTTTACCGGCCTGCCGGACAGACTGCGATCGCAGTCAATGTGCAAGAAGAAAAGGCCCCCTCGGCTGCATTGAAGATTTCAGTCGATCGTGCCGATGCGCGCCAACTTGAAACTAAAGTCTCCGTTTCAGAACGACCCGGCAAAACATCCGCTGCCCCCCTCTCGGTTGGTTCATACGAAGCAAGCACAAAGACAGCCGTCAATACGGCTATTTCGGTCGTCAGCGAAAAACCTGACGTTGAAGTACATTCGTTGACCATAGCGCCGAATGTCGCCCCTAAGGCACGGACGGCTGATACCGTTGTTGCCGTTCCCGATATGCAGAACCTTAACATTGTGAAAACTGAACATACCGAACTGAAAGTATCGACTGTGCATACGGACGTTCCGACAACCCAGGAACTTGCCGGCATGAACAAACAGCAAAAAGCAATCGAACTCATTAAAGATGCGATTCAAAACGACACTGCAGACACGTCCATGACGAACGCCGCCTCGTTGATCCGCCTCGGCTTCCCTGCCGGCTCCGAACAAGGCATGCAATTCAACACTTCGAACGGACAGTCGACGGAAGAAAACGCATTCTACGACGCGATCATAGACAGGCAGATCGACCTGCAAGACACGCTGAATGAAAACGGTCACGCAGACGGCAACTACGTCAACAACTCCCTTATTTCGCTTGCCGTCCTTGAAGTCGTTTCAGAAAACCAAAGCATTTTGGACTCCCCGGACATCCAGAAACTTATCGCCGACATAAAAAAGCCTTCCGATGAGTATCAAGGCAAGTTGTTTGACCAGTACCTCGCAAAAGCAAAACAGGCATTGGAAGCAGACAACGGCAAACTGCTGAACGGCATCGACGAAAAATACCGCCCTCAAGTGGAAACGATGTACGCCTACTCTTTGATGTCCATCGCAACCGATGCCGAGCAAGCGACGCACGTGCAAGAAATCAAAGACGCCGAAGCAAAAGCCGCAGCTGAAAAGAAAGCGGCCGAAGAAGCTGCCGCAGCGGCGAAAGCATCGCAAGCGGCAGAAGCGCAACATGCGAACAATGGCGATATTGGCACGGAAGCATTCAAAAGCCTTATCGAAAATGCTCCGTCGCCAGTTGCAAAACGCATGTTCATGGCTATGCAGCATTTCATGAACAACGGCTTCACTTCGTACCAAGCAGCAGGAATGGTCGGAAACATGCACAAAGAGTCGGGCAGTACTATGGATCCGTCCATAGAGCAATTCGGCGGTGGTCCTGGACGCGGCATGGTTCAATGGGAAGTCGGCGGTCGTTTCGAGGCGCTTAAAGCTTTCGCAGCGGAAAGAGGAACGTCATGGGACGACTTCGATACGCAACTTGACTTCGTCATCCACGAAATGCAAACGACGCGCTCACAAGCATACGCGCCCGTTAAAGATTCCAAAGATATTTACGGCGCGTCATATGCCTTTATGCGCTACTTCGAAACGCCGTATGTCGTTATTCAAGGTTTGAATACCGGTGATTGGTCTCAGGCCGATGCGGAAGCTCAGGATCGAACCGGACGAGGTCAGCCTCTCCTTGATGCGTTCAATCACCAAGTCGATGCCATCACGCAGGCTCGAGCAGACGCGGCTGAAAAAGCAAAAGACCTGCAAGAAAAACAGGAAAAAGAAAACGGCTTGAACCTGCAGGAAGCGATTCAATTTGTCGCCAACTATAAAAACGACCCGAACAACGTGCAATACACTGGCGGAGCAAGCCAGCAGTGCAACGGCGGCCCGCTCTCGAACTGCGTTTCGTTCTCCGTATACTTCGCGAACAAATATACGAACATTGGCGGCATGGGCAACGGCACGATGCCGGGCAACGGCAGTATCGTCGTGCAGAACATCGCGGATCGAAACCCGAACATCAAGACTGGTCACACGCCTGAAGTGAACGCGATCTTCAGCACGCCGAGCGGCGTTCAAATGTGCGGACATGTTAAGTGCGGGCACACTGGTGTCATCCTGGGCGTCGACAAAGAGCGCGGCGTCGTCATCGTCGGCGAAGCAGGATGTGGAACCGAAGGATGGTGGGATACCGCGCGCGAATACCCTTACGACCGCTTCAACAGCGAAATGTACACCTATGCGTACACGGACGGCTGGATAAAAGCGCAGGTCCAGTAATCCACCTTTTTTCTATTTTGAAAGTGACAGCAGTTTCCGTACCTTCTTTTCATACAGCACGTACGGTGATTGTTCGGGCCAGTGCGTCTTGACGCTGGCAAGCCCGGCTTTGTAGCGTTTCTTCATGCTTCGCATTGATCGGAACGGCCGTGCCGAAATAGGCATGGCGGCCCTACGTTCATAGCGAATTTTATATTCTTCGGGGAAATGATACGTCATATCGATATCATCATGCAGATCCTGTCGCTGTGCTAGATGACTTTGGTTGCTGATGTGCTTCCACGCCTCGGCTTTTATTGCCATATTCGAGCCGAAAAGGGGTACTTTCGCAGCTGCGAGACCGACACTCCAAAAGTACGGCAGCATGTAAGTACTGTAGAAAAATGCTGCTTTCCATCGGCTGGTGTCATAGAATGTTCCCGGCCCAGTCACCGCCCCTGCCTCAGGGTGCGTGTTGAATGTACTGAGTACCGTTTCTATCCAGTTCGGTTCAGCGAGACAATCGGCATCGCATCTGAACAAGATGTCATGCGTTTGGCCGGCAACATCGAGCCCGTGTTTCGTCGCGGCACAAATGCCTTGTACCGGCTCATGCAGCAGCATCACGAACGCATAACTTTCTGCTATTTCCGCCGTCGCGTCGGTTGAATTGTTATCAACGACAAAGACGGTGTCAGGCTGCACCGTCTGAGCGCTCAATGCATCCAGACACTGGCGCAAATAGGCTTCTTCGTTGTAGGCCGGAATGACGACGGCGATGCGCTCGGTATTTTTCATAATGCGTCTATTATATCGTCAAAAGCTCGGGGATCATGGTGTCGGTATCGAAGATAATGACTGTTGGCTGCCACGTTTTGCTTCTTGGAATGGCAAATGCGGTTGAGCCGGGGTTAAGAATGAGCGTGTGATCGAGCTGCTCTATCTTTGGTTTGTGCGTATGTCCCAAGCAGATGGTATCATATGCATCTGATGCGCGCAGTTTCCGAAGCGTCGGCGCATGATGGCCGTGGTACGTCGCGATCGTTTTCCCTTCAACCTCAAAGGTATCGATGCCTTCCATGAGTGAAATGTGTTTCGGAAAAGAACGCGCCAATTGCAGGAACGCTTCGATTTCCACATCATTGTTTCCCAGCACGCCGCGTACAGGAATATTTGTTTCTTTTGCCTTAGCGATGACATGCTCCAACGTCGACAAAGACTTCCAGTCGCCACAATGGACGACCAGAAGTACTTTATTGCGCTGGAAAACTTCGAATGCCGTATCTATTACGGGAAGCTTATCGTGCGTATCGGAGATGATGCCGATCTTCATATGATTACGGACGTAGGACTATCTTCACTGCCCCGTCTTCTTTCTTTTGGAAGATTTCGTAGGCGTGCGGCGCATCTTCGAGTGGCAAGTGGTGGGTTGCGAACGAATCGACACCGAGCGGGTCTTCGTCTGTGAGCAGCGGAAGAATGTCATCTACCCAGCGGCGAACATTCGCCTGCCCCATGCGCAACTGAATCTGCTTGTCGAACATCGTGTCCATTGGCAGCGGATCAGCTTTGCCGGCGTAGACTCCCGACACCGAGACGGTTCCACCGCGCCGGACAGCGTCGATGGCATTGTGCAATGATGCCAAACGGTCAATCCCCGCTTTGCTGAAGACGTTTTCAGCGACCGGGTCAGGCAGGATGCCGGCAGCTTGCTGAACGAATTTCTCTACCGGTGACCCATGGGCTTCGAAGCCAACCGCATCAATCACGGCATCGGCACCGCGACCGTTCGTTTTCTCGAAGATAAGTTCTTTGAGGTCTTTTTCATGCTCAGATAGATCTATTACGTCAAAGCCGTTTTGGCGCGCACGTTCCAGACGTTCCGGTACCAAATCGACGGCAATCACCTGGCCTGCTCCACGATATTTCGCGATACGAGTCGACATGTCACCTATCGGGCCGAGACCCATCACGACGACGGAACCGCCTTCAGGAATGTTGGCGTATTCAACGGCTTGCCATGCGGTAGGCAGCACGTCAGAAAGGTAGACGTAGCGGTCATCCGGCCCTTCTTTCGGAATGACGATCGGGCCGTACTGCGCTTGTGGTACCCGTAGGTATTCGGCTTGGCCGCCAGGAACGTGGCCGTACAACTTGCTGTAGCCGAGCAGCGCCGCTCCCCTGTCCTGTTCTTTCACCTGCGTGGTTTCGCATTGTGATTGCAACCCGCGTTTGCACATATAGCATTCGCCGCATGAAATATTAAACGGAATAACAACGCGGTCGCCGACTTTTACGTTCGTAATGGCGCTTCCAACTTCGGTAACGATCCCCATAGGTTCATGCCCCATGATGTCGCCTTTTTCCATGTACGGCGCCATGACTTCATACAGGTGCAAGTCTGAGCCGCAAATACAAGTAGATGTGACTTTGATGATAATGTCATTCGGTTCTTGGATGACCGGATCGGGAACTTCCTCGACGGTCACGTTGCGCTTGCCTTGCCAAGTTACTGCTTTCATATGTCCTCCTTGCTGTTTCACATTAGGGTATTCTTATTTTACAAACTGCTCTTGGTCGCAAGCTGTTACATTTTTCACAGAAACTATTTTGCAAACGACGTACATTGTCCGTATGACTTCAACAAGTCGATAGTAGTAAGGAGGAAAGATATATGGGATTCATATCTACAAAAGCACACACGGTTATCGGACTGGTCGTCGGCGTCGCGCTGCTGTTCGCCCCTGCCTTGTTCGGTTTTACTGACAACGAAGCGGCCTCAATGGTATCCATGATCGTCGGTGGGTTCATCATCTTGAACGAAATCATCACGACAAGCCCCTACAGCCCGTTCAAACTGGTACGCATGAAAGTGCACATTGCCATTGACGTCATTACCGGCGTCTTCCTGGCCGTATCGCCATGGCTCTTCGGTTTCTACGACGCCGACATGAACCACCAATGGGTACCGCACATAATAGTCGGCATCATGGTTGCAGGTTACGCGCTGCTCACATCAACCGCCGATGAAAAGAACCCTGATATCACTGAACACTCTGTGAGGAATTCATAATGGCTGACGACGATTACGAAGTACAGAACTATCAGGACGATTTGACGACGGACGACAACAAAGCTGACCCGATCATCGACGAAGAAACGGATGATCCGGTTGAAGAACTCGGTGTGAACCGTAACGAATTCAAAAAAGAATTGGACAAGTACGATTTCGACGAAGCAGGTCACGGAGACGATGACATGCGCGAAGAAATTGAAGATCGTGACCAAGACGGCGACGATCACAACACAAGCAACTTGTAGTAAAAAGTCCGCAAAAGGCATCGAATGTATCGATGCCTTTTGCGTTCGTATATAATGGATTGGATTATGGAACAAAATCACATCGCTATCAAACGTACCCTTTCTTTGTATTGGCACGAAGTAAAACAAAACAAACGCCTGTTCATTCCGACGCTCATCGCCATTCCGTTGGCAATCTTTCTGAATACTTACGCGACGGCCTGGATTATCGCGCACGTCATCAACCAGCTGACCGAACACACGTATGCGGCCAACGAACTCTTCCCGACCTTCATGCCGTGGATCATCGCTTACATCGGCTCGACCGCCTTGGGCGAGCTCGTACTGTGGCGCGCAGTACTGTATTTCGGCTGGAAGCTGGAAACCAACGTCGTCTACGGGCTTAACCGCCGAAGCTTCGACACGTTAGCGACGCAATCACTTGATTTTCACAATGCCCGTTTCGGCGGCTCGTTGGTTTCGCAGGTCACGAAATTCTCCGCGTCATACGTGGTGCTATCAAACATGGTCATGTTCAACCTGCTGCCGCTGCTGCTTTCGTTCTTTTTTACGTTTATTATTCTGGGGCCGCAGCTCCCTCTCTTCACGCTCGGCATCGCGCTGTTTGCAGCAGTTTTCATGGTCATCGCTACCGTCAGTTTCAAGACGGTCCAAAAATTGACCGTCTCGGAAGCAAAAGCAAAAACCAAATTGAGCGGACAGCTTGCTGACAGCATCACGAACATTATGGCCGTCAAAAGCAATGCGCACGAAGAATTGGAACGAACGCGTTACGATGAACTGAACCTGAACGCGCGAAACGCGACCAACAGGCTGATGGTGGCGTCGACGAAGCGTGACGTCGGGTTCGGCGTCGTGATCGTCGCATTGAGCGGATTAGCGTTCCTCGTGCTTGTTGGCGGCCAACACTGGTTCTCCGTACAACTCGGCACTTTGGTGCTTGCCATTACTTACAGCACGCAGATCCTCGGACAACTGTGGGGTTTCAACAACATACTCAGGGCGACGTCCCGTGCTTTCGGCGATGCGCATGAAATGACGGGTATTCTGCACGAAGCGCACTCCGTGGTCGATGCGCCGAACGCCAAGGCATTGAAGTTGAAAAAAGGAGCGATCGCATTCGAAGGGATGACCTTCCGCCACAGTGATGCACCTGAAGGCGATTTCCTGTTCAACGGCTTTGACCTTTCTATCAAAGGCGGCGAACGAGTCGGATTCGTCGGGCCTTCCGGTTCCGGCAAGACGACGCTCACTCGCCTTTTGCTACGCTTTACCGATCTTCATGCGGGCGCGATCACCTTCGACGGTCAGAACATCGCGGAAGTAACGCAACAAAGCTTGCGTGCGGCCGTTGCATACGTCCCACAGGAACCGATGCTGTTTCACCGCAGTATCCGTGAGAACATCGCCTACGGTAAGCCCGACGCAAGCGAACGGGACATCATCAAAGCCGCCAAACGGGCGCACGCGTGGGAATTCATCAAAAAAATGCCCGACGGCCTTGAAACGATGGTCGGCGAACGCGGCGTCAAGCTATCAGGAGGTCAACGCCAACGCATCGCTATTGCGAGGGCCATCATCAAGGATGCGCCGATTTTGGTGCTGGACGAAGCAACCTCAGCGCTCGACAGCGAAAGCGAAGCACTCATTCAAGATGCGCTCACGAAACTCATGAAGGGCCGCACGAGCATCGTGATCGCGCATCGTCTGTCGACGATTGCCAAGCTCGACCGCATTGTCGTCCTCGCCCAAGGCGCGGTTGCAGAACAGGGCACGCATGACGCGCTGGTGGCCGCACGTGGGCACTACGCGAAGCTGTGGAACCACCAATCGGGCGGTTTTATAGAAGAATAACCTACAAAGGTTCGTCGTTCGCGTCCTGCGCGAAAATGTATTTTTCGACATCTTCCAAAATCTTGAAAATTGTCGGTTCGTCTGCATGGTCGATGATTGATTGCAACAGCACGTCATCGATAGCGAGCGTATCGTCATTAATTCGAACAATGTCTTTCAGTTGATCGATCCTGTCGATTAATTGGTCTACCAGTGCGGTTTTTTCCATACGTTCCCCTTCATTTCTTTACCTTGTCTATTTCTATTTTACCGCTGAAACCGGTGATTGCCAAAAGACGCAAACCCAACGCGGAACTGACGCGACGACTAAACGAGTGTATAATAAGAAGCAGACCAACCAAGAGCCGAGGAGGATATGCATGCATAAAATTACTCAATCAGCAATTGATTCACTGACACAGGTGGAAGGGAAAAAGGTACTGAGCATGTACCTGCCGACGCACCAAATCGCGACGCCGGCGACTTCCGCCGAAGACCAGGCAAGGTATAAAAGCTTGTTGCGGAAAGCACTCGAGCAATGGGAAAAAGAAACGTCTGCTGAAAGCATCAAGCAGACCCGCGCGCAGCTGGAAGCACTTATTGACGACGCCGATTTCTGGAGCGACACGTCCAAAGGACTTGCACTATTCGCTACCGACGATTCGCTTGAAACGTTTCACCTGCCCATCGAATGCGAAGAGTACGTCTACGTCGGCGACGTATTCGACGTGACGCCGCTGCGCGTTGCGCTGAGTCAAAACCGCGCATTCTACGTTCTGGCGCTCGCCAAGCACAATCCGAAATTATTTTCCGGTGATGCGTATGACATACAGCCGCTGGATGTTTCACTGCCTGAAAGCCCTGAGGACGCATTGAATATCGATGAAATGTTCTCTGGCAGCAATACCGTTCGCGGCATCTCGACTCCTGGCGGCGGCAACGACACGTACAGCACGCACGGACAGGGCGACACGAACCACGCTGGGCAAGAAGAACATATGAAGTATTTGCGTATCATCGACCACCTTCTTATGACGTCACCACAAATGGACACCTCGCTGCCGCTCGTCTTGGCAGCGACGGATAACGAAGCGAGCGACTTCAAACATGCTGCGAACTACCCCACCTTGCTCGAACAGTTCGTGGCCGGCAACCACACGTTAACGCCGTCGCATGAACTGCACGAGCTGTCGTGGAAAATTGTTGCCGACCAAACGGTGCATGCCAAGACAAAAGAATTGATTGAAACCTTCAACGAAAACAAAGGTCGTCAAAAAGCATCCAGTGATCTGGCAGAAATTCATGAAGCGGCAAAAATAGGCAAAGTCGACACGCTGATACTTGGCATCGTCGAGACGACCAACGACTCGGTCAGTGATGTCGAACGGTTCAGCGCGCCGCTTATCAGGCTGCAAGACGGCTACCTGAGCAGCAACATGTGCGTGCTCGCTCAGGAAGTGGTGTCGCAAGGCGGCACTATTGTTGGCGCAGACCCCGAACTGGTTGCCACGCCGACCAGCCTTGCTGCGCTCTACCGCTACTAGGGGCGTTGAGAACGTTCGTTCCTAGTACGCTTTGAAGGACGAAATGCGTATGCTAAGAATACCAAGGAAATAAGAGCAATTGCAGCCGGAATCACTATGCCCAACCATCCCCAGTTCCACTCGTTCAGGTCATAGCATGGTTCCGGCGTTGATTTTTTCGTCGCGTCAATGCAGCCTCCGATAACTTGTTGCATCAAATAAATTGCAAAGATGACAGCCAAAGCCGATAGCACGTACATGCTAGTAAGTACGAGTGGCATGCGTTTGTACGTTACGCTCCCTTTTTCCATAAGTCGAAGTACGCCGAGAATGCTCCAGGCCACAAGAAGAAATACGAAAAGCGCTAAAGTGAAAACGACAAAGATGACGAGCGGCAATGAATGAACGTGATCACTGAACATACGAATGTCCTGCAACTATCGCTGCTCAAGCTCCGTAAACTGTTCTGCGACAGACGGCGCGTTCTTCGTCAGTCGCTTGATGGTCAGGTCGTCCATTTTGTTTTCCGCGGACAACAAGTGCTTGTCAGACGTCGTCAGCGCGTCACGAACTTTCTCTAGATCCTTAATGGCCTTATTGATTTGTTCGATTGCCTCGGAGTGCTTTTTCGCGGCGTTCTTCATGTTGTTTGACCAGCCGCTTTTCCATGCGTCCATATTGTCGACGAAGTTTTCGATATCGATGTTGCTGTTTTTGGCGGCAACCAGTTGACGCTTGTCTTCGGCAGATTTCAAACTGGCGTTTTTCAAAAGCGAAATGAGCGGCAAGAAGAATTGCGGACGTATGACGAACATCTTGTCGTATTTGTATGACACGTCAACGATACCGCGGTTATAGAGTTCATTGTCGGCTTCAAGCAGCGTGACCAGAACGGCGTATTCGCAGCCTTTCTTGCGGCGGTCTTCATCCAGCTTCTTCAAGTGGCTTTCGACCGTTCGTTTGTTCACGGACGTATCTTGCTCGTCTTTCATTTCGAGCATGACGGAAATGAGTTCGACGCCGCCCTTGGATTCGTAGTCACGGTAAATAAAGTCGCCCTTCGTTCCTTCGACGGCTTCATTGTCCTTTTCGAAGTACGCATGCGGGAACATGCCGCTGCGAACGTTGTTGAACTCGTTGTGGCAGTGCTGCTCAAGGTTTTCGCCGACGAGCTTGACGGAAAGCCGCGCTTTCATATCCTTCAAACGTTCGATCGTGTCTTCACGGTCTTTGATCTGCGTCTCATATTTATCTTTCAACGAAGATTCGATACGTTGCTTTTCCAGTTCTTCGGATGTGAGTTTCATTTTCAGCTCGTCGCGTTCTTTTTCAACCGCCCCGACCGCTTTAGTGACGGCCAGCTCCTGCGCAGTTTCCGACGACTGAATCTTGTTGCGCAGCTCAACGATGCTCGCTTCTTTTTCTCGGAGCGCTTCCCTCGCTTTGTCGGCGATTTCTTTTTCCTTCAGCTGGAGTTTCAGTCCGTACTCTTGGTTCTTCGCTTCCAAAGCCTTTGCCAATTCCTGGTTGAACTTGTCCTGCTTGATCGAGTTGACGACCGACTGGATGGAAGCTTTGTCGATGTCCGTTTCGTGGATCGACTTCAAGTCGACGAGATCGCCCTTTTCTGCCGCTTCTTGCAATACGAGGGTGTTTTCGTCTTGAATGGATACTTTGACCGTTTTCATATGTGTATTAAACCTTTCGGGGCTGTGTGCTGCTCTATTTTCGAGTGAAGCTTATTCGGCGCCTAAATCTTGTATGACTTCCTCTGAGATCTGGTCGTCTTCTTCAACAATTTCTCCCGATACGGGCAGATGCTCATCAGACAGCGGATTGCTCGCCGCGTCATTCGTTTCAGGTTCTTCGGGTTCATCAAGAGTTTTGTCGTAATCGTCGTCCATATGCACCTCCTTTTTACTCTCTCTATTATACGCCTTATGAACGTATTCACTCATATCGAGAAGTAGTAATTTACACATTTTATGATATAGTATACTTATATTCCATACGGAGTTGTACCCGAACAAAGGAAGCTCATGAGATCGCTCGTTTTTGAATTCCTGGAATCCATTCCGCCGACGCGCGAGAACGCCACTGCCATCCAGCAGCTGACGCTCCAAGACCTTCGGAAAGGCGGGTTTCCGGAACCGGAAGCCCTCGCCGACCCGACGAACGAAAGGATGGTCGAGCAACAGCTCGCCAAGCTGGTTCGTCACCCCGAACGCTACTGCGGATACGCCGACAACAGAATGCTCCGGGCGTACATGAAACACGGCGACTGGCGCGTCGGCGACGAATTGCCGTTCGCGTCACAGGAACGGGCGTCTGCACTGAAGCGTTTAAGGATGTTCAAGCTGAACCCCTCCACTCAGCAGTGGGGCGTGTTCGGCCTGGTCGTGACAGACCAGCTCGATGAGCGAGTGCGGCTCAGCGTGCTGGAAGACCTGCTCCGTTATCCGATAACCGACCCGCGCGACGGCACGCCACGCACGGTCAACGTCGTCATCCACGACCACGACCCGCTCAAGAAGGTGGCCGAGTGGCTGAACTTCGTTCCTGTCGGTGAACGGGCCGAAGCTGCAGGCGCCCCGGGGCTCATGCAGCAACGCTACCAGCGGCAAGCAACGAACTAACGGGTACGCCCGTCGAAAAGGTTTGAGGATTTCATTCTCACCGCTTCGGCGGGCCTTTTCATTAATGCTGCAAGAGATCGACATCCATCAACACGTCGTCGAAACGTCCGTCAAGCAAGGTTCGAACGTCACGTACCGCCTTGTCATAGATACCTGGCCCGTAATGAGACAGCACGGCTTCGATAATGTCTTGAGCCAAAATCATGCCCGGCGTATCGCCATCAAGCTCTTCGATGCGAGCAATGATCGCGTCGGTACTTTTGCGTTCCGCTTCTTTGTCTTCCGTTTCCCACTTTTGTAATTTTCCCATAAACTGGTTGCTCCCTATTCTTGTGTTGATGTGTTTCGTATAAGATCAGTAAGTTCCGGGAATTTCTCCCTCATAAAATGATCTGGTGCGGGCAAGCTTATGAATGCTGCAGACGGAACGGCCTTTTGATATTTCAACGGTTCACTTTGCGAAACGACCGGATCATTCGTACCGTTCACAAACACCAGCTTGCCTGCTTGCTCCGCAAGCTTATCCGAAATGCTCGTCATTTTAAAATCAGTGAGATCTTCGTCACTTTCGTCGTCATAAGGCGCGGCAATCAAAATGGTCGCTTTTATCTTCACGTGCAAGGTACGTTCAGATAAATATTTAGCTAAGAATATGCCGCCGAGCGAATGGCCGATTAAAATGACTTCATCGTCAAATAGGCTGCTCAAATGTTCGAACCATAACGACCACTCTTCATAGCGTGCATTCGTTTTATTCGGCATTGCAGGTGTCAGTACTTGATAATCGTCACCTAGCTCCTGCTGAAGAAGGTCTTTCCACATTGGCTTATACACGAATCTATCGATATGTAATTTTTTATCAGATAACGATGCCAAATATTTGTCGTAATCTTGAAACGTGGTCCCACCGTGTATGACTATAATTTGTTGCATGTAATTATTCCGTTGACTCCAAGAATACTCGCCTATCAAACCCCCCGCGCGCTTCCAGCTTCGAAAGCCTCGCCGCTTCGACTTGTTCCGGCGTGAACCCCTTCGCTTTTGCGATGGCATAGATGACTTCCAGTTTGTCGGCAAGTTCTTCGAGGTTGGTGTCTTCAGCCAGCTCTTTCCCCTCTTCGACATCCTTCTTTAGAAGTTCTTGAAGGTATTCGTCATCGCTTTCAATAATACGGTACTGCGGAACATCACCGTTCGCCACGATGATTTCGGGTATCTTGTCTCGTACCAGTTTGTTGAACGATTGCATTCGTCTTATAGTACACCACTCCCGATCAATCTTTGGTACCATGAAGGGACAACACTTAGGCGAGAGGAAATCCATATGGCAAGTATCAATCCCTACATCAACTTCAACGGCAACGCGGAAGAAGCATTCAACTTTTACAAATCAGTCTTCGGCGGCGAGTTCGAAACGGTCGTGCGTTTCAAAGATCTGGAAGGCCCGGACTTCCCTATCGCACCGGAAGACGCCGATAAAATCATGCGCATCGTTTTGCCTGTCGGCGGTAACACGCTGACGGCCAATGACGTCCCCGCAAGCCTGGGGCCGGTCAACGAGCAGGAAAACCGATCGAAGATATCCGTCATTGCAGACAGCCGCGAAGAAGCGGACAAGATCTTTACTGGGCTCACTGAGGGCGCGTCAATTGAAATGCCGATGAGCGACAGCCCGTGGAACAGTTATTTCGGCATGTTCAGGGACAAGTACGGTATCGAATGGACGGTCGAGTTTCAGGAAAATTCTTAAACGGAATCCTTATTCCTCAGCCTTCCGTGAACGAGACAGCATCGCCGAGCCAAATAGTGCGAACATACCTGCAAGTACCGCCAGGATGAAGAAGGCAATCTGCTCGCCGTGATAAAACGAACGCACGAGCGTATCGTTCCACGTCCCATTCGGCAGGACTTTGACGACAAGCACCGCAATCAGCGTTCCGACGATCGCCGTCCCGATGCTGGTTCCGACTTCCTGTGCCGAATCATTCAATGCCGCGCCCATTGAAGTGCGGTTTTCCGGAACGGCTCCGATAAGCCCGATCGCGCTCGTCGTCATGACTATACGTAACCCGACAGTAAAGAGAACCATGCACGCCGCAATGACAGCATAACCGTGCGGTACCGCCCAAGCCATCGCAAACAACGACAGTGCTAGCAAAGAGGCTCCGTACAAGCTCGCCTTTTTCTGGCCGTATTTTTTCACCAGTGCCTCGGCAAGCGGCGAAGCGAGCAGCATGGTCGCGATCATTGGAAGGTTCGCCAGGCCGGCCCGCACCGGACTCCACCCGTATGCGTACTGGAAATGAAGGATGAGGCTGAACATGACGCCCGCCATCGCAATCGCCGTTCCTATTTGCGCAATGGCAGCACCCCGAATGGTGCCATTGCGGAAAAGCGTGAGGTCAAGCATAGGATGCCGCGCCGTCCGCTCGCGCCAGATGAAACCGGCGATCGATAGCAGCGCTCCTGCGAATACGGCGATCGTAATTGGCGACAGCCATCCGTTTTCCGCTCCGCTTGTCGCGAAGAAGCACGAAAGGCCAATCGACGCGATGCTCAGCAAGGCGCCGGTCACATCGATTTTATCTTGGGTCAAGTCTGCTTTTTCATCAGCAGCAACGCCTTTGCGTACGCCCACCAAAGCAATGAGGGCAATCGGCGCGTTGACGAGCAGGAGCCATTGCCAGCTGACATGCGCCAAAGCGGTACCTCCGAGAAGCGGCCCCAGCACGAACCCGCTCATGCCCACGACGAGCATCACGGTCATCGCCTGCCGCCTGAGCTTATCCGATTCGAAAAGACGGAACACCAGAGAATTGGTAATGGGCGCCATCATCGCCGCTGCGACACCAAGTGCCGCCCTGAGCGCGATAAGTTGGCCGGAAGTCGTCACCCATACCACACAGGCACTTAACAGGCCGAAAAGCGCCAGTCCGATCGTCAATACGCGTCGCCTTCCAAAACGGTCGGCGATTGAACCCGCCGTCAGGAGCAAGCCGCCAAACGTCAAAGAATACGCTGCCGTTACCCATTGCAACGCAGTCGTACTGCCGCCGAGTTCGCGGCCGATCGTCGGGAGCGCAATAGAGAGAAGCGTATTATCGACCATCTCAACGAAAAATGCCAAACACAACGCGAAAAGCGGCAGCCACGCGGCGCGGAGCGAGGTGTAATATTTTTTCTTCTGTCTGGTATCAGTGTGTGTCATAAGATCTCCCAATCTGTATCGTTCATTTTTTGGAACGTTGTTCTAGTTCATTGTGGAACGTTGTTCCAAGAAAGTCAATATGCTACTATGAAGTCATGAAATCATCCGCACGACAGGACAATCCCCTTTCAAAAGAAAGAATCATCGAGGAAGCGATAGCGATACTCGATGATGCAGGCGAGCATTCACTGACTTTCCGCACGCTCGCCGACCGCCTTTCTACCGGCGCAGGAGCACTGTACCATTACGTGGACAGCAAAGAAGCGCTTCTGTCTGCCGCTACGGGCAAAGTGATCGAAACCTCCCTAACGGAGCAAAAAACGTATCATGATGCCGCTTTCGCAATAAAAGAAACGGCGCGCACGTTATGGACGGCTGCCGAAGCGCACCCATGGATCGGCGTACGGCTGCTCGTGGACCCGACCCGGACCAGCATCGCAAGAATATACGAGGCAGTCGGATCGAAGTTGGAAGTACTCGGAGTACCGGCTACGGAACAGTTTGATGTCGCTTCGGCAATCTGCAATTACATACTAGGGAACGTGACGCAACAATCATCCAACGCACGACTTTCAGTCGCATTGGCGCAACAGGGTTATGACCGTAAAAAATATCTCGAAGAAATGACGAAGCCGTGGAAAGAGCTCGACGAGGACGAATACCCGTTCATGCACTCGATAATCGCTCAATTCCCCGAACACGACGACTTCAAACAGTACTTGTCTGGCATTGACCTGCTATTGGCAGGGATTGAAAAGAATTACTCATAAGAATAAAGTAACAAATACGCTCATACAGTAGCGGGCGTGGTCAGCCGTTTTTCAATGTTTCTAAGATTTTATCGGTCAACACTTTTTGCTCAGGTATCGCCCACTGCCCTTTCGGTACGGAAAGACTCATCGCAATCGAATGAGACCGCATGCTGGCAATAAACGAATACGAGAATACTCCCCTTTTTTCACATGCCTTCTCGTAATCGCTGATCAAAGGGGTGATTGCCGTGATGATCTCTAAGGCCATATGCGCATCCCGAGTCCAAACGACGTGCTCCAGCAAGTCTATGTCGGATTCAGGTGGTGTCACAACCGGCCATTCAT
>Ga0265780_10001800_pt1 | contig 29686 bp, 29 predicted proteins | sample P1T30metagenome_FD_192432 | JGI IMG/M metagenome (GOLD analysis project Ga0265780, IMG submission 192432) | Plant litter microbial communities from East Loma Ridge, Irvine, California - P1 T30 | ecosystem: Environmental > Terrestrial > Plant litter > Unclassified | place: USA: California... | reverse complement strand
GCACGTGGCGGCGCTGCAACTGCTGGCGTATCACACGGCGCTGGCGCGTGGTACGGATGTGGACAAGCCGCGCAATTTGGCCAAATCCGTAACGGTGGAATAAGAAACGGGAGGCGGCATTTTCTTCCACCATCTGAAAATGCCGCATGTAACATCGTCATATCTGTCAATATTTCGTTGTTTTTTGATTTCTTAAGGGAAATTAAAGTAACGAATTCATCAATCATTGTTTGTTTCTTGTAAGCTACGGTCTCGTCGTTTTTGGATTCGTCAAGACAGCCGCGCCTGGTTTAGCCAGCCCGGCACCACGGAAAGCCCTTTTCCCTCGTCCTTGTTCGGATCGCTTCGATCAACCCGAACTCGCTTACAAGAAACCGAACATGAACTTCCTCCGCTTCACCATCAAGGCGCGCCTGCGCCTTGGCTTCGGCATCATCCTGCTATCCCTGCTCATCATTTCTCTGACCGGCCTGCACAAGATCCAGCAGACCAACGCCGATACCGAGCACATCGTCGAGGTGAACATGAAAAAAATCGAGCTGCTCGAGCATATGTCGGACTCGGTGCACATCGTGTCGCGTGTGGTTCGCTCGATGGCATTGTTGGAGGACAAAGCCGAGGCGCAGCGCGAAGCACCGAAAATGGACGCGGCACGCGAAACCTATGACCGTGCCTACAACGCACTGAAGGCGATGCCGCTCGATGCGCAAGGCCAGCAATTCATGCGTGACCTGGGCGCCTTGCAGGATGCGGTGCGGCCGATGAACAACCGCTTCCTCGAGCTGTCGGCAACGAATACCCAGGACGCCATCCATTACCTGCTCGGCACTGCCGCGCCGGCCACCACGAAGTGGCAGGACGGCATCCGCGACTTCATGACGCTGCAAAGGAAAAAAAGCGAAGAAGATGCCAGGCATGCGCAGCACGCCTACGAGCAGGCGCGTTACCTGATGCTGGGCATGACCGTGTTTGCGATCCTGGGCGGCGCCCTGTTCGCTTTCCAGATCAGCCGTTCGATCACGACGCCGCTGATGCAGGCGGTCGACCTGGCACGCACGGTGGCGGCCGGCGACCTCACCACACACATCGACGTGCATGCGGACGACCGCACCGAAACTGGCGCGCTCCTGCGTGCGCTGAACGACATGAACAACAGCCTGAACACCATCGTGGCGCAAGTACGCCAGGGCGCCGTGTTGCTGTCCAGCGGCGCCACTGAAATCGCCAATGGCAACATCGATTTGTCGTCGCGCACCGAACAGCAAGCTTCGGCGCTGGAAGAAACGGCAGCCTCGATGGAAGAATTGACGGTCACGGTGAAGAACAACGCCGACAATTCGAACCAGGCCAGCAGCATGGCCAGCAGCACCGCGCAGGCCGCCGTGCGTGGCGGCCAGGCGGTCGGACAAGTGGTCGACGTGATGGGGCACATCGAAGCGTCGTCGGCGCGCATCGTCGAGATCATCGACGTCATCGACGGGATTGCTTTCCAGACGAATATCCTGGCGCTGAACGCCGCGGTGGAAGCGGCGCGTGCCGGCGAGCAGGGCCGCGGCTTTGCCGTGGTGGCGAGCGAAGTGCGGACCCTGGCGCAACGTTCGGCCACGGCTTCGCGCGAAATCAAGACCCTGATCAATGATTCGGTGGCCCAGGTGAACCAGGGCGGCAGCCTGGCGCGCGAAGCGGGCAGCGCGGTGCAGGGTATCGTCGGAGGCATCACCAAGGTGTCGGACATCGTGGCCGACATCGCCGCCGCCAGCCGCGAGCAGTCGATGGGCATTGAGCAGACCCACCAGGCAGTCAGCGAGATGGACCAGATCACGCAGCACAACGCTGCTTTGGTCGAGGAAATTGCCGCGACGGCGGCGTCGCTGCAGGACCAGGCCAACGCGCTGGAGCAGGTCGTGCAGCGCTTCCGCCTGAAAGGCGAACACGGCTACACGACGCCTGCCACCGGTGTGCGCAAGCAACAGGGTGTGCCCCGCCTGGTTGCCACACTGGCTTGAACGCAGGGCGACATGCTGCTGCAGCAGGTCGTGGCGCCCTCCGCTCAGCTGGTCAATTGATCAGCTGAGCAAATCCTTCCTTTAGCGCGAATCCGCGCCGCCTGCCCCGCCTTCGTCCTTCCGCGCCAGCTTCTCGACATCATTGCCCTCGGAGATACCGGTGATCCGGCCTTGCTGGCCGGCGCCGTCCGGGTTGCCCATCGAGGTGCCGGGATTGCCGCCTGCCGCCGCCCCACCCATGCCGGATTGGCGGTTGTCATCGCCGCGCGATGCACCGACGGTGCCCCCGGGAATCGGGCCCGAGGCGCTGCCGTGGCTGCTCTGCGGTGCACCCGCTGGGTTGACATTGCTTTCCGGCGAAGCGCTAGGGAAGCCGCCCTGACGCGCGCTGCCTGCGCCCTGCTGCTGGTTGTTGGCTTCGTTCGGCGACACGGGCGCCGCCAGTGTGTCGGCGCGGCTGCGCATGCTGCTGTTGCTTCCGCCTGCGTTTTGTTCGTCCTGGCGGCCCATGTTGCCGCGATCGGTATCGTTGTTACTTGCCATCATGTTCTCCCGGCTTGAATACAGAACCATGATGGTAGTCCGATGCCAGGCAGAGCCAATCGGCGCGCGACTTGAGGCTGTGTAGGACGCTTCGGACGAGGCCTTCCCGTCGGCTTGCTTCAGTTTGCCGAGACTTCGGGCGGCGGCGGGCGCAGCAGGTGCGCGCTGCAGTGCTCTGCGTCCTCGTTGCCGAGGCAGAGTACCGATGCGCCCCGTACCAGCGCCCCGTGCTGCGCCAGCGCCAGCGCCGTCACAAACGGCACGTCGCCACAGGCGCCGCTGGCGCTGCCGACGCAGAACACGTCTTCGCTCTCGTCGAGTTCGGGCATGGCGTTCGAGACCATGCCCATCAGTTCCAGCGTACGGGTCTGGCGCTGGCCGCTGTCGGCCACCACCATGGCGACTTCCGCCAGCCCGGCTTGTGCATGCCGGCCGGCGCGTCCGGCCAGTTCGCCCAGCAGGGCCGGCTGCGCCCGTTGCCGTGCCGGGGCAGCCGCCTCGCGCCGTGCTTCCTCGGCTGGATCGAGCAGGACAAATAAGGTGCCTTCGATCGATTGCGCCAGGCGCAGGTCGGTCAGCAGCAGGCCGGCTGCACCCTCGCCCGGCACCAGGCCCTGCGGCCGGCCAGAGGTGAACAGGATGCCCTTGCTCGCCCACTCGTCGACAATGTCTTGCCCGATATTCGACGCGCAGGCCACGACCAGGGCCACGACGGGGGCATCTTTTGCCGCCTCGCGTGCCAGTTGGGTGCACAGCGCCGCAGGCGTGGCGGCCCCGGCGTCAGCGTCCGGCAGCGCCACCTGCGCAGCCGGCCAGCCAAAGCTCGCCGCCAGGTGCTTGAACCATATCCCGGCGGTATGGCGCTGTTCCAGCGTCCAGTCCGCCGGCAGCAAGGGCAGCAGGCGCAAGAGCGGCGGCTTTCCCTCGGCCGGCAGCAGGTCGCCGGCGCGGCTGGCCAGCTCGGCCACGACGCTGCTGCTCAGCGTCAAGGCTCGCCACTGCGGGCCGCTGAAGGACAGCTCCCCCATGCCGTTCTGCACCAGCCACGCACCCACTTCTTCCTGGAAGGCTTCGTCCTGTGCGTCCTCGCAGCGCGCCGCCGCTACCGGAAAACCATCGTCATCCACCAGTTCGGCATCGAGGTCGGGCCGCAGTTTGTTGCCGGCAATCGCACTGGCCAGTTCTTCGGCGGATGCGCCATACGGCGACCGCAAGGCACTCGAGACGATGGCCAGCGAAGGCAAGGCCGCCACCGGCGCCGGCGCCGCTGCCGCCGCCGCCATGGGAGCCGGGGCCGCCCGTTTCGCCAGCAGCTTGCCGCCAAACCACATCGACCCGACCAGCATCAGCGGCAAGCCCAGCAGCACCAGCGCCAGTTCGAGCGTGCCGGGCGTGCCGCTGGCGCCGCGCCAGTACCAGATGGCGCCGCCCCAGCAGGCAATAAACACGCCGGCGGCCAGCAGGCCGCCCTTCAGCGGGCCGGGCAAGGCGCCCGGCGAGGCAATCGCAGTTGTCATGGAATGTCGTTCAGATGTTGTCGATCGTGGCCTGCTGGCCGGCGATCAGGGTGGCGCCGCAGGCGGTCTTGTCGCCGTTGCGCGCGGCGGGCTGGCCGTCGACGATCAGGGTGGCGTCGCCGCTGACGATGGGGTTCGGCCCGTGCTTCGGGCAAGTCGCCTTGTCGCCGACGCGGGCGATGCCCTTGCCGCCGGCATCGCTGTTGGGCGAGGCTTCGATCACTGAGCCGCCGTGCGAGGTCTTGTCGCCGAGAACAATGAGAGGTCCGGACATTGTTTCCTCCTCAGGACGCCACGGCCAGCAATTCCAGCCGGAGTTCCTTCATCCCGGCCGGCACATAGAGCGAGATCGACTGCGCCTTGAGCATGCGCTCGTACATCTGCCCTTTTGCTTCCAGCAGGAAGTAACAGGTATCGGGCCGCACCGGCACCGCCGCCGGCAGTTGCGGCGTGTACTGCAGGCGCACGCCGGGCAGGGCCGAGAGCACGAATTTCTCGACGTCGTCCGGGGCGCCGACCTTGAAGCGCAGCGGCACCACGTCGACCAGCTCGATGGCCGGGACGTCCGCGCCGACCGCGATGTAGAAGGTGGTTTTCTCGTCGATCTTGCCCGAGTCGAGCATGCCGATGTGGTAGCAGGGCCGGCTTTCGTTGAGGGTAATGGCGAAGTATTTCGACGAGATCACGGTGTCGAGCAGCTCGCGGATGATCTGGTGCAGCTTGGTGAAGCCGGGCCCGGGATCGCTGTGCTGGTAGGGCGGCAGGTCGGCCAGGGTCCAGCTTTTCGAAAAGGTCATCAGGCGCCCGGCCACGCCCAGCAATTGTTCGTACAGGCGTTCGGGATGCAGGGTCGGGTGGTGGAAGTGGTGGGTCAGCTCGGCGTAGGCGGCGCTGGCCGTGTGCAGGAGCCAGAAGGAACTCATGTCGCCGGAGCGAAATTCGATCACGTTCTTGCTCGGCTCGCGGTGGTGGCCATATAACGCGCTTACCTTCGCCTGCAGGGCGTCGAGCAGGCGTCGCAACTGCTGGAACAACGGCGGCGCGGCGGTGACCGTCAGGCTGGGTGGCACGAAGGACGGGTCGAGCTCGAAGCCGCCGGTGCTCACACGGCGCAGGCGCAGCAGCGGGAAGTGGACATAGGCGTCGCGCGGATCGGCATCCGAGATCAGGCGCACCGATTTTTTCAGGTAGGCCAGTTGCACCGGCGCGGCGCCCGTGTACAGGTCCGGCGTGTCCTGGTTGGCCTGCACGAAGCGCGCCGTGTTCGAGGCCTGCCCCGGCTGGGCGAAGTTGCCGTTGAAGGGCTTCAGGCCGGGCAGCGCCACGTAATAGGTCACGCTCCCCTGCGACTGCTGCAGGGCGCCCAGGTCGACGGTATCCGGCAACGCGTCGGCGCCGGGGGCATCGACCAGTTCGCCGTCCTGGAAGCGCACGGCGAGGTCGACGATGCGCAACACATTGCTGGCCAGGGCCTCGAGGTCGATCTGCAGGCGCTCCACGCCCCAGGCATACGGGTGCACCGCCTTGATGCCCTTGTTCAGGCAATGTTCGTGGTATTCGTCCTGGCGCTGGAAATGTTGTGGACGTAACAGGAGGCCTTCGCCCCAGAGTACTTTGCTGCTCATGATTCTGGCATCCCTCAAGTATTTGTTGATGTGGGCCGAACTTTCCTCAAAGGACAATAACAAGACCAAAAGTTGCGCATGTGAAGTTGCTCAAACGTTGGCGCTGGACGGCGTGGCAACATGCGGTTTGCTCCGCATTGACCACCAGCACGAAGGACGCCAATGAAAGGTTTTACACCTGGACTATTCGACCGCCTGCTGGGTGTGCCGCTGCGTGGCAACACCCCGCGCGCGCTGCTCGAAGACATGAAAGACATGGTGGCGCGCGACCTCGAAGCCCTGCTGAACACGCGCTCGGTGCTGCCCGACGCGATGCTGGAACCGTATCCGGATTGCGCCAAGTCGGTGGTCAGCTATGGCCTGATCGACTTCGCCGACCTCTCGCTGTCGAGCCCGACCGACCGCGCCCATATCTGCGCCTGCATCGAAAACGTCATCGCGCGCCACGAACCGCGCCTGAAAAACGTCAAAGCGTCGCTGGAACTGCGCGAAGACACGGTCAATCGCCTCAACTTTTCGATCACCGCCCTGCTCGTGATCAGCACCTCGCAGGAATCGGTGAACTTCGACGCCGTGCTGCAACCATCCACCCTGAGCTACAGCATCAGCAAGGCAGGCCGCACTGCGCCTGCGGGAGCCTGATTTGGAACAATTACTGCCGTATTACGAAAGCGAGCTGGGCTACCTGCGCCGCAACCTGCGCGAATTCGCCGAGCGTTACCCGAAGATCGCCGGGCGCCTGTTGATCAGCGGCGAAGTGTGCGAAGACCCGCACACCGAGCGCATGATCGAATCGTTCGCCCTGCTCAATGCCCGCATCGCCAAGCGCCTCGACGACGATTACCCGGAATTCACCGAAGCCCTGTTCGATGTGTTGTATCCGCACTACCTGCGGCCTTTTCCGTCCTGTTCGATCGCCCACATGGACGCCAGCGCGACCCAGGGCATGGGCACGGTCCCGCGCGGCACCCAGCTGACCACGCGCCAGGTCCGCGGCGGCTCCTGCACCTTCCGCACGGTGTACCCCGTCACGGTGGCGCCGCTCGTGTTCAGCACCGCCCGCTTCGACGCCATCATCAGCCCGCCGGAAGCGGTGCGCCTGCCGGCCGGCGCCAGCGCCTGCGTCCACCTTGGCCTGAGCGGCGCGTTTGAACAGATTCGCAGCGGCCAGCTGGTGCTGCCCTCCCTGCGCGTGTTCATCGACGGCGAACCGTCGTTCTGCGCGGCCCTGCGCGATGCGCTGTTCATGCGTGGCGTTGCCGCCTGGCTGGAGGTCGACAACAATGGGCGCTGGATCTCCTTGCCGGCCATGCCCGTCCAGCCCGCCGGCTTTGGCGAAGAAGACGCCCTGATCGATTTCCCGGCGCGCTCGCATGTGGCCTACCGCCTGCTCACCGAGTACTTCTGCTTCCCGGAAAAGTTCAATTTCTTCGACATCGACCTCGCCGCGCTGGCGCCGCTGCTGCCCAAGGGCTGCAGGACGCTGACCCTGCACCTGGGTTTGCAGGGCATCCGCCCTGACTCGAATACCGCGCGCATGCTCGGTACGCTGTCGACAAACAATGTCCTGCTCGGCTGCACGCCAGTGATCAATCTGTTCCGCCAGTGCGGCGAGCCGATCCGCCTGACTCACGCCACGGCCAGTTATCCGCTGCTGGGCGACGCGCGCCGCGCCTTTGCCTTCGAGGTGTATTCAGTCGATTCGGTGAACCTGGTGCGCGAGACGCCGCAGGGCGACACGATCGTCGAGTTCCGTCCGTTTTATTCGCTGAAGCATGCGCAGACGCCCGAGCAGCACGGCCATTACTGGGCCATGCGGCGCGACGAGGAGTTGTCCGATAAAAGCCCCGGCTTCGAGTCGCAGATCACGATCGTCGACATCGACTTCGACCCGGCTGCGGTCGAGACCGAAACGCTGAACCTGGAACTGACCTGCAGCAACCGCGACCTGCCTTCGCTGCTCGGCTACGGCCAGCCCGGCGGCGATTTGTTCTTCGAAGGAGGCACCAACACGCGCGGGATCGCCTTCTTGCGCAAACCGACGCCCTCTTACCGCTTTGCGCGCGGGCGCGGCGCCCACTGGCGCCTGATTTCGCATTTGTCGCTGAACCATTTGTCGCTGGCCGATGGCGGCATCGATGCCTTCCGCGAAATGCTGGCGCTGTACGATTTGCCGCGCTCGCCGTCGTCGCAGCGCCAGATCGGCGGCATTGCCGACATCGTGCAGCGGCCCGCCACCGCCTGGCTGTCCGGCAATCCATTTACTTGCCTGGTGCGTGGCGTGGAGGTGCGCCTGAGCATCGACGAAGAGGCCTTTGTCGGCAGCGGCATCCACGCCTTTACCCACATCGTCGAACGCTTCCTCTCACTGTATGTGCATGCCAACAGCTTCACCCAGCTGGTGGTGGTTTCCAACAAAAACGGCCAGGAGCTGCTCAGATGCTTGCCACGAAGCGGCGATTCGAGCCTGCTGTAATCGAGAAGTTGTTCCGCGAACCCTACCGCTTCGAATATTTCCAGGCGGTGCGGGTGCTGGAACTCTGGCTCAAGCGCAACGGCATGCCACGGCAAGGCATGGTCGCCAATTTCCTGCGCTTTCAGAACTCGACCTCGCTGCGCTTTCCGGCCAGCCAGATCGAGGCCATCGCCACCGAGCCGCGCGATATCGCACGCGACGCCACTTCGCTCGGCGCGGCCCTGCAAGACGCCACGCTGAAATACGTGCGCCTCACGCCCACCTTCATGGGCCTGCTCGGCGGCACCGGCGTGCTGCCGGTCCACTACACCGAACGTATTGCCGAGCACTTGTTCAATGAAAAGGACGAGGGCGCGCGTGCCTTTCTCGACACCTTTTCGAACCGTTCGCTGGCGCTGTTCTACGAAGCCTGGCGCAAGTACCGGCTGGCGCTGAAATACCAGGTCGATGGCCAGGACCATTTCCTGCCGTTGCTGCTCAGCTTGGCCGGCCTGGGCAACAACACGCTACGCCAGCGCCTGTCGCGCCAGCAGGACGGCGCCGTGCTGGATGAATCGATCGGCTACTTTGCGGCGTCGATCCGGCATCGACCGAGCTCGGCCGTGCAGCTGGCGCGCGTGCTCGGCGAGTACTTCGGTCATCCGGTGCAAGCCGAGCAATTCGTCGGCCACTGGTACGAGGTGCCGCTGCCCCAGCAGACCGTGCTCGGCGGTGAGATCGGCGTGCTCGGCAAGGATGCGATCGCCGGCGGCCGCGTCTGGCAACGCGACCTGCGCCTGCGCCTGGTAGTCGGGCCGCTCGACCATGCCGGCTTCATGGCTTTCCTGCCGGGTGGGCTGGCGGCGCGTGCCTTGAAGAGCCTGCTGACCATGTTCACCGGGCTGGCGCTCGAATACGAAGTCGAACTGGTGCTGCGTGCGGCCGATGTGCGGCCGGTGACGATCTCGGAACGTGGTTATCCCGGCCGCCTGGGCTGGGATGCGTATCTGGTCGAGGGGCCGCAAACGCAGGACCGCAAGGACGTGCATTACGATCTGCTAAATAACTGATACTCCCCCGCAAATCACTCAAACCGGCAAATTCCGCAGCATTTTTTGCGTCTCTGGATTTTCAGAAACCAACAGTTAACCATGCTGCATAGAGATATCAGAATGGATGATAATTGCTGAATGAGTACGGAGCGCGAAATCGGGTGGGGATAACTCGACAGTTTTACACAATGCCGCCGTTCACCCGCAAGGTTTGTCCATTCACCCATTCGCCTTCCGGGCCCACCAGAAACGCCACCGTATTCGCGATGTCTTCCGGCGTGCCGAGGCGTTCCAGCGGCGCGGCTTTCGCCAGGCGCTCGACGAGTTCGGCCGGTTTCCCGTCTAAAAACAGCTCGGTGGCGGTGGGCCCAGGCGCCACGCACATCACCGAGATGCCCCTGCCGCGCATTTCCTTGGCAAAGATATTCGTGAAGGTTTCGATGGCCGCTTTCGCGCCCGCATACACGGCGTAGCCCGGCATGGCGAGACCGATGGCGCTGGTCGAGAAGTTGACGATGCGGCCGCCCTGGCGCAGGCGTGTGGCGGCCAGGCGCAGCATGTGGAAGGTGCCGCGCGTGTTGATGGCGAAGATGCGTTCATACAGCGCGTCATCGGTATCGGCCAGCATCGTGGTGCCGGGCTGGATCACGCCAGCGTTGTTGATGACGATGTCGATGGGGCCGAGTGCGGCTTCGGCCTGCTCGAACAGGCGGGTGCAGTCGGCGGCCTGGGAGACATCGGCCTGGAGGGCGATGGCGCGGCCGCCGCTTGCTGTGATGTCGGCGACCACGGCGTCGGCGTCTTGCGAGCGGGTGGCGTAGTTGACGGCGATGGCAATGCCGTCGCGGGCCAGGCGCAGGGCGATGGCGCGGCCGATGCCGCGTGAGGCGCCGGTGATGATGGCGGTTTTTCCTGGTGGTGGGGTTTGCATGGTTGGTTTCCTCGTTTCGGGGGATGTGGCGCTGTTGCGTGTGCCGTTTGTGGTGTGCGTGATCCGCGTGGGCACGAGTGCCCACCCTACGAGACACGCTACGTATCCGGGTTTCGTATGAACTCGCCGATAGCGGTGACCGTAGGGTGGGCTCTCGAGCCCACGCGGATTCAACATACCAATAACGCCACAGGCAACAGCCCCACTACCGCCCGCACACCGCCGTTAACGCACAATCACGGCCCGCCCATCAACACCTTGTCCGGCGTAATCGGCGTACTGCGAATCCGCTTCCCGGTCGCATGGAAAATCGCATTGCTGACCGCCGCCGACACGCTCACCAGCCCGATCTCGCCCACCCCCTTGGCCCCCAGCCGGCTGACGATGCGGTCGTCTTCTTCCACGAAAATCACATCGATATCGTGGATATCCGCATTCACCGCCACGTGGTACTCCGACAGGTTGTGGTTCATGAAACGCCCGAAGCGGTGGTCGGTGTGGCTTTCCTCGTGCAGCGCCTGGCTGATGCCCCAGACCACGCCGCCGACGATCTGGCTGCTCGCCGTCTTGGTGTTCATGATGCGCCCCGCCGCGATGGCGCTGACCACGCGCGTGATGCGCACGATGCCGAGCTCCTCGTCCACGCGCGCCTCGACGAACACCGCCGAGTGCACCAGGCGCCGGAACTTGCGCTGCTTGAGCATGTTCGGCAGCATCAGGTACTTTTCTTCCAGCTGCGCGCGGCCGGTGGCGGCGACGATGGCGCCGAGCGAAATCCAGGTGCGCGGGTCCTTTTTCAAACGCAGCGCGCCGTCGACGAATTCCACATCCTTCAAACGCTTGTCGCGGAACGGCGAATCGGCTGCCGATTGCGCATAACGCAGCAGCGTCTTGCGCAGCTTGTCGCAGACGCCCGCCACCGCCGAACCGACAGTCGCCACGTGCGAGGAACCGCCCTCGATCGGCGCCACCGGCAGGGTCGAGTCGCCCAGCTGGAAGGTCACGCGCTCCAGCGGCAGGCCCATGGCTTCGGCCGCGATGGTCGCCATCACGGTATAGGTGCCGGTGCCGATGTCGGTGGCCGCGCTGGAGACCACCAGGCGCCCGTCGGCATGCATCACGGCGCTGGCGCGGGCGAACATCTGCATCGCATCCCAGACGCCGGTTGCCATGCCCCAGCCGATTAGTTCCGAGCCCTCGCGCATCGAGCGCGGTTCGAGCGGCCGCTTGTCCCAGCCGAATTTCTCGGCGCCTTGTTGATAGCAGGCGCGCAGTTCCTTGCTGGAGAACGGCTTGTCTTCGACCGGGGCGCGCTCGGCGTAGTTCTTCAGGCGCAGCGCCAGCGGGTCCATCTTGAGTTTGTAGGCCAGTTCGTCCATCGCCACTTCGAGCGCGTGCATGCCGTGCGCCGCGCCAGGGGCGCGCATGTCGATCGGCGTGTACTGGTCAACGCTCACCAGCTTGTAGCCCAGTTTGATATTGTCGCAAGCGTAGAGCAGCCCCGACCAGTTGACCACGACCTCGACGTAGTCCTCGATCTGCGAGGTCTCGGCAATCGCGTCGTGCATGATCGAGGTCAGCGTGCCGTCCTGCTCGGCGGCCAGCTTCACGTACTGCACGGTCTCCGGGCGGTGGCCGAAGCTGAACATCTGCTGGCGCGTCAGCATCACACGCACCGAGCGCTTCATCTTCAGCGAGGCCATCACCGCCAGCGTCAACTGGTACTGCGGGCGCAGGCCGGAACCGAAGGCGCCGCCGACGTACGGGTTGCGCACCGTGACCTTGTTCTTCGACAGGCCGAACACGTGCGACACGTACCAGCGGCTGTTCTGCGAGCTTTGCGTCTTGTCGTAGATGGTGAGATGACCGTCTTCGCCGCGGATCACGGTCGAGGCGAACAGCTCCAGCGGGTTGTGGTGCTCGACGCCGTGGTGGAATTCGGACTCGACGCGCACCGGCGCCGCCTGCCAGGCCTTTTCGGCGTCGCCCTTTTCCGGCGGCGGCGGCTCGTAGCCGGCCTTCAGCGGGCGCGGTTTGTAGGCTTTATCCAGGTTCGCCGTCAGGCGCGTGTCGTGCGCTTCCTCGTGGTAGTGGATGCGCACCAGGGCGGCGCCACGGCGTGCGGCCTCGAAGGTCTCGGCCAGCACCAGCGCCACCGGCTGCCCGCTGTAGATCACCCCGTCGTCGTAGAAGGGACGGAAGGGCGAGCCGGCCGGCGCCGTCATGTCCTTGTAGCTGATGTCAAAGGAGCGCACTTTGGGGCGGTTCTGGTGGCTCATCACCTCGACCACGCCCTCCAATGCAAGCGCCTCGGTGGCGTCGATGGCGACGATGCGGCCCTTGGCCACGGTGCTGCTCACCACCACGCCGTACAGCATGTCGGGGGCGAAGTATTCGGCGGCATAGCGCGCGTCGCCGGTCACCTTGGCGCGGCCGTCGACGCGCGAGACGGCGGTGCCGGTGCGTACCTGGCCGGTGCCCGGTTCGGCGACGGGTGCGCGTAAATCCTGGATCAGATCAGTCATTGCGCTCTCCGGTATTGGTGACGGTGCCTTCCACCGCCGTTTTCAGCGCGCGCACGATGGCGTTGCGCGCCAGGCGAATCTTGAAGTCGTTGTGGCCGTGGCCCACTGCCCCTTCGAGCAGCTTGTCGGCCACTTGCCCGAACAGCGCCGGGTCGGGCTGCTTGCCCTCCAACAGCTGCTCCGCTTCCGGCCGGCGCCACGGTTTATGGGCGACGCCGCCGAGGGCGATGCGCGCGCTCCGGATGGCGCCATCCGGGCCAATGTCGAGGGCGGCGGCTACCGACACCAGCGCGAACGCATACGACAGGCGCTCGCGCAATTTGAGGTAGGCCGAGTGGGCGGCGTAGCGGCTGGCGTCGGGGAGCGTGATCGCGGTGATCAGTTCGTCCGCTTCGAGCACGGTGTCGTACTGCGGCGCTTCGCCCGGCAGGCGATGGAATTCGGCGAACGGGATGTCGCGTTTGCCGCGTGCCGACTCCACGTGCACCGTCGCTTCCAGCGCGGCCAGGGCCACGCACATGTCGGACGGGTGGGTGGCGATGCAGTGCTCGCTGGTGCCGAGGATGGCGTGCTGGCGGTTGATGCCCTCGCGCGCCGCGCAGCCGGTGTTCGGCTCGCGCTTGTTGCAGGGCGTGCCGACATCGTAGAAGTAGTAGCAGCGGGTACGCTGCAGCAGGTTGCCGCCGTTGCTGGCCATGTTGCGCAGCTGGGGCGAAGCACCGGCCAGGATCGCCGCCGTGAGCAGCGGATAGCGCTCGCGCACCAGCGGGTGGTAGGCCGTGTCGGCATTGCGCGCGGTGGCGCCGAGCAGCAAGCCGCCATCTTTTTCCTCGATCTGATCCAGCGGCAGGCGGTTGATGTCGACCAGGCGTCCGGAGAGCATCACGCCCTCTTTCATCAGGTCGAGCAGATTGGTGCCGCCGGCGATGAAGCGCACGGCTTCGCCGGCAAAGCTGGCGTTCCCGGCCACCTGGTCGATGGCGTGCTTGGCGTTGTCCGCCTGGGTAAAGGTGAACGGGTTCATGCCGGCACCGTCCCCGGCACGACTGGGTGCACGGCGTTGTCCTGGTCTTCGATGCCGGCGGCCTTGCAGACCGCCATGCGGATCTGCGGATAGGCGCCGCAGCGGCAGACATTGCCGCTCATGAGTTCGCGCACATCGGCGGCGGTCTTGGCTTGCCCCTCCTTGATCAGGCCAATCGCCGAACAGATCTGCCCCGGCGTACAGTAGCCGCACTGGAAGGCGTCGTTGTCGACGAAGGCCTGCTGTACCGGATGCAGCTTGCCGTCTTCGGCCAGGCCCTCGATGGTGGTGATCTCGCGGCCGTTCTGCATCACGGCCAGCGTCATGCAGGAATTGATGCGGCGGCCGTCGACCAGCACGGTGCAGGCGCCGCACTGGCCATGGTCGCAGCCCTTCTTGGTACCGGTGAGTTGGAGGCGCTCGCGCAGCACGTCGAGCAGCGTGACCCAGGCTTCCAGTTCCAGCTGGTGATCGCGGCCGTTGATGCGCAGGGTGAGCGGATGGCGCTCGGGAGCTGGCATGGTGAATCCTTTCTGGATGATGGACGAGGGCCGCGGCCGCGCCGGATCGCCGGGCGGCAGGCAGCCATCGGGAGCGCAGGGGCATCCCGTCGTGATCATCTTAGTATTATCTTTTGGATAACCGGCGCACGGTTAGCCGGGCTCGCTGGGGTGGGATGGTGCCGTGGCTTCGGGCTTGTATGAACTCGCCACCAACGCTACCGTGGGTTCGGGTTTCGTATGAACTCGCTACCAACGCTGCCGTGGGTTTGGATTTCGTATGAACTCGCCACCAACGCTGCCGTGGGTTTGGATTTCGTATGAATTCGCCACCAACGCTGCCGTGGGTTTGGATTTCGTATGAACTCGCTACCAACGCTGACCGTAGGGTGGGCACTTGTGCCCACGCGGATTCAACCGGCCACGAACAGAGCAGGCAACAGCCCCATTAGCTGATGCATTCCCCTCGTTCCATCTTTGTTCGTGGCGCTGTTGCGTGAGCCGATACGGGTTTGCATGATCCGCGTGGGCACAAGTGCCTTACGCGGCCCGGCCCACCCTACGGGATACGCTAACTGGGACTCAGGAAAGGTAACTCGCCAGGTCGAACTGGTCGATAAATTCGAGCAGGGCGGACAGCGCCGCAGGCCGGTGGCTGCGCCCCGGATAGACGGCGTAATAGCTATTGTCGGTGGGCGGATGCTCGGGCAGCACCAGCTGCACGCTGGCGGATTCCAGCGCATCGCGCACCATGAACCAGGGCAGCAGCGCGATGCCGGCGCCGGCGACCGCCAGGCCGCGCAGGGTGTTCAGGTTGTTGGCCCGCAGCGCCGCACCGAGAGCCGGAATGTGGACGATCTTGCCGTCGCTCTGCAGCGGCCACTCGGGCAAGACATCGTGCAGCAGCAGTTGGTGGCGGCCCAGGTCCGATGGTTGCGCCGGCGCGCCGTGCTGTTGCAGGTAGCCGGGGGACGCCACCAGCACGCGCCGCACCGTCCCCACCCGGCGCGAGACGAAACTCGAGTCGCCCAGCTGCCCGGTGCGCAGGGCCAGGTCGATGCGCTCGGCCACCAGGTCGAGGTGGGCGTCGGTGATCACGCATTCGACGCTCACCGCCGGGTAGCGCGCGTGAAAAGCCGCCAGCAGCGGCGGAAGCAGCAAAATGCCGGAGGCTTCCGGCGCGGTCAGGCGCAGGTTGCCGGCCGGTTCGTCACGCAGGCGCGAAATGGCAGCGTCGGCGGCATGGGCCGCATCGAGCATGGTTTCGCAGTGGGTAAGGTAGACCTGGCCGGCGGCCGTCAAGCTCAGGCGGCGCGTGGTCCGGTGCAGCAGGCGCACGCCGAGCGCGGTTTCAAGTTCGGCCACGCGCTGGCTGACGGTGGACTTTGGCAGCCCGGTGGCGCCCGCTGCCGCCGTAAAACTGCCGGCATGCGCCACCTGGACGAACAGCGCCATCGCGTCGAGCTTCATTGTCCATCCCTGTAGATAGTCTTTTCGGATTATAGCGGCTAATCAATACAATCTTTTCTGGCTACACTGGGATGTTCAAACTAACAAGGAAACACCCATGAAAGCCATCGCCGCCTTTGCTGCCCTACCCGCTGACCACCCGAGCGCCCTGCAAGACCTGAACCTGGCCGACCCGGTCGCCAGCGGCCACGATCTGCTGGTCGAAGTGCACGCCGTGTCCGTGAATCCGGTCGACACCAAGGTGCGCCGCGGCCTGCCGGCCGAGGGCCAGTCCGAACCGCGCGTGCTGGGCTGGGATGCCAGCGGCATCGTGCGCGCCGTCGGCCCGAACGTGACCCTGTTCCAGCCGGGCGACCGCGTCTGGTATGCCGGCGCCATCCACCGCGCGGGCAGCAACAGCGAACTGCACCTGGTGGACGAGCGCATCGTCGGCCGCATGCCGGCCTCGCTCGGCTTTGCCGAAGCCGCCGCCCTGCCGCTGACGGCGATCACGGCCTGGGAATTGCTGTTCGACCGTCTCGGCCTGCAGCGCGGCGGCCACGCAGGCGAAAAACTGCTGGTGGTCGGTGCTGCCGGCGGCGTCGGTTCGATCCTGATCCAGCTGGCGCGTCAGCTCACCGGCATCACGGTGATCGCCACCGCTTCGCGTCCGCAAACCCAGGCCTGGGTGCGCGACCTGGGCGCGCAGCACGTGATCGACCACAGCCAGCCGCTCGATAAAGCCCTGCTGGATGCCGAACTGGGCGAAGTCGACTACGCCATCAGCCTGACCCACACCGACCAGCACTTCGCCGCCCTGGTGAACGCCATCAAACCGCAGGGCAAGCTGGCGCTGATCGACGATCCGGAGCCGATCGACATCCGCCTGCTCAAGCGCAAGAGCATTTCGCTGCACTGGGAACTGATGTTCACCCGCTCGCTGTTCGAGACCGCCGATATCCAGGCCCAGCACGACCTCCTGAACGAAGTGGCGCAGCTGGTCGACGCCGGCCGCATCCGCACCACGCTGGCCGAGCATTTCGGCGCCATCAACGCCGCCAACCTGCGCCGCGCGCACGCCTTTATCGAGAGTGGCGCGGCCAGCGGCAAGGTAGTGCTGGAAGGCTTCGGGGAGTGAAACGAGGCCGGTTTTCGGGCGTCTCGCGGGAGTTTACCGATGAGTTTTCCGGGTTGTCAAAAAACGACATTTTTACTTAACATACCGTTTATATGATTTATTTAGAATAAACGGTATAAACAGTATTATTTGTTGGATCGGATTGGCGGCATGCCGGCCTGGTTTTCGCACCCCTCGTGGATGACCATGAGGTTCGCCTGCCTCTCCTGCTCCTCCAGGCCAGGCAGGCCAAGCTGTTTGCGGCGTTCTTCCACCCGGGCCCGGTCGTCCAGCGGCTGCGGCGTCCAGCGGCAGGCGTCGAGCTGGCGCATCTGGGTGCCGTAGCGTTGCGGCTCTCCCCTGGCGACCGCGATGCGGTCCAGCAGCTGCGCCAGCGCGGGGCCATCCGCTTCGCCGGCGGCCACCGCCTGTTCCAGGTGGGGTGCCGCCGCCTGCTGCAGCGCCAGGTCGTGGCGCACCAGCTGCCAGGCCGCCTTGCCCGCCCCGGCGCCGTGGACCGAACGCAGGGGCCAGCCGCAGTGCGCCAGCAGCGTTTCCAGGCGCGCGGCATTGCTGCGCTCGACCAGGGCCAGGTGCGCCCCGCGCCGCGCCTGTCCGCTATCTTCCGGCGCGGCCAGGTAATCCTGGCGCCCGCGCAGGGCCTGGTCGGCTTCCAGCATCACCTGCACCTCGTCGCCATACCCTGCGCAGGCGACGGCCACATCTTGCGTTTGCATCTGCGCCTGTGCCACGCCACCTGCCAAACCCGCGCCCAAGAGGCAGATCCGCGCCATTCGCCCTACTGTCGACAATCCCATGCTGTGTTCTCAAAAAGATAATTTCTAAAGAGTAACACGGTGCGTGCGCTCGTCCGCCCATGCAAGGTTCATAATCGGATCAGCCACCAATGGGAGAGCGTCATGCTGAGTTGGATACTTCCTCGCCTGCTTCTTTGCCTGCTGATCTTCTCTCCCACCGCGCATGCCGCCGAGGCCGGCGACGAGGCCCTGTGGCAGCGCCTGCGCGGCAACGGCGTCATCGTGCTGATGCGCCACGCCGCCACCACGCCCGGCGTCGGCGACCCGCCCGGCTTCGATCTCGGCAAGTGCGCCACCCAGCGCAACCTTTCCGCAGCCGGCCGCGACGACGCCCGCGCCATCGGCGCTGCTTTCCGTCATCACAACATCGTGCCCGGCGGCGTCTGGTCCAGCCGCTGGTGCCGCTGCCTGGAAACGGCGCGCCTCGCCTTCGACGGGGTGAAACCCGAACCGACGCTCGATTCGATGTTCAAGGTCGACGAAGCCAGCGGCGCCGCCAGGGTGCGCGACCTCCATAACCGCCTGGAAGAATGGCGCGGCGTGGGGCCGCTGGTGCTGGTCACCCACGACGTGAACATCCGCGCCCTCACCGGGGAATACGTGGCGCAGGGAGAAATGGTGCTGACCGTGCTGCGCGATGGCCGGCTGGACGTCATCGGCCGCCTGAATGCCCACGGCGGCAGGCAGGCGGCGGCCGTGCCGACGGGCGCACGATAGACGCCGACTAACCAGTTCCGGAGATAACGGACGTACAATCCGCACATGCATCTCATCCTGTCGCGTTCCGGGAGACCCTCATGAAGAAGCGTCTGTTCCTGCTCGCCGCGCTGGCCGCCGCCGGCAGCGCCCTTGCCCACCATGGCTGGAGCGAATACCAGTCCGACAAACCGCTCGACCTCACCGGCACCATCGAACAGGCCGGCTACGAGCAGCCGCACGGCTTCGTGCGCCTGAAAACGGCCGATAAAACCTGGCTGGTGGTGCTGGCCCCGCCCTCGCGCATGGAAAGCCGTGGCCTGCCGCGCGACAAGCTGGTGGCTGGCCAGAAAGCCAGCGTCCACGGTTATCCCCACCGCAGCAAGGGCGACGAATTGCGCGCCGAACGCATCACCATCGAGGGCAAGACCACGGAGCTGCGCTGATGGCGCTGGAGGAGGCGGCGGCCTGGCTGGAACGGACGCCGCTCTCGCAGGCGATGCGGAGCGATCCCTGGCTGTACCCGGCTGTCGAGATCGTCCACATCGTCGGCTTTGCGGTGCTGGTCGGCGGCGTGGTGCTGTTCGATTTGCGCGTGCTTGGCTTTGCGCGCGGCTTGCCGGTGCAGCCCTTGGCGCGCCACCTGCTGCGCTGGGCTGTTTGCGCCCTGCTGCTGATCGTGCCGGCCGGGTTGCTGCTGTTTTCCGCCCATCCCGCCGAGCTGGCGCGCAACCCCGCCTTTCAATGGAAACTGGCACTCATCGCCGCTGCCGGGCTGAATGCGCTGGCCTTCCACGTTTTTCCTTATCGCAGCGTGGCGAACTGGGAACGCGAGCAACCAGCACCGCCGGCCGCGCGCGCCCACGCGCTGCTGTCGATCCTGCTCTGGTTCGGCGTGATTACCTGCGGACGGCTGCTGGCTTATCTGTAAATCAAGTTGTGACTGAGCTGTAACCCCGGCTGTAGCGCCCGCAACACCACCTGCGCCTTCATGCTAGAGTGGCCATCCCGACCAGTCTCATCCGGCCCACCATGCTGAAAACCTCCGCCCTCGCCGCCGTTCTCGTCACCGCGCTTGCCAGCCACGCCGCTCAGGCCGCGATTCCCGTCTACGGTTTCGTCGTCAAGAACACCTATCCGCACGACCCGCAAGCCTTTACCCAGGGCCTGTTCTTCCGCGACGGCCATTTGTACGAGAGCACCGGCCTGAACGGGCGATCGACGCTGCGCAAGGTCGAGCTAAAGAGCGGCAAGGTGCTGCAGAAGACCGACCTGCCGGCCGAGGTCTTCGGCGAAGGTTCGACGGCATTCGGCGACAACATCTACGGCCTGACCTGGCAATCGAAGTTCGGCTTCGTGTTCGACGCCAGGACCTTTGCGGTAAAAGGCCGCTTCCAGTACGAGGGCGAAGGCTGGGGCCTGGCCAGCGACGCCAAGCACGTCTACATGAGCGACGGCAGCGCCAGCATCCGCGTACTCGATCCGAAGAACCTGAAGGAAGTGCGGCGCGTGCAGGTAACGGCCGAGGGCAAGCCGATCGACTCGCTGAACGAACTGGAAATCGTGGATGGCGAACTGTATGCGAACGTATGGGGCACCGACGTGATCGCGCGCATCGACCCGGTGTCCGGCAAGGTGGTCGGCTGGGTCGATTTGCGCAATCTGCTGCCGCCCGCACAGCGCGGCACCAGCTCGGTCGATGCCGTCTTGAACGGCATCGCCTGGGATGGCAAGAGTCGCCGGCTGTACGTCACCGGCAAGTTCTGGCCGAAGCTGTTCGAGATCGAACTGGTACGTTTCGAAGGAAGATAAACCTAGGCCGTGACGGCAATCACGACCTTGCCGAAGTGCGAGCCCGATTCCATGTAGCGGTAGGCTTCCTTCGCCTGATCGAAAGTGAACACGCGGTCGACCACCGGCTTGATGTCGGTGGTGGCGGCAAAGCGCATCACGTCTTCCAGCATCTTGCGGCTGCCGACGAAAATCCCGACCATGCGCTTGGCGCTGGCCAGCAGGGTCGCCGGATTGACTTCGCCGCCAAAACCGCTCACGCCGCCGATAATCGCCACGCTGCCGCCCATCGCCGCCGCCGACACCGAACGGTTCACCGTGCCCTGGCCGCCCACTTCCAGCACCACCTCGGCGCCGCGCCCGTGCGTCAGGCGCAGCACTTCTTCCTGCCATTCCGGCGTGCTGCGGTAGTTGATGGTGTGATGGGCGCCCAGTTCGCGCGCACGCTGCAGCTTTTCGTCGCTCGAGGACGTGATGATGGTGCGCAGGCCGGCCGCCTTTGCCAGCTGCAGGCCCAGCACCGACACGCCGCCGGTACCCAGCAGCAGCACGGTGTCGCCCGGCTGGATGCCGTTGCTCGACACAAAAATCGCATTCCAGGCGGTGACGCCGGCGCAGGGCATGGTCGACGCTTCCACAAAGCTCAGCTGCGGCGGAATCTTCACCAGCGCGTCTTCGTGCAGGATGACTTCCTCGGCCAGCATGCCGTCGATGTCGCCGCCCAGGGCATGGCGGATCTTCTCGGGCGCGGTGCGGCCGTCATGCCAGTGCGGGAAGAAGGAGCCGGCCACGCGGTCGCCCACCTGCAGGCGCGTCACGCCGCTGCCCACGGCCAGCACTTCGCCGGCGCCGTCCGAGCACGGGATGATCGGATCGTCCACGTTCACCAGGTAATTCCCGCTGGCCACCATCAGGTCGCGGTAGTTCAGCGATACCGCATGCACCCGCATCCGCACCTCAAGCGGCGCCAGTTCGCGCTCGGGAAAATCCACGCACTGCAGTCCGTCGATGTTGCTGCCCGGTAGTATCTGGTAAGCCCGCATTCGGTCCTCCGTCGGTTGGTGGTCAGCGGGCATTCTACTGTGCCCGGATACGGCGCGTTGCACGTCACGGGCGCAGCTGCACTTGGTTCGAGTGGCATGGGATGCTGGTGGTGGATCGCCGGGCTGCTGCTCGTGAGCCTGGGGATTACCATCACGCTGGTGGCATAGCGGGCCGGCGGGCCTGGTGCGCGTGGACTACGGGTGGGGGATGAGGAGGCGCTTGGTGGGTTCGAGAACCCACCCTACGATTAAATGCTGCGGAGGTAGGGTGGGTTCTTGAACCCACCAATTCGGTGGATCAATCGAGCTGCAATGCAGGGTGGGTCGGTCCGCGTGCGGCTCGAACCCACCATGACAACGGCCCGATCAATCGAAACGTAGCGATCAATGCGCCGGCACCGCCTTCTTCCCGCGCAGCTTGTTTACCACCGTCACCACCAGCAGCACCAGCGCGCCGACGATCACACCTGCCAGCGCATCGATCACGGTCGGCGTGATCGCGCCCAGCACGTTGCCGATGCCCGGCACCGTGGCCATGCGTTCGGCCGATTCCAGCGCGAAGTGGTGCAGCGGTTCCCAGTTGTGGCCGATGATGCCGCCGCCGACCATGAACATGGCGGCGGTGCCGACGATGGTCAGCAGTTTCATCAGGCGTGGCGCAGTGGCCAGCAGCAGGCGGCCCAGGCTGCGCGCGAAGCCGCTCGTCTTCTTGCTCAGGTACAGGCCGGCGTCGTCGATCTTGACGATGCCTGCCACCAGGCCGTACACGCCGATCGTCATCACCAGCGAAATAATGATCAGCACCGACAGTTGCTGGAGGAAAGGCATCTTCGATACTTCGCCCAGCGAAATCACGATGATCTCGGCCGAGAGGATGAAGTCGGTGCGGATCGCGCCCTTGATCTTGTCCTTCTCCACTGCGCACAGGTCGACATTCGGAGAGGCCAGGGCGGTGGCCAGGCGTTCCTCGTTGGCCGCGTCTTCCTCGGGGCTGTGCAGGAATTTGTGGGCCAGCTTCTCGAAGCCTTCGAAGCAAAGAAAGGCGCCGCCGATCATCAGGAGCGGAATGATGGCCCAGGGCGCGAACGCGGAGATCAGCAGCGCGGCCGGCACCAGGATCGCCTTGTTCAGCAGCGAACCCTTGGCCACCGCCCACACCACCGGCAGTTCGCGCTCGGCGTGCACGCCGCTCACCTGCTGGGCATTCAGGGCCAGGTCGTCGCCCAGCACGCCAGCGGTTTTCTTCGCCGCCACCTTGCTCATCAGCGTCACATCGTCCAGCACGCTGGCGATATCGTCTAGTAATGCCAGCAAACTGCCTGCAGCCATGAACCTACTCCCAAGATGTCAATATGGCAGCATCTTAACCGAGCGCAGGTCGCGCGGGCACACGGTTCAGCGCGTTTTTCTTGCATTTCAGGCCCGGAAAACTGCAACTCGTCGCTTTCGCCGGTATTTCGTGCGGCGCATACGTATAGTCCATCGTCAAAGCTGCGCCACGGCAGCTTCGCCCAGACGAAGGAGACCTCGATGAACCCGACCATGACCCAAACCGCATCCCAGTCCGTACCGCAATCCGTCCACCAGGCCGCCGCGCCGGTACGCCGCACCCGTCCGCCGAAACGCAAGACCCGCATCACCATCTATCTCGACGACGAGGTGCTGAATGCCTTCCGCAACCTCTCGGAAAGTTCGGGCACCGGTTACCAGACGCTGATCAACGCGGCGCTGCGCACTCGCCTGGCAAATGCCAAGCCGGAAGCCGGACTCCTCTGATTTCGCAGAACGCCCGTATTTCCAGCCACGCCGGGAAACGCGGCCGTCGCGCACGGCCGTGCGAAAGATTACAGCTGAGAATTTTTTATGCTAATCTTTCCGCTCTTTCAACCCCGGAGGCACCATGAAAAAAGGCGAACTGGTCGCTGAATTTGCCAAGCGTACCGAAATGTCCGGTACCGCGGCCAACAGCGCGGTCAACACCATCCTCGAGATCATCACCGAACGTCTGAAAAAAGGCGACACCGTCGGTATCACCGGCTTCGGCACCTTCTCGGTGACCAAGCGCGCAGCCCGCAAAGGCCGCAACCCGGCAACCGGCGAAGTCATCAAGATCGCCGCGTCGAAAACCCCGCGTTTCGCTGCCGGTGCGACCCTGAAGGCCGCCGTCAACCCGCGCAAGAAGTAATCCCGTCTTTCCCACGGCCCGGCGCGGCGGCCCACGCCCACGCGCCTGCCGTGCCAGTATGTCGTTTCTCCTCATTCCTCCTTCAAGTTCCCCATGTCTTTCGCCACCTGGATCGCCTTCGTCATCGCCGGCACCGTCATCGCCATTTCGCCGGGATCGGGCGCCGTGCTGTCGATGTCGCATGGGCTGGCCTATGGCGTGAAAAAAGCCAGCGCCACCGTGCTCGGCCTGCAGCTGGGCCTGATCCTGGTGCTGGCCATTGCCGGCGCTGGCGTCGGCTCGCTGCTGCTGGCCTCCGAAACTGCCTTTACTGTGGTGAAAGTGATCGGCGCGCTCTACCTGATCTACCTCGGCATCTCGCAGTGGCGCTCGAAGGACGCGTCCGGCCCCACGGCCAGCGCCGCCGGCCTGGCCGCCCACCCGCCCTTCGGCAAGCGCGTGCTGACCGGTTTCCTGACGAATGCCACCAATCCGAAGGGCATCATCTTCATGGTCGCGGTGCTGCCGCAGTTCATTTCCAAGGATGCGCCGCTGCTGCCGCAGTTGCTGATCCTGGGCGTGACCATGGTCGTCATCGACAGCACGGTCATGCACGGCTATGCCTTTCTGGCGTCGTCGATGCAGCGCCTGTTCCGCGATGCGCGCGCGATGCGTATCCAGAACCGCTTCTTTGGCGCCGTGCTCGTTGTCGTCGGTTCGATGCTGTTCTTCGTCAAGCGCGCTGGCGCACACTGAGTTTTTCGGGCCCCGACGGAGCGTGTGCATGTTTCGCTCATGCACAAGTTGAAACCGTCTGTAACCCGTGTTGTCCACGGATCTCCTCGTGCGTTGTAATCAGGTAGACGCTCTCCGTCCCCACCCCCTGGAGCCTTCGATGAAACCTCGCTTTCTGATGAAAACCGCAGCGCTCCTGGCGCTGGCAGTCTCCTCCACGCTGGCGCTGGCCGACGATCCGCCGGCCCAGGTCGGGCGCATCGCGCTGACCCAGGGCCAGGTCAGCATCAGCGCCGGGCAAGGGGACGCCGCCAGCACCGCCCTGGTCAACTGGCCTGTCACTTCCAGCAACACTGTCACCACGGCGCCGGGTGCGCGCACCGAGCTGCGCGTGGGTTCGAGCGCGATCCGTCTCGACGGCGACTCCAGCCTTGACGTGATCCAGCTCGACGACGACAACCTGCGCCTGCGCCTGCACTACGGCAGCGTCAACGTCCGCATCGTCAATCCCGAGGTGCTGGGCGGCTTCGAGCTGTCCACGCCCCAGGGCCGGGTGCTGATGCAGGAAGCGGGCCGCCTGCGCGTGGACGCCGAGCTGGCCGCCGACACCAGCAGCATCAACGTCTTCGACGGCGTGGCGGTCGTCGAAGGCGGCGGCGAGCGTCTGACCGTGCGCGCCGGACGCCGCGCCGACATCGCCGGGCCGGATCTGCGCACCGCCCAGGCCGTGCGTGATGCCTTCGACGACTGGGCGCTGGAGCGCGACCGCCAGGCCGATTCGGCGCTTGCCACCCGCTACATCCCGCGCGAAATGACCGGCTACGAAGACCTCGACCGCTACGGCAGCTGGAGCAGCGACAGCGAATACGGCAACCTCTGGATGCCTTCGGTGGCGTCGACCTGGGTGCCCTACCGCGACGGACGCTGGACCTGGATCGCCCCATGGGGCTGGACCTGGGTCGACAACGCGCCCTGGGGCTATGCGCCCTTCCACTACGGCCGCTGGGTGCAGGTGAACCGGCGCTGGGCCTGGGCGCCCGGCCACCACGAGCGCCGCCCGGTGTGGGCGCCGGCCCTCGTCGGCTGGGTTGGCGGCGCCGGCTGGAACCTGAATTTCAATTCGCGTCCCTCGGCCGGCCAAGGCTGGTATCCGCTGGCGCCGCACGAGCGCTTCGTGCCCGGCTACCGCCTGTCGGACGACCACTTGCGGCGCCTGGCCTGGCAGGCCGCGCGCGGGCGCGACGGCAAGCATGATGGCAAACATGACGGCAAAAAGCGCGACTACCGGCGCGAGGGCCTGACCGTGGTGCCGCAGGACCGCTTCAACGGGCGCCGCGAAGTGGTGGTGCCGCGCGAGCCGCGCGCCACGCCGCCGGCCAACTGGGCGCGCGCGCCGGTGGCACTGCCGCCGACGCCGCCGGTGAAGTTCGGCAGCATCGGCCAGGGCGCGAATGTACGCGATGCGGCGCGCGCCGTCGCCGAGGATGCCGCCCGAGCCGCCGGCCGCAATGACGGACGTGGCGAACTGCGCGCTAATGAGCGCCGCGACTGGAACCGCGATGGACGTCCCGATGGTCGTGCGGACGCACGTCCGGATGGGCGTCCCGACTATGCGGGGCGCGGCAACCAGCCGATTGCCGTCCCGAGCAGCCCGGCAGTGCCGACGGCGCCCGCCGCGAGTCCCCTGCCGGCGCCGCCCCAGGCGGCCGTGATCGGCAGCAGCGTGCCGGTGATCGTCGGTGGCGGCCGCGAGCGCGACCGCGACGACCGTATGCGCCAGGAACCCCGCAGCCAGTTCGAGGACGGGCGCCGCAACCGCTTCCAGCAGCGCGCCGGCAGCGAGGCCCAGGTCCCGCGTTCGGCCGTGCCGGTGCTCAGTGGCCAGCCGGCGTCGGTGATGAGCACCCAGCCGGCGCCCGAGCGCAACTGGTCGCGTGACATGCAACGCGATGCGCAAAGAGATGCGCAGCGCGAGGCACAGCGAGAAGCGCAGCGAGAGGCGCCACGCGAGGCCCACAGGGAGTCGCCGCGCTTCGGCAGCGCCGGCGCCATGGAGGCGGCTGCCGCCGCCGCGGCGGCGCGTGCCCAGCAACAGGCGCGTCCGGTGCCGACCGCCATCTCCGCGCCGCCACCGCGCGCCATGCCTTCGCCTCCGCCAGCCCCGGCCCCGGCCATCGCGGCGCCTGCGCCATCCCCGGCGCCGTCAGCAGCCCCGGAGCGCCGCCCCGCACCCGCGGTCCAGCCGAGGAATGCCGACGATGGCGGTGGCCGCCGCGGTCCCGCACGCCAGATGGAGCGCTGAACACCATCCGGGCCGGCCTGCGTGCCGGCCTTTTTTCACCACGCCAGGGTCAATCGCAGCCCGGACGATACGCCGGCTGCGCGCTTTGGCTACAATGTGCTTTTGCACAGGAATGAAACAATGGACCCGAAAGATTCCCTCATCGAATACCCGAGCGATTTCCCGATCAAGGTACTGGGCCCGACGCACGACGCCTTTGCCGCCACCATCGTGGAAGTGGTCACCGGTTTCGACCCGACCTTCCACCATGGCCGCATGGAAGTGCGTCCTTCCGGCAAGGGCAACTACACCGGCCTGACCTGCACCGTGCGCGCCACCAGCCGCGAGCAGCTCGACGACATTTATCGCACCCTGTCGTCGCACCCGATGGTCAAGATCGTTCTGTAACGCAATACCCAGCCTGGCCCCGGCACTGCCGGGGGCGCTGGCTTATAATATCGGGGCTGTCACCATCCCTGACCAGACTCCCATGCACCCGACCCGTCCCGCCAGCCCGCTGATCCGCGAGCTCGGCCGCGCCGACTACGAACCGACCTTTGCCGCCATGCGCGCGTTCACCGATGCGCGTACCCCCGACACGCCCGACGAACTCTGGATCGTCGAGCACCCGCCCGTGTTCACCCTGGGCCTGGGCGCGGACCGCGGGCACTTGCTGAATGGACCGGGCGTGCCGGCGCACGACATCCCCGTGGTCCAGACCGACCGCGGCGGCGAAGTGACTTACCACGGCCCCGGCCAGGTGGTGATCTACCTGCTGATGGACCTGCGCCGCAACAAGCCGGGCGGTAAATTGTATGCCCGGCAATTTGTGGCAAAAATCGAACAGGCGGTCATCGAGGTGCTGGCGGCGTATAATCTCGGGGGCGAACGCGTGGCCGGCGCGCCCGGCATCTATATCGCCGAAGGCCCGCGCCGCGGCGCGAAGATCGCCGCCCTCGGCCTGAAAGTGCGCGGCAACGGCTGCACCTACCACGGCGTCTCGCTGAACGTGGCGATGGACCTGGCGCCGTTCTCGTGGATCAACCCCTGCGGCTACTCGGGCCTGGCCACCGTCGACATGCGCACCATGGGCGTCGAGGCGCCCCTCGCCGACGTGCAGCAAGCCCTGGCGCGCGAACTGGTACGCCAGCTGGCTGCCGATCCTGCCGAACCGAACAATTCAATGGAGCCCCTGCGGGCATGAGCGACATGACTACCGAAACCGATACCGTCCTGAATCCCGCCAACGCTGCCGGCACTGCTGCCTACAACGCCAGCGACAAGCAGAAGGGCGCCAGCAAGACTTCGCGCATTCCGATCAAGATCGTGCCGATCGCCGACGCCGAGCGCTTGAAAAAGCCGGACTGGATCCGCGTCAAGGCGGCTACGGCCTCCTCGCGCTTCTACGAAATCAAGGACATCCTGCGCGCGAACAACCTGGTTACCGTCTGCGAGGAAGCCAGCTGCCCGAACATCGGCGAATGCTTCGGCAAGGGCACGGCCACCTTCATGATCATGGGCGACAAGTGCACGCGCCGTTGCCCGTTCTGCGACGTCGGCCACGGCCGCCCTGACCCGCTGGACGTGAACGAGCCGGGCAACCTGGCCAAGACCATCGCCGACCTGCGCCTGTCGTACGTGGTGATCACCTCGGTCGACCGCGACGACCTGCGCGACGGCGGCGCCGGCCACTTCGTCGAGTGCATCACCAAGACGCGCGCCCTGTCGCCGAACACCAAGATCGAAGTGCTGGTGCCGGACTTCCGCGGCCGCCTGGAAAAGGCGCTGAACATCTTCGCCGACGGCTTGCCGGACGTGATGAACCACAACCTGGAAACCGTGCCGCGCCTGTACAAGGAAGCGCGTCCGGGCGCCGACTACACGCACTCGCTGGTGCTGCTGCGCGATTTTAAAAAGATGTACCCGAACGCGGTCACCAAGTCCGGCATCATGGTCGGCCTGGGCGAAACCGACGAAGAGATCCTGCAAGTGATGCGCGACATGCGCGAGCACGACATCGACATGCTGACCATCGGCCAGTACCTGGCGCCGTCGAACTCGCACCTGCCGGTGCGCCGCTACGTACACCCGGACCAGTTCAAGAAGTTCGAGGAAGCGGCCTACGAAATGGGCTTCGTGCATGCGGCAGTCGGCGCGATGGTGCGCTCGTCGTACCACGCCGACCAGCAGGCGCATAACGCGGGCGTGGCGGCAGCTTGATGGGAATGGTGGGTTCGAAAACCCACCCTACCAGTTGAAATGCATGCACGTAGGGTGGGTTCTCGAACCCACCATGCATTCATAACGAAAAATGGCCTCCTCGGAGGCCATTTTGCATGGTGCAGCCGCGTTTACTTCTGCTTGCGGCGGCGTGCGGCACCCGCACCCAGCAGGCCCAGGCCCAGCAAGGCCAGCGATGCCGGTTCCGGCACTTCGCCCACGGCGGCGATGCCGACGCCGCGTTCCGACTCCAGCGCGCCCTTGCCCAGGCTCAGGATGCCGATGCCGGTGCGGGTGTTGTAGTTCCAGTCGGCGCTGACGTAGCCGTAACTGCCGCTGCGCGTCATGAAGCCGAGGTAGCGGTCGTTGAAGGATGCTTCCCAGCCGCTGGCCGCCCAGCCTTCGTACAGGGCATAGGCCCAGCCGTTCGGGTCGGTGTTTTCGCCGATGCTGCCGTCGCCTATGATGTCGCCCCGGTTGAACAGCTTGAGCGCATTGCCTTCGGTGGTGGCGAAGATGCCGCCGCCGAGCAGCGCCAGGCTCAGGTCGTCGCTCGAGCAGTCCGGGTCGAGGTCGATCCCGCCGCCGTTGGGGAACAGGCTAACGGTCTCAACCGCACCGCAGTCGCCGTAGTCGGCTTGGGCACGGCCCTGCATGATGGTGGTGTCGACCGTGAAGGTCACCGGCGCAGCGCTTGCAGCGACGCTGGCCAGCGCAAGAACAGAAGCCAGAAGCGATTTTTTCAACATGACAGATATCCCTAGTGAGTTGTTGTATCTATCGGCTGAGCAATGTTTGTGCCAGTTAAAGAAAACTTAGCGAAAACAAATACTTAAAATTTCTAACCAGAAGTCGTCATCCATAGGTGTAAAGTTTGGAGACAATCCTTGTTGTCAGTTCCCCACACACCGCTTCACTTCAGCTTTGCCGGCCCCTTGAACGCGCCCTGGATCTCGCCTTCCGCTTGCTGCACCCGCTCGATCTCCTGCACGTCGGCGCCGCCTGGCCGGGTCGGCACGATGCGCGGCGTGATCAGGACGATGGTTTCGGTCGAGGTGCCCGAGTGTTCGTTGTTCGAGAACAGCTTGCCGACCACGGGCACGTCGCCCAGCAGCGGCACGCCGATGCGGCGCTGGCCCGAGGTGGCCTTGATCAGGCCGCCGATCAGGATGGCTTGCCCGTTATCGGCCACCA
>Ga0265780_10001799_pt1 | contig 29688 bp, 26 predicted proteins | sample P1T30metagenome_FD_192432 | JGI IMG/M metagenome (GOLD analysis project Ga0265780, IMG submission 192432) | Plant litter microbial communities from East Loma Ridge, Irvine, California - P1 T30 | ecosystem: Environmental > Terrestrial > Plant litter > Unclassified | place: USA: California... | reverse complement strand
CATCACGGCGATCTGGACCTCGGGGGATCCGGTGTCGCCGGGGTGGGTCGCGTATTCTTCGATGATCCGGGTCTTGACGTCAGGTGCGAGTGCCATTCAGGATCCCCTTTCTGCTTCGTTGCGCGGTGCCCGTCACAGGATGTGCGAGCTCTCTTGTTCCGCGGCCGTTCAGACGGCAACCTGGCGAGCTTACCAGACGGGCGACGGGCGAGGTGAGCGGCGGTCACGACGCGACCGCCGCCTCCTCGGCAGGACGAGGCCGACGAACGCGGCGCCGATGAAGGCGCCCAGAGTGTTCATCACGATGTCCTGCGGGTCGGAGAAGCGCGTGGCCGACAGCGCGGTCGCCTGGTAGGCCTCGATGGCGCAGGTGGCGGCGAAGCCGACGACCACGCCGACCCACCAGAAGCGCCGCGGCAGCAAGAGCGCGGGGAACATGCCCATGGGCACGAACATGGCGACGTTCGCCGCCGCCTCGACCCGGGCGAAGGTGATCCAGCTGGTCTCGTCGTGGCGCCCGAAGAAGGCCAGGGCGCGGTAGAGCAGGTCGCTGGTGCCCGGCCCGTAGACGCTGGGACGGAGGGTCATCCAGGCGACGCCGGCGAGGTACACGAGGCTGAAGAGGAGGAGGACGGCGCGACGCATGCCTCCATGGTGGGGCACGCCTCCTCGCAGGACGCTGCGGGACGCCGAGGACCATCCTCGAGGAGGAGCGGCTCGAGCCTGGGGAGGGAGGGCGAGGAGGCGCCTCCTAGGCTGGCGGGATGGACGAGACCACCGCCTCCCTGGCCGCGCTCTGGGCCAGGGTCGTGCAGCGCGCCGATCCCCTGCCCCTGTCGTGGATGCTGCTCGCCGTCGCGGCCGGGGCGGCGCTCGTGCTGCTGCCGGGCACGTGGCACACGGTGCGGCACGCGGTCACCGTCGTGCACGAGGGCGGGCACGGGCTCGCCGCGGTCGTGACCGGGCGCCGCCTCACGGGGATCCGCCTGCACTCCGACACCTCGGGCCTGACCGTGTCGCGCGGGCCGAGGTCGGGGCCCGGCATGGTGCTCACCCTGCTCGCCGGCTACACGGCGCCCGCGCTCGCCTCGCTCGGAGCGGCCTGGCTTCTCGGCGCGGGCTTCGCCGCCGGGCTGCTCTGGGCGCTCCTGCTGCTGCTCGCGCTCATGCTCGTGCAGATCCGCAACTGGTTCGGCCTGTGGGTCGTGCTCGTCGGCGGGGCCGTCGTCGCGGGGGTCACCTGGCTGGCGCCCGTCGCCTGGCAGCAGGTGTTCGGGCTGGTGCTCGTCAGCGTGCTCGGGCTCGGAGCCCTCCGTGCCTCCGTCGAGCTCCAGTCGAGCCGGCGACGCGCCGCCCGGCACGGGGCCAGGACCGAGTCGGACGCCGACCAGCTCGCGGGGCTGACGCACGTGCCCGGCATCGTCTGGGTCGGGGTGTTCGTCGGGGTGGCCGCGGCGTGCCTGGTGGGGGCGTCGCTGCTGCTGTTCCCGGGGTGGCTCGCGCCGTAGCGCCGTAGCGCCGTCGCACGGCAGCCGTCGAGCCCCCGGCGACTCGGCGCGTGGCACCGGCCCGACCTAGGCGGGGGCGGTGCCGAGGGCGTGGACGGGGATGCGCGACGCGAGGCGCTCGCGGCCGGGCAGGCCCTCGAGCTCGAGCAGCACGGCGATGCCGACCACCTCGTAGCCCGCCCGCTCGAGCAGGGTGACCGTGGCCCCGGCCGTGCCGCCCGTGGCGAGCACGTCGTCGACGACGAGCACGCGCGTGCCCGGGGGCAGCTGGCTCGGCCGCAGCTCGAGGGTGGCCTCGCCGTACTCGAGGGCGTAGCTCTCGCTGAGGACCTCGCCGGGCAGCTTGCCCGCCTTGCGCACCGTGAGGACGCCCACGCCCTGCTCGATCGCGATGCCGCCCGCGAGCGCGAACCCGCGCGCCTCGATGCCGGCGACGGCCGCGAACGACCCGTCGAAGGGCTCGGAGAGGGCGGCGGTCACGGTCGCGAAGGCGTCGGCGTCGGAGAACAGCGGGGTCACGTCGCGGAAGAGGATCCCGGGCACCGGGAAGTCGGGGACGACGGCGATCATGCTGTCGACGAGGGCGGAGGCGTCGGAGGCGGTCATCCGGTCGACGCTACCGGCTCCCGGGGGTCGACCCGCGCCTCCTGCGGGACGGCTCGCCGGGCGCGTGACGATCGTGTGACGGTCCGGCCGCGATGTCGGGGGCCGGTGCCAGAGTTCGTCCATGAGCCGCTTCATCGTCCCCCCGTACCTGCTCGCCCACCTGGCCGAGGCCGGTGCCGACCGGTTCGCCCGGGCGCCCGAGGCGGCCCGTCGGGGGCTGACGCAGATCGCCGAGGTGCGCGCCGCGCGGAGCGCCGCGCCGCCGGTGCGACGAGGCGCGGTCGCCCGCGGTCTCGAGCTCGAGCGCACGATCTCGGACGCCCGGGGCACCGAGCAGCTGCCGGGCGTGCGGGTCCGCGGCGAGGGCGAGCCCGCGGGCGACGACGTCGCCGTCACCGAGGCGTACGACGCGCTCGGCGCCACGCACGCCCTGTTCCGCGAGGTCTACGGCCGGTCGAGCATCGACGGGGCCGGCCTGCCGCTCGACGCGACCGTGCACTACGGCCACGACTACGACAACGCCTTCTGGAACGGCGAGCGGATGGTCTTCGGCGACGGCGACGGCGAGGTGTTCCGCCGCTTCACGGCCTCGGTCAGCGTCATCGGCCACGAGCTGGCCCACGGCGTCACGCAGTACACCGCGAACCTCGAGTACCAAGGGCAGTCCGGGGCCCTCAACGAGTCCGTGAGCGACGTCTTCGGCGCGCTCGTCGAGCAGCACCTGTTCGACCAGACCGCCGACCGGGCCACCTGGCTGATCGGCGAGGGGCTGTTCACCGAGGCGGTGCAGGGCCGGGCGCTCCGGTCGATGTCCGCCCCGGGCACCGCCTACGACGACGACGTGCTCGGAAAGGACCCCCAGCCCGCGCACCTCGACGACTACGTCGAGACGACGGACGACGCCGGGGGCGTGCACCTCAACTCGGGCATCCCGAACCGGGCGTTCTTCCTCGTCGCCGACGCCCTCGGCGGGCGCGCGTGGGAGCGCGCCGGACAGGTCTGGTACGACGCGCTCGTGGGCGGCGACGTGGCGACCACCGCCTCCTTCGCCGACTTCGCGCGCGCGACCGTCAGCGCGGCGACCGCCCGCTCCGGGGCCGGCTCCGACGAGGCGCGGGCCACCGTCGCGGGCTGGCGCGGCGTGGGCGTCGAGCCGGCCGCCTGACCCCTCCGGGTCGCGGAGTAGCATCGCGGCCATGATCGTGACCGTCCAGAGGTCCGGCGGCTTCGCCGGGCTCACCCGCACCTGGCAGGTCGACGTCGACGCCGAGCCCGACACGGAGTCGTGGCTCGTGCTGCTCGAGCTCGTGCCGTGGTCCGAGGCGCCCGCGCCGACGCAGCCCGTGCAGCCCGACCGCTTCGTCTGGGTCATCTCGGCCGGGACGACACCCGCCAAGAAGGCGAAGCTGCCCGAGCAGCAGCTGACCGGGCCGTGGCGCGAGCTCGTCGACCGCGTGCGCGAGACGAGCGACGCCGAGCTGGTCGCCGAGGCGGGACGGGATCCCGCTGCAGGCGACGGTGCAGGCATCGGCGACGGCGCAGGCCGTGCCGGCGAGCACGACGGCGCCCCCGGCGGCCACCGCCCCGCCACGACGCACCGGAGCTGACCCGGTGCCCTCCCGAGACGTCGTCTTCGCGTCGGTCGCCGCGCTCGTCGTCGTCGGTGGCGCCGTGGTCGTCGGCGTCGTCGGGTCCGCACAGCCGTCCCGCGTCGTCGGGGCCGAGACCGCTCCCCCGTGGCCGGTGCCCGCCGTCGACGACCGGCTCGGCCGCGCCGAGCTCGCGGGGATGGAGAACGTCTGGGGCGAGGACCTCGCGATGCACGTCCACGCCCACCTCTCGATCACCGTCGACGGCGAGGCGGTGACGATCCCCGGCGACATCGGGCACGACGCCGCGACGAAGCTCGCGGCCCCGCTGCACACGCACGACACATCGGGCATCGTCCACGTCGAGTCGCCCCGCCGGGAGTCGTTCGTGCTGGGGCAGCTCTTCACCGAGTGGGACGTGCACCTCGACGGCGCGAGCATCGGCTCGCTCGGGCCGGACGACGGGCTCGAGCTCACGGTCTTCGTGGACGGGAGCCTGCGGACGGGCGACCCTGCCGGCATCCGGCTGAGCGACTTCGAGGACGTCGCGCTGGTGCTCGCGCCCCGGGGCGAGGCCGTCACCGCGCCTCCGGCGTTCGACTGGCCGCCCGACTACCGCTGAGCCGCGCCCGCCGCGGCCCGGTCGGCTGGGCGGCCGTCCGCGGAGTCACGATGCGAGAACGACGAACCGACGCGGGGATCGCGTCGGTTCGTCGCTCTGGCGGAGGTCGCGCGGGAGAGCGGGCGCGCGGCCCGGCGGGCCCCGCCCGCCGCGGCGCTAGCCGACGACCGTGAGGCGCTGCGTCGGCCGCGTCATCGCGACGTAGAGGCTCGCCGCACCCCGCGCCGCCCCCGTGCGGACGCCCTCGGGGTCGACGAGCACGACACTGTCGAACTCGAGGCCCTTCGACGTCGCCGGGCTGAGCACCGAGATCGGCCGCGTGAGCGACGCCGTCCCCGGCGCCACCTGCCCGGGGAACAGCGGGTCGAGACCGGCGACGAGGTCGTCCACGAGGTGCTGGGGGGTGATGACGGCGAGGGTGCCCTCGGCGTCGACCCCGCGGTCGGAGGCGACCGCCTCGACGGCCGCGGCGACGAGGGCGTCGCGACCCGCGCCTCCTCGGCCGTCGCCCGACCCGGCCAGGGCGGGCACCGCGATCTCGCGGACCGGCCACTCGCTCGACCGGACCGACCGGCTCGGCGTGATGGTCAGCCCGTTCTCGACGGCCAGGCGCTCGGCGTGCTCGACGATCTGGCTGGGCGTGCGGTAGTTGACCGTGAGCTCTTCGAGGCGCCAGGGCGCCGTCGTGCCCGCGACGCTCGAGCCGCGACGTCGTCCGAGCAGCCCCTGCAACGCGCGGTCCCACGAGGAGGCGGCGGCCGGGCTGGACGCCTGGGCGATGTCGCCGACGACGGTGAACGAGCGCAGCGGGCACCGGCGCGACAGCAGGCGCCACTGCATGGGCGAGAGCTCCTGCGCCTCGTCGACGACGACGTGCCCGAACGCCCAGGTGCGGTCGCCCGCGGCCCGCTCGGCGGTCGTCATCGACGCGGCGCGCTCGGCGAACCCGCCGGCGATCTGCTCGGCCGAGACCATGCCCTCGACGCCCATGTTCTCGATGGCGCGCTCGGCGTTCTCGATGTCGCGCTTGCGCTGCTGCTTGCGGGCGAGCTTGTCGGGGTCGACCCCGGCCTGGAACTCGCCGAGCAGCTCGGCGGCCTCGTCGAGCAGGGGCACGTCGGAGATCGTGAACTGCGAGCCGCGGGGGCGCTGCAGGAGGGCGCGCTGCTCGGGCGTCCACCGCGGGGTGAGCGAGGCGAGCCAGTTCGGCCGCGCGAAGAGGTCCTCGACGAGCTTCTCGGCCGAGAGCGGCATCCACGCCGTGTTGAGCAGCACCCGGACGTCGTGCGACTGCCGGATGTCCTCGCGGAGGACGGCCTCGTCGGACTCGTCGACCGTCGTGCCGTGCTCGCGCATCTGCGAGACGAGGAGGCGCGTGAGAGCCGAGAGGGCAGCCTTGTTGAACGTGACCCGGCCGAGGTTGTGCTGCTTGCCCCTCTCTTGGGCACGGCGCATCGCCTCGCCGACCAGGTCGGGCTGCACGACCAGCCGCTCGCCGTTGACGTCGATCGTCGTCGGCGCGGCCGGGCGGACCTGCCGCGAGCGCACCGCGCGCTTGATCAGCTCGGCCATCTCGGCGGAGCCCTTGAGCGCGGCGACGTCGGGGGCGTCGTCGACCTGGGTCTCGAGGTCGGGGTAGAGGCCGCCGAGGCTCGACAGGACGACACCGCTCTCGCCCAGCGACGGCAGCACCTGCTCGATGTAGCGGAGGAACGACCGCGAGGGTCCGACGATGAGCACGCCCGAGCCGCGGAGGCGGTCGCGGTGCGAGTAGAGCAGGTAGGCGGCCCGGTGCAGCGCGACCGCGGTCTTGCCCGTGCCGGGCCCGCCCTGCACGACGAGCACCCCGTCGAGCTCGGAACGGATGATGGCGTCCTGCTCGGCCTGGATGGTCGCGACGATGTCGGTCATGCGACCGGTGCGCTGGGCGGTGAGGGCCGCCATGAGCGCGCCCTCGCCCTGGAGCTGGACGTCGTCGCGGTCGAGGAGGTCGGGGTCGAAGACCTCGTCCTCGAGGCGGGTGACCGTGCGGCCGGAGAGCGTGAGGTGGCGGCGGGCGCGGACGCCCATCGGCGTGGCCGCCGTCGCCTGGTAGAAGGCGCTGGCGCCGGGCACGCGCCAGTCGAGCAGGATCGGGTGGTGGTCGCGGTCGCGCAGGCCGACCCGGCCGATGTAGCGGTGGGCGCTGCCGGTCTCGTCCGGCCGCTCGAGCTCGAGGCGCCCGAACGCGAGGCGCTCGTCGACCGCGCCCAGCTGCGTGATCGTGTCCTCGTAGAGACGGGCGAAGGCGTCGCGCTCGCTGCGGCTCTGGTGGTTGCCGCCGACGGCCTCCCGCCGGGTGCTCTGGAGGCGCACGCGGGCGTCGGCCTTCAGGTCGTCCAGACGTGCGTACAGCGTGGCCACGTAGGCGCGTTCGCGCTCGAGCTCAGATGACACCAGGTTGCTCCACCCCTCGGGAAAAGACGGCACGCCAGTCTACCTGTGCGCCGCGGGGCCCCGGCTCCACGCACGACGACGCCCGCCCCCTCGACGGAGGGGACGGGCGTGTCGGTCGCGGACCGCTCGGGAGCTAGAACTCCTCGTGCGTCTCGGGGTCGCCGTCCCAGAGCCGGCCACGCTCGAGGCCGCTGATGCGGGCGACCTCGTCGTCGGACAGCTCGAAGTCGAAGACGTCGAGGTTCTCGCGCTGGCGGCCGGGGTCGGCCGACTTGGGGACGGGCACGGCGCCGAGCTGCACGTGCCAGCGCAGGACGACCTGCGTGGGGGTCTTGCCGTGCGCACGGGCGATGTCGGTGACCACCGCCTCCTGCAGCAGCTCGCTCTGCTTGGCGAGCGGGCTCCAGCTCTCGGTGACGATGCCCATGCGCTCGTGCACCGCCCGCATGCCCGCCTGCGGGAAGTACGGGTGCAGCTCGATCTGGTTCACCACGGGGACGACGCCGGTCTCGTCGGCGACGCGCTGCAGGTGCGCCTCGGTGAAGTTCGAGACGCCGACGCTGCCGACGAGGCCGTCCTCCTGCAGCGTCACGAACGCGCGGAACGAGTCGACGTACTTGTCGACGCGCGGCAGCGGCCAGTGGATCAGGTACAGGTCGACGAACTCGAGGCCGAGGTTGGTGCGCGTCTCCTCGAAGCTCGCGAGCGTCTCGTCGTAGCCGTGGTGGCGCCCGGGCAGCTTCGACGTGACGACGAGCTCGTCGCGCGGCACGTCGACGCGGCGCACGGCCTCGCCGACCGCGGCCTCGTTGCCGTAGTTGAGGGCGGTGTCGAGGAGGCGGTAGCCGGACTCGATCGCCGTGGCGACCTGGCCCGCGCCCTCGTCGCCGTCCATCCCGTACGTGCCGAGGCCGAGTGCCGGGATGGCCCGGCCGTCGGCGAGGCCGACCGAGGGAGCCGTCATCAGCTCACGCCCAGGAGGTCGATCACGAAGATGAGCGTCTTGCCGGAGAGCGGGTGGCCTCCGCCGGCGGGGCCGTAGGCGAGGTGCGGCGGGACGACGAGCTGACGGCGTCCGCCGACCTTCATCCCGGGGATGCCCTCCTGCCAGCCGCGGACGAGGGCCGCGAGGGGGAAGTTGATGGGCTCGCCGCGGCTCCAGGACGCGTCGAACTCCTCTCCGGAGTCGAACTCGACGCCGAGGTAGTGGACGTTGACGGTCGAGCCGGCGCTCGCCTCGTCGCCGTCGCCGACGGTGATGTCGGTGATCTCGAGCTCGGCGGGAGCAGGAGCGGTGGGGGCGTCGATCTCGGGCTTGGTGCGGGGGTCGTGAGTCATGCGTCCATCCAACCACCGCCTCCTCGGGTCGTCGGGGAAGCGTGCGCATCCCGCATGATGGGACCTTGACCACTCCACCCCGCCGCCCCCTGCTCGTCGACGTCACCCCGCTGCGACAGAGCCCGGCGTTCGCGCGCCTGTTCGTCGGCAACACCGTGAGCGGCATCGGCACGCAGCTCACCCTCGTCGCCGTCGGCCTCGAGGTCTACGACATCACCCGCTCGACCTTCGCCGTGGCCCTCGTGGGCGTCGTGTCGCTCGTGCCGATGATCCTCGCGGGGCTCTGGGGCGGCATGCTCGCCGACGCCTTCGACCGGCGCAAGGTCGCCCTCGTGGCCGCCGTCTTCGCCTGGATGTCGACGGCCGCCATCGCCCTGCACGCCTGGCTGGGCCTGCACGAGGTGGGGCTGCTCTACGTGCTGACCTGCGTCAACGCCGTCGCGGGCACGATGATCGCCACCTCGCGGGCCTCGATCGTGCCGCGGCTGCTGCCCGCGTCGCTGCTGCCGGCCGCGGCCGCGCTCGGCGGGATCGGCACGGGGCTGATGCTCACGGTCGGCCCGGCCCTCGCCGGGGTGCTCGTCGCGAGCATCGGCTTCGCGCCCACCTACACGGTCGACGTCGTCCTGTTCTCGTTCGCGTTCCTCGGCATCGTCACGCTGCCGCCGATCCGGCCGGAGGGGGCCGCCCTGCGGCCGGGGCTCGCGTCCCTCGTCGAGGGCGTGCAGTTCCTGCGGCGGGCGCCCACCGTGCGCACGACGTTCGTCGTCGACGTCATCGCGATGACGTTCGGGCAGCCGCGCGTGCTCTTCCCCGTGGTCGGGGCCGTCGTGATCGGAGGAGGCGCGGTGACGGTCGGCGTCCTCACCGCCTCCTACGCCGTGGGCGCGCTGCTGAGCAGCGTCTTCTCGGGCAGGCTCGGCCACGTGCGGCTCCAGGGCCGGGCCGTCGACCGCGCCATCACCGTCTACGGCGTCTGCATCGCGGCGTTCGGGGTCGTGCTCGCGGTCACGACGCCCCGCGGCGACGGCGGGCTGACCGAGGGCCTCGGCCAGGCCGACCTCGTCGCGCTGGCCGGCGCGGCCGTCGCCCTCGCGGGCGCCGGGGCCGCCGACAACGTCAGCTCGATCTTCCGGTCGACCATCCTGCAGACGGCGACTCCCGACCAGATGCGGGGGCGCCTCCAGGGCATCTTCATCGTCGTCGTCACCGGCGGGCCGCGCGTCGGGGACCTCTTCGTCGGCCTCGTCGCCGCGGCCGGGGTGGTCTGGCCCCCGCTGCTCGGCGGGGCGCTGATCGTCGTGCTCATCGCCGTCGTGGCACGGCTGACGCCGTCGTTCCGGACCTACGACGCGCTGCACCCGACCCCGTAGGGCGGGCTGCCCGCCTGCGCCGGTCCGGTCGCGACGTCGACGGGCGACGGGTCAGGCGCGGCGGGTCACCACCCGGGCGGCGGGAGCGGCCGACCCCAGGGGTCGTGCGAGGGCGGTCCGGCCTGCTGCTGCCAGGCCTGGTGCTGCCAGGCCTGGTGCTGCCAGGCTTGCTGCTGCGGAGCCTGCTGCGGCCAGCCCGCGAACGCGGCGGGCGGCGCCTGGAGCGCGGCCCGGCTCGCGGCGAGCGCGGCGAGCAGGTCGGACTCGTCCCGGCGGGCCCCCTCGTCGTGCCCGCGTCGGCCCTTGACGAGCCGCTGGCGGGTGAACGCCAGGCGCGTGGCGTCGGACACGAACCGCTTCATGGCCGGCCCCGTCCCGTTCGCCGTGGCCCAGCGTCGAGCCCGGCGACGACCTGCTCCGGTCGAGAGCATGGCGACCTCGTCGGCGCTGAACCAGCCGACCGCGGCGTACTCCGCGAGGCGGGCGTGCGTGACGCGGCGCTCGTTGCGGCGGAGGAAGACCACGAGCAGCACCATCGCGACGAAGATCGGCACCTGGACGAGCAGGTAGTAGACGAAGAAGGCGTCGCCGACGACGACGAGCGCGCCGTTCCACAGGGCGTGCAGGGCGGCGGCCGGCACGACTCCGAGTGCGAACCAGCCGATCGCGCCGAGGCGGCCCGTGCGGCGGGCCGCCCAGCCGAGCGCGATGCCCGTGCACGCGGTGTACATGACGTGGGCGAACGGCGACATGAGGGCCCGCACGACGAAGACGAAGACGAGGCCGTCGCTGCCGAGGGCGAGGTCGTCGACGACCTGCAGCGCGAAGTACTGGATGTTCTCGACGAACGCGAAGCCCGCGGCCACGGTCGCCGCGTAGACGACGCCGTCGACCGGCCCGTCGAAGTGGCGGCGGAAGATCCACAGCACGAGCAGGACGCCGAAGCCCTTGGCGACCTCCTCGACGATCGGCGCCTGCACGACCGCGCCGAAGACCTCGGCGCCGCCGCGCGCGCCGATCCCGACGAGTCCCTGCACCGAGCCGACGACGAGGTCGACGATGAGCGCCGTGCCGACCGAGACGGCCGCGCCCCAGAGGAACGCGAAGAGCAGGGCGACGCGGGGCTCCGGCTCCCACCGGTCGACGAGCCAGATGCCGACCATGACGATCGCGAGCGGGACGAAGGCCAGCAGGCTGGCCGCGAGGATGACGGCCGGCGACAGGAAGATCAGGAAGTAGACCACGAGGGCGAGCACGAACACCCCGATGACGGTGAACCCGACGGCGAGAGCGACCCCGCTCGCGACGGGTCGCCGCCGGGGCGCCGGCTGCGCGAAGACCGGCTGGACGGGCCACCAGACGGGCTCGGGCGCCCGGAGGGGCTGCCCCGCCGGCGCGTGCTGCTGTCTGCTGTCGTCCCAGGTCATGCCCCGACGATACGGGCAGCGAGGAGGCGCGGGCCGGGCCTGCAGGACGACGCGCCCGCCGCCTCCTCGCCTGTACCCTCGGGGGATGCCTGCGACGCGGTCCCTCCCCGAGCACCCGTCGCTCACGCGGTACGTCGTGATGAGGGTCTGGCACGACTTCCTGCGGCACCGCACCATCGACGCCGCCGCCTCCCTGACGTTCTTCTCGACGCTCGCCATCCTGCCGACCGCCCTCGCGCTCGTCTCCGGCGTCGCGCTGTTCCAGGACGGCGAGGCCGCCGTCACGGACATCCTCGAGGTCGCGCGCTTCGTGCTCACCCCGGACGCGATCGACACCCTCCGTCGACCGCTCGAGCAGATGCTCAGCCTCTCGAACCCGGGCGTCGCCTTCGGCATCGGCCTGTGGCTGACCCTCTGGTCGCTGTCGTCGTACACGACCGCCTTCGGCCGGGCGATGAACACGGCCTACGAAGTCGAGGAGGGCCGGCGCATCTGGAAGTTCCGCGGCCACATGATGATCGTCACCCTCGTGCTCATGGTCTCGTTCGCGGTGATCGCGGCGCTGCTGATCGTGACCCCGACGCTCTTCGTCGGCATCGGCGAGGCGGCCGGCTTCGGCGAGCCCTGGTTCACGCTGTACGACGTGCTGAAGTGGCCGGTCATCGCGGCGCTCGCCGTCTTCGCCGTCGCGATGCTCTACTACTTCACGCCCAACGTGCGGCCGCCGCGGCTGCGCTGGGTCTCGTACGGCGCCATGTTCGCGCTGGTCATCTGGGCCGTCTGCACCCTCGGCTTCGCCCTCTACGTGTCGACGGTCTCGAACTACGACCGCTTCTACGGCTGGCTCGGCGGCGTCGTGGTCGTGCTGCTGTACTCGTACATCAGCAACTTCGTGCTCGTCATCGGCGGCGAGCTCGACAGCGAGGTGCTGCGGATGCGGCAGCTGCGACGCGGCGTCGCGGCCGAGGAGGTCATCCCCCTGCCGATGCGCGACACGGCGCGCAACCACATCCTCGCCCGCAACAGCGCGTGGGACGTCCGCGTGGGCCGGGCCCTGCGCGAGCGGGCCCTGCGCGAGAACGGCGGCGTGCTCGACGCCGACGAGCTGCGCCACCTGCACGTCCGCGGCGAGCGCCTGACGGTCTCCGACGCCGACCGCGAGCACTCGGCCGGTCTCGAGCTCGACCTGGACGGCGACGGGAACCGCGAGCCCGAGCGAACGCCCGAGGTCGACGCCGCCCGCTCCCCCGAGCCGTCCACGCCCTAGCCCCGGCCCGGGCCGCACCGCGGAGTGGACAATGCACCCCGTCGTTCCGGGGTGCATCGTCCACTCCGCGGTGCTCCGAGCCCGAGGAGGTGGGGCGCAGTCCTGACCGGCACCGCGCCTCCTCGAGGTCGGAGGTCAGCCAGCCGTCTCGTCCCCCGGGTTGCGCACGCCGGTCGCGTTCGCGGCGCGGGCCACCGCCGCCGCGGGGTCGTCGACGTCGATGACCGGGATGGCGCTCGTGACGGCCTCGAGGCCGGAGAGGCGAGCCGGCGACAGCACCTTCTGCACCTGCGCCTCGCTCATCAGGCCGGCCGCGACCACGAGCCGGGCGATCGGCGCGTTCGTGGTCAGGGCCGTGTGGGCGATCGCGGCGGCGGCGGCGTAGCCGATGTAGGGCGTCAGCGCGGTGACGCTGCCCACGTTCGTCTCGACCTGCTGCGTGAGGCGGGCGCGGTTGGCCTCGATGCCGTCGACGCAGTTCACGCGCAGGGTGCGGCAGGCGTACGTCATCCACTGGAGGCTCTGCATCACCGAGTGCGTGATGACCGGCTCGAAGGCGTTGAGCTGCAGCTGCCCGGCCTCGGCCGCCATCGTGACGGTGACGTCGGCGCCCGCGACGGAGAACGCGACCTGGTTGACGACCTCGGGGATCACCGGGTTGACCTTGCCCGGCATGATCGACGAGCCCGCCTGGCGCGGCGGCAGGGTGATCTCGCCGATGCCGGCCTGCGGCCCCGACGACAGCAGGCGCAGGTCGTTGCAGATCTTCGACAGCTTGATGGCACTGCGCTTCAGGGCCCCGCTCAGGGTCATGAACACGCCCGTGTCGCTCGTCGCCTCGATCAGGTCGGGAGCGGTGACGAGGTCCATGCCCGACAGCTCGCTGAGGTGGCGGCGCACGGCGTCGGCGTACTGGGGGTCGGCGGTGATGCCGGTGCCGATGGCCGTGGCGCCGAGGTTGATCTCGCCGAGCAGCGGCACGACGTCGCGGAGGCGCTGGACGTCCTCGCCGAGGGTGTGCGCGAAGCCCACGAACTCCTGGCCGAGGGTCATCGGCACGGCGTCCTGCAGCTGCGTGCGGCCGACCTTGAGCACGTCGTGGAACTCGGCGCCCTTGGTCGCGAACGCCGTGGCGAGCAGGTCGAGCTCGTCGAGGAGGCGGCGGAGCGTCAGGACCATCGCGATCTTCACCGAGGTCGGGTACGTGTCGTTCGTGCTCTGGCTGCGGTTGACGTCGTCGATCGGGTGCAGGTGCGCGTAGTCGCCCTTGGCGTGGCCCATCAGCTCGAGGGCGCGGTTCGCGATCACCTCGTTGCTGTTCATGTTCGTGCTCGTGCCCGCGCCTCCCTGGATCACCCCGACGGCGAACTCGTCGTGCAGCGCGCCCTCGCGGATCTCGACGCAGGCCCGCTCGATCGCCTCGGCCTTGTGGCGCTCGAGCACGCCGATCTCGAGGTTGGCCCTGGCCGCGGCCTGCTTGACGAGGGCGAGCGCGACGACGAGGTCGGGGTAGACCGAGATGGGCCGCTGGCTGATCGGGAAGTTCTCGAGCGCCCTGGCCGTGTGGATGCCCCAGTAGGCGTCGGCCGGGACCTCGCGGCTGCCGAGGGAGTCGGTCTCGGTGCGCGTGCTCGGCCCTGCCGAACGTCGACCACGGGAGGACCGACGCTCGTCGGGCCGGCCGTCGAGGTCGTCGGTGCCGGCGTCGGGCTGGTGGTCGGTGCGGGAGCTGTCGGTCGTCACGGTGTCGTGCCTCCGTCGTCGTCGTCGTTCGCCGCGTGGCCTCGTGAGCCGCGGCGGTGGGCCGCCCCGAGCCTACCGAGCAGAGGAGGCGGCGGCCGGTCCCGCAGGCGAGGCCGACACGTGTCGGCCAGGCTCGCGGGCCGTGGGAAGCTTCTCGACGCCGCCTGAGTTGCACACCCTGCACCGACGAGTCGCAGCGCGCCCGGGTGCACCCCGACGACGTGCGCCGCGACGACGCGGGCCGAGCCCACCCGACCGCCGCCTCCGGGCCGCCAGCCGAGAAGACGAATGACCACGACGACACACGACGACGCCCGCCCCGACTCCCCCGAGGGCGACCCGTCGCCCGGGGGCTCCTCGTCGCTCACTCCGGCGCAGCGCCGCCGTCTGACGACGACCCCCGACCCCCGCGTCGTCACGGCCGTGCTGGCGTTCTCCGGGCTCGTCGCCGCGCTCATGCAGATGCTCGTCATCCCGATCGTCCCGTCGTTCCCCGAGCTGCTCGACGCCGACCCGGCCGACACCACGTGGATCATCACCGCGACCCTGCTCGCCGGAGCCGTCGTGACCCCGATCGCGGGCCGCCTCGGCGACCTCATGGGCAAGCGCCGCATCGTGCTCGCCCTCGTCGTCGTCATGATCGTCGGATCGATCGTCGCCGCGTCGACCTCGGAGCTGGTCCCCCTGGTCGTCGGCCGTGCCCTGCAGGGCACCGCCCTCGGCATCATCCCGCTGGCCATCAGCATCCTCCGCGACACCCTGCCGCAGGAGCGGCTCGGCGGCGCCGTCGCCCTCGTCAGCGCCACGCTCGGCTTCGGCGGCGCCGTCGGCCTGCCCCTCAGCGCGTGGATCTCGGTGACCTTCGACTGGCACGTGCTCTTCGGGACGGCCGCCCTGCTCGGCGTCGTCGTGTTCGCCCTCGTGGCCTGGCTCGTGCCCGCCAGCACGCTGCGCACCGAGGGCCGGTTCGACCTGCCCGGCGCGATCGGCCTGGCGGTCGGGCTCACCGGCGTGCTGCTCGCCGTGTCGAAGGGCAACGACTGGGGCTGGCTCAGCACCTCGACCCTCGCCTCCGGCCTCGTCGGCCTCGCCGTGCTCGTGCTCTGGGGCTTCTACCAGCTCCGCGTCGCCAGCCCGCTGGTCGACCTGCGCGTGGCCGTGCGTCCCGCCGTGCTGCTCACCAACCTCGCGTCCGTGGCCCTCGGCTTCGCCCTGTTCGGCAGCAACGTGTCGCTGCCGCAGCTGCTCGAGCTGCCCGCGGAGACGGGCGTGGGCCTCGGCCAGACCGTCATGGTCGCGTCGCTCTGCCTCGCGCCCTCCGGCGTGGTCATGATGCTCATGGCTCCCGTCGCGGCCCGTGCGACCGCCCGGTTCGGCGCGCGGCTCTGCCTCGTCGTCGGCGGGTCGATCATCGTCGTGAGCTACGCCGTCGCCGTGGTCGCCTTCGACCAGGTGTGGCAGATCGTGCTCGTCTCGGTCCTCATCGGCTTCGGCATCGGGCTCGCCTACGCCGCCATGCCGACGCTCATCATGCACGCGGTGCCCGCGACCGAGACCGCGGCCGCGAACGGCCTCAACACGCTCATGCGCTCGCTCGGCACGACGAGCGCCTCCGCCGTGATCGGCCTGATGCTCACCGCGAACTCGGTGCCCTTCGGCGACGTCGCGGTGCCGACCGAGGCCGGGTTCCGCCTCACCTTCGTGCTCGGCGGCGCCGTCGCGCTCCTCAGCGTGCTGCTCGCCCTGGCGATCCCGCGGCGCGAGCCCGAGTACGCGGACGCGGCCCTGCCCACCGGCCCCGTCCGCACCCGCTGACCCCTCTCTCGCGTCATTCAGGAAGCTCGGGCCTGAGTCCGCATCGTGCAGGACTGCGGGTTCCTGAACGCTGCACGGCTCAGGAACGCGAAGTGCATGGTTCCTGAGTTGTGCGGCCGTGCCGCTCGTCCCACAGCACGGGTCCGCCCCTCACGCCGCGAGGGTCCGCTCCTCATTCAGGACGGGCGGGCCTGAGTCCGCATCGTGCAGGACTGCGGGTTCCTGAACGGTGCATGGTTCAGGACGCGCGGGGAGTCGAATCCTGAATTGCGCAGCGCTCACGGTTCGTGCGTGTGAGTCAGGACGCGCAGAGAGTCCGATCCTGAGTCGTGCAGAGCTCAGAGTCGGTGCACGGTGACGCCGTCCGGTCAGCGGTGCAGGGCCGGGACGATCAGGTAGATGCCGTAGAGCACGCCGAGGCCGCAGAGCACGAAGCAGGCCCAGCCGCCGATCGTGCGCACCGTGCTGCGGTCCTCGACCGTGAGGAGGCGGAGGCCCACCGAGTAGACGGTCACGAGCGCCGCGGCCGAGAACAGCGAGACCAGGGCGACGGTGACGAAGGCGGACCAGTCGATGCTCATCGGGTGGTCCCCTCGTCGGTGCGGTCGTTCAGATCGGTGCGGTCGTCCAGGTCGGCGCGGCCCGGGCGCTCGGCGCCCGTCGTGACCACGGGCGGGTCGTCCAGGCGCACGAAGGGCGCCTCCACTCCCCCGGCCGGCGTGTCGACGCGGCCCCTCTTCTCGGCGCGGCGGGCCCGGCGGCGCGAGAGCACGCTCGTCGCGGCGACGTCGACCTCCATGGCCGACGACTGGTCGTGGGGGCGGCGCCGCGACAGCAGGAAGATGCCGCCGATCACCGCGACGCCGACGATCGCGTCGACGACGAGCCCGGCCGTGCCCACCGAGGCGATGAAGGCCGCGACGGCGCCGACGGCAGCGCTCGCGGGGAGCGTGATGAACCACGCGGCGACGATCCTGCCGGCCGTGCCCCACTGGATCTTCGCGCCGCGGCGCCCGAGACCCGCGCCGATGATCGACCCGCTGGCGACCTGCGTCGTCGAGAGCGCGAAGCCGAGGTGGCTGGAGGCGAGCACGGTGGCCGTGGTCGACGCCTCGGCGGAGAAGCCCTGGGTCGGCTTGACCTCGGTGAGGCCGCCGCCCATGGTCTGGATGATGCGCCAGCCGCCGGTGTAGGTGCCGAGCGCGATCGCGAAGGCGCAGACGACGACGACCCAGAGGGGCGGCCCGGACCCCGCGCCGAGCGCGCCCGAGGCGATCAGGGTGAGGGTGATGACGCCCATCGTCTTCTGCGCGTCGTTCGTGCCGTGCGCCAGCGCCACGAGCGACGACGTGAAGATCTGGCCGTAGCGGAAGCCGCCGCGCTCGCTCTTGTCGTCCCGGCGGCGCGTGATCGTGTAGGCGAGGCGGGTGGCCGTGTAGCCGACGAGGCCCGCGATGAGCGGCGCCAGCAGCGCCGGCAGCACGACCTTCGAGAGCACGACCGAGAAGTCGACCGAGCTGACGCCCGCACCGACCACGGCCGCGCCGATCAGGCCGCCGAAGAGGGCGTGCGACGAGCTCGAGGGCAGGCCGCGCAGCCAGGTGAACATGTTCCAGACGACGGCGCCGATGAGGCCCGCGAAGATCATCTCCGGCGAGATCTGCACCCCGCCGTCGCCCTCGCGGATGATGCCGCCCGACACCGTCTTCGCCACCTCGGTGCTGAGGAACGCCCCGACGAGGTTGAGCACGGCCGCCACCGTGACCGCGACCTTGGGCTTCATCGCCCCCGTGGCGATCGGGGTCGCCATGGCGTTCGCCGTGTCGTGGAACCCGTTGGTGAAGTCGAAGAAGAGGGCCAGTGCGATGACCAGGACGACGATGAGCGTGAGATCCACCGGGCAACACTCGCACCCCGGTGAACGGCGGTCAACTCGGAGGTGGACGACAGGTGACGAGGAGGTGGACGACAGGCGACCGGGACCGCCTGCGTCAGACGTGCGGCACGAACTCCTGCCACGCGCGACGCCGCTCGCCGCGCGGGTCCTCCTCGATCCGGTCGACGTCGTCGATGACGAGCGTGCGCCGGTGCTCGGGCTCGTAGGGCGGCCAGTCGACGACCGCGCCCGTCCTGACGAACTCGACCCAGCGCGCCCGCATGCGGTCGGCGGTGCGCAGGAACGCCCGCCGGCCGCCGAGCGCGCTCATCGCCCAGCCGAAGGGCGTCCGCATGCGGTCGTAGAGCGCCCAGAGCTCGAGCCCGTGGAACGCGTCGACCCCGGCGACCCGGAGGACGCGCGGCGCCGCGTCGAACCGGTAGAAGCGGACCGGCTGGTACCGGGAATGGCGCTCCGCGACCTTCACCGACGGGAACCAGAAGGCGAAGTCGCCCCCGAAGTCGAGGGCCGCGGGGCGGTCGGGCAGCCCGGGATAGAGCCTCTTGATCGCCTTGCGCGACGGCTTGGCCGTGGCCGCGAAGATCGCCCGGATGCGCGGCTTCGTCGTCGCGAGGATGTCCCGTCGGCCGGTGAAGACCGACCCCTCCCGGTCGTTGGTCCCGATGATCAGCGGCACCGCGTGCGCCCGCCCGGCCTTGAAGGCGTCGAGCGGGCGTTCGGGCAGCACGTCCCCGTCGATCACGGGGCAGAAGCAGATCGTTCCGGGCTCCTCGTCCGGGGTGCGGAGCTGCAGCTCGGCCGCGGCCCGCACGATCGAGGCGACCGGCGCCTCCTCGAGCATCCGGGCCGCGTCGTCGAGCGAGGTCGACTCGAGGTCGTCGTCGTGGACCTGGTGGCTCAGCAGCTCGAGGTACTCGGCCGCCCAGCGCCGGGTGACCGAGGGCAGGCAGACGGCGTTCGTCGGCGAGCTCTGCGCGATCGCCCGGGCGAACAGCCCCCTGGCCGACGGGACGGTCATCAGCGTGGTCACCGCGTTCCCGCCCGAGCTCTCGCCGGACAGCGTCACCGCGTCGGGGTCGCCGCCGAACCGGGCGACGTTGTCGCGCACCCACTCGAGCGCCGCCACCTGGTCGCGCAGCCCCAGGTTCGACTCGACGGGGCGCTCCGGCGTCGACCAGTGCGAGAGGTCGAGCCAGCCGAGCGCGCCGAGGCGGTAGTTGAGGCTGACGTAGACGATCCCCGACTCGCGGACGAGCGTCTCGCCCTGTCTCGGGTACTCGCGCGACGAGCCGACGCTGTAGGCGCCTCCGTGGACGTAGACGAGCACGGGGAGGCGGTCGCCTGGCCGGGACCGGCGGGGCGCCACGACGTTGACGGTGAGGCAGTCCTCGTCGAGGGGCGTACGGCGGTCGACGCCGACGAACTGACCGCGGTCCTGGGGTGCGGCGGGACCGAACCGGGACGCGTCGCGCACGCCCTGCCAGGAGGCGGCGGGAGCGGGAGCCCTGAATCGTCGCGCACCCGTCGGGGACGCCGCGTACGGGATGCCGCGCCAGGACAGCACGCCCCGCTCGCGCACGCCGCGGACGAGGCCGGTCGTCGTCTCGCGCAGCAGCGGGTCGTCGTCGGGGCGGGGGGTCACGACCCGACTCTACGAGGCGGCGGACGGCCGCACCCCACCGGGCCACGTGCCCGACGACCGTCGTTCATCCGGAGTTCTCCGAGCGGCCGCCTGCGAGACTGGAGTCCTGCTGCACCGACTGCATTCGTGCACCGACGGAACGGGGACCCACGCCGCATGGAACTCGCCGAGCTCCTCATCATCCTCTCGGGCTCGCTGCTCGTCACCGGCTTCGCCCGGTGGAAGGGCCTGCCCGCGCCGCTGCTCACCGTCGCCGTCGCGCTCGCCGTGTCGTTCCTGCCCGGAGTCCCCGACATCGAGATCGACAGCGAGGTCATCCTCACCGTCGTCCTGCCGCCGCTGCTCTACTCGGCCTCGCTCGACGTGTCGCTCCTGAACTTCCGTGAGAGCCGTGTGCAGATCCAGCGGCTCGGCATCGGCGCGGTCGTCGTCACCGCCTTCGTCGTGGGCGCCGTGGCCTACGTGCTCATCCCGGACATGACCTGGCCCGCCGCCGTGCTCGTCGGCGCCGTCGTCGCCCCGCCCGACGCCGTCTCGGCCGCCGCGATCGGTCGCAAGCTCGGCCTGCCCCGCAAGGTGATGACCGTGCTGTCGGGCGAGAGCCTCATCAACGACGCGGCGTCGCTCACGCTGGTCAAGGTGTTCCTCGCGATCGTGGGGGGCGCCTCCCTCACCCTCTGGGAGGACCTCGGCGTCTTCGGCCTCGCGATCGGCGTCGGGGTGGCCGTCGGCCTCGTGCTCGGGTTCGTCGCGCACCGGGTGCGGATGCGCATCGACGACCCCGTGATCGAGAACGTCATCGGGTTGCTGCTGCCGTTCGTCGCCTACATCTCGGCCGAGGAGCTCAGTGGGTCCGGCGTGCTCGCCGTCGTGGCGGCAGGCCTCTTCGTCGGCTTCAACTCGCCCCGCACCGGGTACGCGACCCGCCTGCAGGAGCGCCCCTTCTGGGCGGCCGCGGACGTGCTGCTCGAGGGCTTCGTCTTCGCGCTGATCGGTCTCCAGTTGCGCACCGTGGTGCAGGAGGTGGCCGGCAGCGACCGAGGACTCGGCCAGAGCGTCGGGGTCGCCTTCGTCGTCCTCGCGGTGGTCGTGCTCGTGCGGCCGGCCTTCGTCTTCGCCAGCTACTACGCGGCCCGCGTGCTGCGCTACCTGCTGTTGTCGCGCCTCCTGCGGGGCATGCGCCGGGTGCCGGCGCTGCGCCGGGTGCGCTACCACCCGCAGCCCCGCCTCGACTGGCGGCAGCTGACCGTCATCTCGTGGACGGGCATGCGGGGCGTGGTGACGCTCGCGGCCGTCGTGTCGATCCCCGCCGTGACCGACAGCGGGGTGCCCGTGCCGGCGCGCGACACGATGTTCCTCATCGCGTTCGTCGTCACCGTGGGCACGCTGCTGCTGCAGGGGCTCACCCTGCCGAACGTGATCCGCTGGCTGGGCGTGCAGGACTCGAGCCAGCGCGACCGCGACCTCGCCGCCCAGCTGCGGCTCTTCGCGACGAGCACCGCCGAGACCCTCGAGCACGTCGAGGCCCGGCGGGGGGCGTGGTCGGCGCAGTACGGGCCCGAGCTCACCGAGCGCGCGATCCAGGCGGCGACCGCCCGGCTCGTGCGGCAGAACGACGCCCTGCAGCGCGGTGCCGTCGAGGACGCCTCGGACCGCGACGTCACCGGCGCCGAGCGCGACCGACGCCGCGAGGTGCCGCGGGCCGTGAGCCACATCCGGCGCGAGCTGCTCGACAAGCGGCGCGAGGTCGTCCTGCGCGAGCGCGACGCGGGCGCCCTCGACGAGGAGGTGATGCGGCACGTGCTGCTCGGCATCGACGCCGAGGAGCTGGCGATGGACACCAACGCGATGTCGAGCACCCGGTCGTGACCGCCGGGCGCGCGTATCGTGACGGCGAACGAGCAGGAGGAGCCGTGACGTCGACGAAGCCCGAGCCGGGGCGGTTCCGCCGCTGGTACTCGACCCTGCACCCCTCGTTGCAGCTGATCGGCCTGCAGCTCTGGCTGCCGTTGTTCTTCATCGTCGGCTTCTGCCTCTGCTACATCGCGGCGTTCCACGCCCCGCACCCGCACGACGTGCCGATCGCCGTCGTCGGCTCGTCCTCCGAGCTGCAGCAGGCGCTCGACCAGGCCCAGCCGGGCGTCTTCGTCGTCCGCGGCGAGGCGTCCGCCGACGAGGCGCGCGAGGCCGTCCGCAGCGGCCACGCCGCCGTCGCGTGGGACCCGGACGACTCCACCCTCTACAAGGCCAGCGCCCACCAGTACCAGGTGTCGGCGCTCATCCCGGCGATGGTCTCCCCGGTGCTCGAGGCAGGAGGCGCGACGCCGACCGTCGAGGACCTCGCGCCCCTGCCCGCCTACGACGAGTACGGCACGGTGTCGCTGTACCTCATGCTCGCCTGGTGCATCGGCGGCTACATGGTCGCCATGTTCATCGGCCTGATGGGCGCGCCGCTGCGGCACCGCACGCGCGTCTCGGTCATCGTCGTCGGCGCGCTGCTCATCTCGCTCATCACGAACACGCTGGCGGGGCCGGTCATCGGTGCCGTGCAGGGCCACGTCGTCCCGCTCGTCCTGCTCGGCTGGGCCTGGATCACGGCGATCGGCCTCACCGTCAACGGGATCAGCTACTTCGCGGGCCGCTTCGTCGCCCTGCCGGCGATGATCGTCTTCGTCTTCCTGTCGATGCCCGCGTCGGGCGGCGCCTACCCGTCGTGGTTCATGCCCCAGCCCTTCGCGTGGCTCAACGCCGTCGTCGTGGGCAGCGGCATCACCGAGATGCTCAAGCGCGTGCTCTACGACGTGGGTCCCGGCTACGGCCGCGGCCTCACCATGCTCGTCGGCTACGCCGCCGCCGGGATCGTGCTGATGGTCGTCGGCAAGGCCTGGTGGGAGCGCCGCCGCGTCCGCCGCATCGTCACCGGCCGCACGACGATGTTCGCCGACGCGCAGAACGCGAACCGTGAGTTCCTCACGAGGGAGCGCGACGAGGTGCTGGCCCGGCACGGCCTCGTGGCGACCGACACCGGCAGCATCGACCTCGTGCCCGCCGACGAGCGTCGACGGCACGAGACCGGCCAGGGCGACCCGTCGGACGTCGACGGCGACGTGCACGGCGACATGTTCCTCGGCGCGCCCGGCGGGCTCGAGGACACCGACGTCGACACGAGGCCGGTGCGGGTCGTCCCGCGGGGCGACGAGCAGCCGGGACGATAGGGCGAGCAGCGCCTGGGGCGGGCGCACGACGACGGGCCCGTGTGCCGTGCACAAGGGGTCCGCGTCGCGGTCGTCGTCGATCGCCTGGTCAGCGGCTCCCGGCGGCGGCCGCAGCCGCCTCGCGCCGGGCGAGCAGGGCCTGTTCGGCGGCCCTGTCCACGTGCGCGAAACGGACGGCGACGACCGCGAAGCGCGTGAGCACCGCGGCGGTGCCGACCAGGGAGAGCGCGAGTCCCGTGCTCCCCAGCACGGCGCCCACGACGATCGCGGCGACGGCGACGGCCCACCCGAGGGCCACCACCCAGCGCGGAGTCGTCAGGGACATCTCGGTCCACCGACGCGTGCCACCCGTCGTGCGTGTCGCACGGATCGTGACCGCCTGGTGTCCGCTCATGTCGCACTCTCTCCTGGTCGTGTTGATCTGTCACCCGAATGACTCGTCACGATCGACTCTAGGGACGGCGGCCCCGGCGTGCGTCCCCCTCTTGCGGGGGCACCCGAGAGGGGGGAGAACGAGGCAGAGTCCCCTGTTCTGCGGACAGGACGGCCGTCAGGAGGCGGTCCAGGGCCGGTCGGAGACCACCGTCGCGAGGTCGGCCCCGAAGGTGAACTCGTGGCCCACGTGTCCCCCGGCGAGGACGCCGGGCAGCCAACGCCGAGCGTCGTCCCACATGTCGCCCAGGGGCAGCGCGGCGACGTCGTGCCACGCCGGGACGAGCTCGTCGCTCTCGGCAGGCTCCCCCCGCCAGCGCCTCGTGACGAACACCGTCGACCGCTGGCTCCAGGCCTCGCGGTGCGGGAACAGGTAGAGCAGGTCGCCGCGGTGGTCGAGGTCGGCGGCGTCGACCGTCACTCCCGCCTCCTCGGCGATCTCGCGGACGGCGGCGTCGACGGCCGTCTCGCCGGGCTCGAGCTTGCCGCCGAGGCCGACGTGGTAGCCGACGCCGAGTCCCGTCTTCTTCCGCCCGAGCAGCACCTCGGTCGCGCCGTCGCGTTCACGGAGCAGGTACGTGACGCAGACGCGGTAGGGCATGCCGTCCAGGCTAGCGAGGAGGCGCTGCCGTCGAGGAGCCGTCCGGGAGCCGGCGCGTAGGGTCGTCGTCATGCCCGAGACGCCCGACGCCCCTCGTGGCGGCGTGCCGGAGTTCCGCGGTGCCGGCCGCAGCCTCGAGGTGCTGCGGGCGGAGGCCCACGACGAGCTGGCCGCCCTGGTCGAGCTCCGCTGCCGCGCCGGCGAGGACCCGTGGGACGTCGTGCCGTCGCTGCCCACGGTCGACGAGCAGGTGGTCATCGGCCTCCGTGCCGACGCCCGCGGCGTGGACGGCGTCCCCCTCCCCGGCGGGCTCGGCGCCGAGGACGAGCTGCGGTTCCTCCGTGGCGTGGCCCTGTGGCACCCCGAGCTGTCGCGGGCCGTCTGGTCGCTGATGGGGCGCGTCGACGCGGCGTCGCGGCGAGAGTCCGCCGACGGGGGTCGCGGCTAGCGTGGCCGCATGATCTGGAGCGACGTCCTCACCGTGACCCTCGGCGCGTTCCTCGGCGCCGGGGCCGCCTTCGCCTCGAACCTGCTCGTGCGCCTCCTCGAGTCGCGCAGGGCCGAGGCCTCCGCGCTCAACGAGCTCGTGACCGAGATCCACTTCCGGCGCGTGCTGCGCCGCGTCACGGCGACGCGCAGCCCCGACGCCGCGACGCGCGACCCCGACTGGGAGCAGGCGCGGCGGTCGATCGGCGCGCTGCGGGGCGTGATCCGCGCCGCCCGCCGCCGCACCAGGCCACGGTCGAGCGCGCTCCCCGTGCTCAACGAGATGACGCTCGCCTGCAACACGTTCCTCGACGACAGCGACGACGAGCCCGACCTGTTCAAACTGCACCTCATGCAGCTGCACGCGCGGCTCAACGCGAGCGTCCGCCGCCTCCGCGACGACCGCCGCGCGATCGCCGACCTCGAGCCCGGCGAGGCGCACCTCGCCCCGACCGTCGCCGACCTCCGGCCGCCGACCCTGCTCGCCGACGACGGGCTCGGCCCGGCCGCCGCGGGTAGCGTCGCCCGCATGACCACCGACGCACACGCCGACCTGCCCGACGACGACCTCGACGGCACCGCCACGCTGCCCGGCGTCCGCTCCGTCAGCGGCGCCGAGAAGGCGGGCACCCCCGAGGAGGCGGCCGAGATCCGCCGCGAAGAGGCCGCCCCCGGCCCCGCCGACGTCGACGTCGCGTCGGACGAGTACCCCGACGTGCCCGAGCAGGGCGGCCTGACGGGCACGGACCGCACCATCTGACGCTGGCTAGGCTGGCGCGATGGCCTCCCTCACCCCGCCCCGCGCCCCGCAGAAGCCCGTCGTCCGCAGCCACCACGGTCACGACGTGGTCGACGCGTACGAGTGGCTCCGCGCCAAGGAGGACCCCGAGGTCATCGCCCACCTCGAGGCCGAGAACGCGTACACGGCCGAGCAGACCGACCACCTCGCCGACCTGCGCGAGACGATCTTCGACGAGATCAAGGACCGCGTGCAGGAGACCGACCTCGGCGTGCCCGTCCGCGAGGGCTCGTGGTGGTACTACTCGCGCACCGCCGAGGGGAAGCAGTACGGCATCCACTGCCGCGCCCCCATCTCGGGCCCCGACGACTGGACTCCCCCGGCGATCGCGGCGGACAGGCCCGCCGACGGCGAGCAGGTGCTGCTCGACGGCAACGTCGAGGCCGACGGGCACGACTTCTTCTCGCTCGGCAGCTTCGACGTGTCGGCCGACGGCACGCGGCTCGCCTGGGCGGTCGACACCACGGGCGACGAGCGCTACCTGCTGCGCGTGCGCGACCTCGAGACGGGGCGCGACCTCGACGACCGCGTCGAGGACACCGCGCCCGGCGCCGTCTTCGACGCCACCGGCGAGTGGATCTTCTACCCCACGGTCGACGAGGCGTGGCGACCCGACACCATCTGGCGGCACCGCGTCGGCACGACCGGCGACGACGTCGTCGTCATGACCGAGCCCGACGAGCGCTACTGGATCGGCGTCGGCCTGACCCGCAGCCGCCAGTACCTGCTCGTCGAGATGGGCTCGAAGATCACGAGCGAGACCTGGCTGCTCGACGCGACCCACCCGACCGGCGAGTTCCGGGTGGTCTGGCCCCGCAGGGAGGGCGTCGAGTACGAGGTCGAGCACGCCGTGATCGCGGGCAGCGACCGCCTCCTCGTCGTCCACAACGACGGCGCCGAGAACTTCGAGCTCGTCGACGTGCCTGCCGACGACCCCACCTCGACGACCGACCGCCAGGTGGTGCTGCCGCACGACCCCGCCGTCCGCCTCGAGTCCGTCGACGCGTTCGCCGGCCACCTCGTCGTCGAGTACCGCCGCGAGGCGCTGCCGCGGTTCGCCGTCGTGCCCCTCGACGCCGACGGGATCGGCGAGCTCGTCGAGGTCGAGTTCGACGAGCCCCTGTTCAGCGCCGGCGCCTCGGGCGGCCCGGAGTTCGCGCAGCCGACGGTGCGCTTCGTCCACACCTCGTTCACGACCCCGTCGACCGTCGTCGACCTCGACGTGCGGAACGGCGAGCGCCGCGTGCTCAAGCAGCAGGTCGTGCTCGGCGACTACGACCCCGCCGACTACGAGCAGGCCCGCGAGTGGGCGACGGCCGCCGACGGCACGCGCATCCCGATCTCGCTCGTCTGGCGGCGGGACGCCGTGCCTGCCGGCGGCCCGGCCCCCGTGCACCTCTACGGCTACGGCTCGTACGAGCACAGCATCGATCCCGGCTTCAGCGTCGCCCGGCTCTCGATGCTCGACCGCGGCGTCGTGTTCGCGGTCGCGCACGTGCGCGGCGGCGGCGAGATGGGCCGCGCCTGGTACGAGCAGGGCAAGACGCTGTCGAAGAAGAACACCTTCACGGACTTCGTCGACGTGGCGGGCCACCTCATCGCCGAGGGGCGCACCACGCCCGAGCTGCTCGTCGCCGAGGGCGGAAGCGCCGGCGGCCTGCTCATGGGCGCGGTCGCCAACATCGCGCCGGAGCGCTTCGCGGGCATCGTCGCGGCCGTGCCGTTCGTCGACGCCCTCACGAGCATCCTCGACCCCTCGCTGCCGCTCACCGTGATCGAGTGGGACGAGTGGGGCGACCCGCTGCACGACGCCGAGGTCTACGAGTACATGGCCGGCTACACCCCCTACGAGAACGTGCGGGAGGGCGTGCGGTACCCGCGCATCCTCGCCGTCACGTCGCTCAACGACACCCGCGTGCTCTACGTCGAGCCCGCGAAGTGGACGGCGCGGCTGCGCGACGTCGGCGCTCCCGTGCTGCTCAAGACCGAGATGTCGGCCGGACACGGCGGCGTGAGCGGCCGCTACGAGTCGTGGCGCGAGCGGGCCTTCGAGCTCGCCTGGCTGCTCGACGTGCTCGGGCGCGCCTAGGCCGACGTGGGCCACGTCGCGCTGCTGCGGGCGTGACGAGCGTCGCCCGCGGGGGTGCTCAGCCGGGCAGCGGGTCGTCGCCCAGCCCGCGGGCGAGCTTCGAGCGCGACGTCGACTCCCGCGCACCGGCGGCCAGCAGCTCGGCCTCGACGGCGTCGAGCAGCGCCCTGCCCCGTCCGCCGTCGACGCCGGGTGCCAGCTCGACCTCCCACTCGCGCCAGCGCCGGACGACGCCGGCACCGTGATCGGTCGCGACGACCCTGTCGTCGGCCAGCTCGGCGAGCGGCGACCCGTCGGCCGCGAGCAGGTGCACGGCCGTCCGTGTCGTCTCGAGCACGAGCACGGGCGCGAGATCCGCCCCGCCGAGGCGCTCCGCCACGAGGGCCCGGAGCTCGTCGGGCACGGGCTCGTCGTCGGGGCCCAGCGGCACGTGCACCTCACGGCGCCCCTCGCCGCCGTCGACGGGCGGCAGCTTGAGGTGCCAGCCCTCGTCGTGCCCGCCGGTGCGGCGGCGCAGGGTGGCGCGCGAACGGAGCAGGAGGCGCTCGTCGCTGTCGTGGTAGACGGCGCGCAGGTGCACGGGCTCGCGTGTCTCGACGCGGGCGACCTCGGGAGACCGGCCCGCGCCTCCCCCGCCCAGGACGCCTCCGAGGTCGGGGACGACGGCCTCCGTTCCGACGTCGTACTTGCGCTCGATCTCGGTCTGCTCGCTCGTGCTCATGCACCCAGTTGTAGCCCAGCGGACTCCGAGGGCGCCCCCGGGCGTAGGGTCGGCTCATGAGCGACGTCGCGCCGACCCTTGCCGGATGGATGGCGCGACAGCGCTGGTACGCCACGAAGGGCAGCACGCCCGCGATCCGGGTGATCGGGTCGTTCGAGGCCGACCTCGACGGGGTGCTCGCGATCACGCTGCTCGTCATCGACGAGGCGCCCGAGCTTCCCGTGCTCTACCAGGTGCCCGTGGTCGCCCGCCGCACCCCGCTGCCCGGCGGCGACGCCGCGTTCATCGGCTCGGCCGACGACCTCTACCTCTACGACGCCCCGCACGACCCCGCCTACGCCCGTCACCTCTTCGAGCTGATGTCGACGCAGGCCCACGTCGAGGGCTCCGACGTCGTCGTCGACGGCACCCCGCTCGTCGAGGCCGGCCGGGTGCGCCGCTCGCGCGTGCTGAAGGGCGAGCAGTCGAACACGTCGATCATCTACGACGTCGAGGGCGGGCCCGTCGAGCACGCCATCGCCAAGGTGTTCCGGGTGCTGCACCACGGCGACAACCCCGACGTCACCACGCAGGCCGCCCTCACCGAGGGCGGCTCGACCCGCGTCCCCACCACGTTCGGCTCGCTGCACGCCTCGTGGCCCGACCCGGGTCGCGACGGCGGCGAGGCGCGAGGCCACCTCGCGTTCTCGCAGGAGTTCCTCGCCGGCGCCGAGGACGCCTGGCGCGTCGCCCTCGACGCGGCCTCCGCCGGCACCGACTTCACCACCTCCGCCCGCGAGCTGGGCACGGCCGTCGCCGAGGTGCACGCGACCCTCGCCGAGCAGCTCGGCACGGTGCCCGCCGACAACGCCGCCGTCGCCGAGGCCCTCACGAGCATGCGACGGCGCATCTCGATCGCGGCGCGCGAGGTGCCCGAGATCGCCGAGCACGAGGAGGCGGTGCTCGCCGTCTACGACGCGGCCGAGTCGCTGACCTGGCCACGCCTGCAGCGCATCCACGGCGACCTGCACCTCGGCCAGGCCCTCCAGTCGCCGGCGCGCGGCTGGGTCCTGCTCGACTTCGAGGGCGAGCCCCTGCGGCCGATGCCCGAACGCTCACGCGCCGATCTCGTGCTGCGCGACATCGCGGGCATGCTCCGCTCCTTCGACTACGTCGCCGGCTCCCTCGCCCAACAGTCGCCGCGGGTCGACGCGGCCGCCTGGGCCCACGACGCCCGCGTCGCGTTCGTCGACGGGTACGTCGCCTCGTCCGGGGTCGACGTGCGGGCCCAGCGCGCTCTGCTCGACGCCTTCGAGATCGACAAGGCCGTCTACGAGGCCATCTACGAGAAGCGCAACCGGCCCGACTGGATCGACATCCCGCTCGCCGCCGTCGCCCGGCTCGTCGCCCGCTCGGGCCGCAGCGCCGGCTGACCGGCTCGCGCAGGCTCCCTGCCGACAGCGAAGGAGGCGCGGTGCCTGTCCTCGGGGACGGGCACCGCGCCTCCTTCGCTCTGCCCTAGGGGCGGGGCACGTTGCGTAGGTTCGAGCGCGCCATCGAGACGACCTCGCCCGCGCCGCCGTTCATGACGATCTTCGACATGGCGAGCGAGAAGCCCTTGACCTGGCTTCCGGTGATCGCGGGCGGAAGCGAGAGCGCCTGCGGGTCGGTCGCGATGTCGATCAGGGCAGGGCCGTCGTGCTCGAAGACCGCCTCGAAGCCGTCGCGGAGGTCGCCCGGCTGGTCGACGTGCACGGCGTGGATGCCGATCGAGCGAGCCACGGCCGCGTAGTCGACGTAGGGCACGTCGACGCCGAAGTCGGGGTAGCCGTCGACGAGCATCTCGAGCTTGACGAGGCCCAGCGTCGAGTTGTTGAACACGACGATCTTGACCGGCAGCTCGTACATCTTCGCCGTGATCAGCTCGCCCAGGAGCATCGAGAGCCCGCCGTCGCCCGACATCGACACGACCTGGCGCCCGGGGAACGCGAGCTGGGCGCCGAGGGCGTGCGGCAGCGCGTTCGCCATCGAGCCGTGCAGGTACGAGCCGAAGATGCGCCGGTCCGCGGTCGGCGTGACGTAGCGCGCGGCCCAGACGTTCGC